>Ga0136596_1000167_pt1 | contig 35190 bp, 34 predicted proteins | sample AntRauTorcE11897_FD_101387 | JGI IMG/M metagenome (GOLD analysis project Ga0136596, IMG submission 101387) | Saline lake microbial communities from Rauer Islands, Antarctica - Metagenome Torckler E11 #897 | ecosystem: Environmental > Aquatic > Non-marine Saline and Alkaline > Saline | place... | reverse complement strand
TATAACATAGTATTGAGCGGATTTGACAATCCGCAATAAGATGCCGCATAATATTTCAAATCCCTATCAAAACCAAGTAAACCCTTGCTTTTTCAATGTTATGCGGATTTCAAATTCGTGAAATCTGCATAATATGGTCAAATAAATTTGTAAGCAGCAAAGGTATCTCAGGGGTTGAGTGTCGCTGAGATTGCTTTTCCCCTGGTGCTGTCTGCTCCTCTGGTTAACCATAATGGCGGCTCTACTTTAAACTCCACTCCTGGCCGTCAAATGATTAATCTAACATCCGTATATTTGTCCTTGGTATTTCATCTCAACAGTATCACCTATTCAAGCAAGAGGTTTCTCCATTAGTCCCAGTTCCAAAAAACGCTACATCCTGATCCTTGGGATACTCTTTATTGCCCTGTCGATGCGGTCACCACTATCGAGCGTTGGTCCGCTCACTGAATTTATTCAAAATGGCCTCGGACTTTCCTACAGCATGATCGGGCTTATCACTACCCTTCCCCTGATCTGTTTTGCCGCCCTTTCAGGTTTCACGCTTTATTTTACCCAGCGATTTGGATTGGAAGTTACCCTGGGAGCCGCTTTATTTATTTTAACCGTTGGCACCGTTGGAAGATCTTTTGCAAATGTTCCTGCTCTTTACATTGGCACCCTGCTTTTAGGAATTGGGATAGCCATCATGAATGTGTTGATGCCTTCCATAGTGAAACGCGATTTTCCGGAGCGATCAGGAACTATGACAAGTTTATATTCCGGGGTGATGGGGATCGGTGCCACCATGGGGGCGGGTTTGAGTGTCCCGCTGGCTCACGCTACAAACTGGCAGTTTTCACTGGGAAGCTGGGCAATCTTATCCTTTCTGGGGATTTTATTTTGGATTCCACAGCTCCGAAATCGGACCAAACCTAAAAATCCGATTCATATTTTCGCAGCTATTAAGAAACTGGGTTCATCTCCCATCGCCTGGCAAATTGCCCTGTTTATGGGCTTGCAATCCCTCATTTTCTATGCCATCCTTGCCTGGCTGCCTGAAATACTGGTTGACAGAGGCATGACGCCAACCAAAGCAGGGTTTGTACTATCTATTTCACAGGGCGCCGGTATTCTTGGTTCTTTGATCATTCCGGTGATAGCCGGTCGGTTCAAGGATCAGCGTAAAATTGTTATGGTTACCGGAGCTATGGAAATTATTGGTATTGCAGGAATCCTGATTACGGATACCTTTTTGGTTTCAACCTGGGCTGGAATTCTAGGATTTGGTCTCGGCGGTAATTTCAGTCTTGCACTGCTCTTCATTGTTTTACGTGCCGATTCTGCTGAGCTAACTACCGGACTTTCGGGGATGGCTCAGTCGGTTGGTTACTTTATTGCGTCATTTGGACCGGTCTTATTTGGATTTATTCATGACCTCACCAATAGCTGGAGTATTCCGCTTTACAGCATGTTGACAATAGCTGCATTACAGCTTCTTTTTGGTTTAGGCGCTGCAAAAGACCGGATGATTTCCACTAACTCTTAGATTTTTTTGCCAAAAAACCTTAGCATTCTTCATCAGAATTATTCCGTACTAAAGCTTTTCAATGCTTTCCATCACTTCAGCAGGGATTTCATTACGCGCTTTTTCAAGATCGTAATGGGCCTGCAATCCAAGCCACATTTCAGCACTTGTACCGAGAGCTATTGAAAAACGAAGAGCGGTATCCCCGGTAACTGCACGTCTTCCCCGAATGATCTCATTCACACGATTCGGGGAGACTGAAATTCGTCGGGCAAATTCACGCTGACTGATATTCATGGGCTCCAGATACTCACTCAGAAGTATTTTACCCGGATGAATAGACTTAACCTTTTTTCCTATTCCCATACCTTTAATACTTAGTAAAAATTATTACTGTCCTTTGTCTCGGTACACAAGACAATATACATAAAATATTTTTTATTAGTGCAGTATTGCCCCTCAGCACTTGGTTAATTATATTTTTGAGAAATAGGAGGCCGCATGTCAAAACACGAAAAGATAGATTATGTAGAATTGCCCTCTCGAGATTTGGAGGCTACAAAGAGTTTTTTAAAAAAAGCTTTCGGATGGGAATTCACCGACTATGGTCCTGAATACAGTTCTTTTACAAACCAGGGAATTAACGGCGGATTTTATAAGTCTGAAAAAAAATCCATAACTGATAACGGAAGCGCACTGATCATTTTTTATAGCAAAGATCTGGAAGCCACACAAAAGAAAGTGGAAGAGGCCGGGGGTAAAATCGTTAAGCCTACTTACTCTTTTCCGGGCGGCAGGCGGTTCCATTTTACCGAACCCAGCGGCAACGAGTTTGCGGTCTGGTCTGATAAAGAAATCGATAGCCCGTCATAAACCTCTCTGTTACAAGGTTAAAAGGCAAGGTGAGTACGAGTTTCTATATTTAGGTTATTGTCTTTACAGAAATTACAATGAACCTCTTTATTCTAAGATGTAATTCTTAGCCACCTGCTCATACTCTTTAACTTCCTGTTTGATCCAGGCTTCATCTTTACCGAATTCCTTAGCGAGTAACCTCCCAACTTCGGGGGCCATTTCTACACTGGCTTTGGCATCTAATAATAATGCGCGGGTTCTTCTGGACAGTACATCTTCAATAGTTTGAGCCATTTCATTTCTCACCGCCCAAACAACTTCAGCTTTCAGGTAAGGGAGGTCGATATGAAGTTTTTCACCAAGTTCGGGGTTCTCTTCTATCAATTTATTAAGCGCCACCTTGTCTGATCCATACACGTATAAATGATCATCCCGGTCCACATTTTTTAGCCAGCCGTGAATGCGTAATTCTTTGGTCGGAGTTTCCTTTAAGTCCAACCCTGCAACTATGGCGGCCTGATCTACAGTATCCTCGGCCATCTTACGATAGGTGGTCCATTTGCCACCGGCAATAGTTACCAAACCGGATTCCGATACCTGTATATGGTGGCTTCGGGAGATCTCTGAAGTATCCTTCGTATCAGCAGGCTTGACCAGGGGGCGAATTCCTGCAAACACGCTTTTCACATCTTTTCGGGACGGATCTTTGGTTAGATATTGGGCCGCGTGCCTCAATACAAATTCGATCTCTTCTTCCAGCGCAATTGGTTCTAATGTTGCCTTATCAACGGGTGTATCTGTCGTTCCAACTATGACTTTATCATGCCACGGCACAGCAAATAGAACCCGGCCGTCTTCGGTATGAGGGACCATAATTGCGGAATCCCCGGGCAAAAATTCTTTATCCAGCACCAGGTGAATTCCCTGTGCATATTGGATAATCTTGGTGTGACCTTCTTCGTCCATCTCGAGAATATCATCCGAAAATATCCCGGTCGCATTTATAACCACACGGGCATTTATTTCCAGGTCCTCGCCATTTAGCATATCACGAACTTTCACGCCTTCAACAAGCCCCTGACCATTTTTTTCTAATCCGGTCACCTTCATATAATTCATCGGGTAGCCGCCCTCATCATGCATAGTTTGAGCAAGGTTTATTGAAAGACGAGAATCATCAAACTGACCATCATAATAGATCACTCCTCCGCGTAATCCTTCAGGTTCTAAAGTCGGGATCTTCTCCAGCGTTTTTTCCTTCGATAGATTTTTGGATTTATTGATCCCCAATTTTCCCGCAAGCGCATCATACACCTTCATTCCCACACCATAAAACGGGCCATTCCACCATTCATAACTCGGAACTATAAAGGACTGATGACTTACCAAATGAGGGGCGTTTTGAATGAGCAACCCGCGTTCGTGAAGAGCTTCGATCACCAAAGAAACATCACCTTGCTGCAGATATCTGACTCCGCCATGTACCAGCTTCGTACTCCGACTGGATGTTCCTTTAGAAAAATCATGCATTTCCAGAAGCAGGGTTTTATAGCCGCGTGAAGCTGCATCCACACCAACGCCCAATCCGGTTGCCCCGCCCCCGATCACTACCACATCCCAATAGTCATTGAAGTTCTTAATCTGATCAATAAACTTTGCTCTATCCATAACCTGCTCTTTTTTTTACCCTTTATTCCTCGAATATGTTATAAAAAGGAATGAAATGGAAATTCGTTCATGGTAAATCGATATCCGGGAATACTCAATCAGCAAAAAACGAACAACTAACCCATAGCTTTGTGGTATGACTCTCTTCCGATCTCGATCACTTTTTTCCCTTTATCAAAATCGAATACTCCGCAGGCATTTCTCGGGATCTCGATGAGATGATCCGGTTGGTACATTTCAATGGTAAGTTCAGTGAGTCTGTCTTGCGTAAAACTGAAGGTGCTGTCCATCAGTTCGATCAGTGAAAACGACTCTTCTTCAGCAGGAAGCTCTGATTTTACTTTGGTTTTTCTGCTTGATTTCATGGAGTCTGGAAGCATTTTATCAAACCAATTTTGCATTTGCTCCAGTTTATCAGGTTCCGGCTTTTTATCATATTTAGGATCCGGTCTACCGTTTAAATTAACTGCTACAATAATTGCATCTTCTTCTTTTTCTACCAGATTTACAGGCAGGGGATTAAGAACACCGCCATCAACCAACACCTGACCCTCTTCCACAACAGGCACAAAAAATCCCGGGATGGAAACCGAGGCCCTTAATGCTTTATACAGATCTCCGGATTTAAAGTGCACTTCTTTATGGTGACGCATATCCGTGGCTACGGCTGTAAAGGGGATAGAAAAATCTTCAATATTTTCAGAGCCTGTTACCTCTGCATGCTTGGCAAAGAGTTTTTCACCCTTCACAAATCCCTGTTTCGCGAAGGTAAAATCCAACAGATCAAAAACCCCTCTACGGGACAGACCTGTGATCCATTCTTTGTATTCAGGAAGATGTCCGGCCGCATAAATTCCCCCGACAACAGCGCCCATCGAGCAGCCTATCACTTCCACTATCTCATATCCGGCTTTTTCAAGTTCTTCAATAATGGCGATGTGGGCTACACCGCGTGCTCCACCGCTACCGAGTACTAAATGGACTTTTTTATCGGGCATTTTTGATAGTGGCTACAATCTTTTCTTTTTGCTGTTCCGAAAAATCATTTTTATAAAATCTTAAAAATAATTTAGCCTGTACTTCTTGTTTACTTAGTCTTGGTTCTTCCTTCATGATTTGTTTTTTCACCATTTCGTAAACCGAGTCGATCATTTCTGCCCCCATTAGCGACCTTTCCTCCTCTGTTTTTGAGTGGATTAATTTTCTTTGCATATCAGTTATTTGTCTTGAAGTATCTTTCATATCAAAGAATAGGTATTAAGGTTTAATTCTTTACACCATTTTTTTACGTATTCCATATCAATTCCAGGAACCGATAATAGATTTTCTATATCTAAGATCTGTTGCTCACTTTTTAGATCTTGGGTCCATTTTAATTTAGAGATGATTAAGTCTTCGACAGTTACAACCCACGTTTTAACTCCAAAAACAGTTTTTCTAATTCTTCTTTCAAATTCATTTATATGAAACTCAGTATTTTTTCTAATAATAAAATCGATCTTAAAGCTTGTTTCATTATCTATTACATTAAACATCCGTCTATTTTTTATCTCTTCTACTAACCCTTCTTCATAGATATAGTAATCATCCTTAAAAATATCAGCGATTTTTTTACTCTCTGAAACATTAACATTAATAACAATATCTATATCTCTTGTCATTCTTGGAATAGTATAAATGCTCATTGCTAAGCTACCGGAAAGCATATAGTCTATATCATTTTGTTCTAGTTTAGAGCAAACCTTTTTAAGTACCTTTGATATCATTGAGTCATTCTCCATCTCTCTAAATAAACGAAATAATCCCATCTTTCACATCGGTCAGGCTTTCAGCTTTCTGGAAAGCTTGAACCTCGTCTCCCATAACAAAAAGCGGGACCTTATTACGTGTGTGGGTTTTAGTTGAAAGGTCTTCCAGGTTTCCATGGTCACTGGTGATAACTAACACATCGGAACTGCGTTTGTTTTTAATGTCCTCCTGCATAGATTCCCCCGACAACAGCACCCATCGAGCAGCCTATCACTTCCACGATCTCATATCCGGCCTTTTCAAGCTCTTCAATAATGGCGCTGTGGGCTACACCGCTTCCGAGTGCTAAATGGACCTTATTCATCTTTATTTACATCCTGTTGCTTCTTCGGCCATTTTTACTAATTCCCAGTATGGAGGATTATAACCTTGTTCTTCTGAATAATTAGCGGCTTTAATTCTCACTTCTTTTTTTAAAGCTTCATGCCGTTTTATAAATGCATCACTTTTAGATGCTTGCATTGCACTCATTCCCTCAGGAACCGGACCAACTTTCCCGACCCGGTTTACTAAAAAACTGTAGGCTTTTGCCATTCTTACCACGGGTAACAGCCATTTATTATAGGCTATTTCCTCTCCATTTTCAGCGCAAACCAACATCGCTTCAATTACTGCATTGTATAAATGATCTTCAAAAAGTGCTTCTGTATCACGCCACTCACCAACCACTGACAATTGTGGATCATACTCCAGATCTGAAGGCATTTGAGTTACAAAGTTCTCTACTCCAAATGTATTTAGTAATCTTACTACCCCATTTGAAGATATTGTGGATTCTGATTGCCAAAGCTTAATGCCATATTCTTTATACGCATAGGAACCGACTTCTGAGCAAAACATAGCTTCGGGTTCAAAGAAATTCATTTTAAAGTCGTAGGGGATATGTCTTTCTTGTGCCTCTTCAAACATATACTTTGCAGCCTTGTGGGGAAGCAGAGGATCATCCTTTATTTCAGGCAGATCTTTTCTCACACGAAGTACCATAAATCTTAGCTTTCGGTCATTTATATATTCCTCCGCAGTTGCAATAGCAACTCCCCGCTCAATATGTGCCTCGATCAAGTATGGCTCATTTGTTTGTTCTTCTACATAGATAAGAGCCACATGAGAAAAGTTACCAGGATAATCGTTACCTCTGGAAATAAGCGCTGAAACTTCCGCTCCGCCACGTGAAACCAAAAGATCTCCACTGTGCACTTTTATTCCCAGAATGCGGGTTGAAGGAGTAACAGACTCCTCGTCCTGAACATGCAAAACCGGGTCTATGTCTTCTTCTGATTGAAGTAATACTTCTTCTACGGCGGCTCTCATTCCATACAAAGTTTTATAAAGAGCTATCCTGGTTTCATCTCTATCAATATCCCAACCAGCCGATTCATTTTTAATGATTCTTCTGCTTCGGTTGTATAACTCTACAAAGTATTGGTTAGAGTCCTCTTCTGCAGCCACCAGTGGCCCAAGTTCAAAGAAGTCTTTCAGCAAAGAATCCAGGCGGGTATCATCAGGAGAAAAGTCGCTGTTTTGAAGCTCATTAAGTGACTGATCGATGCTTGCCGTCTTGATCTGAATGGCATTTTCTCGGGTAATGCCGTCGTTCATTCTTGCTACATTGAACTGCTTTTCCAGCAGCTCCCATCTTTCATCTTGATCCCAAATAAAGGGGATGGAATTCGCTTTACTTTGAATTTCAATGGGTTGATCTACAGGTATCATCAACAACCCATATAACAAAATGATCCCAAAAACAGGGTAAATAAATTTTCTCTTCATCTGTCAATTTAATGAAACTCTTCTATTCCTTTTTTCTAAATAAACGAAATAATCCCATCTTTCACATCGGTCAGGCTTTCAGCTTTCTGGAAAGCTTGAACCTCGTCTCCCATAACAAAAAGCGGGACCTTATTACGTGTGTGAGTTTTAGTTGAAAGGTCTTCCAGGTTTCCATGGTCACTGGTAATAACTAACACATCGGAACTGCGTTTGTTTTTAATGATATGCAGCAGAAATTCATCCAGCGGTTTTAATACCCGTTCAGCATCTTCTTGTTTTTGTTTGTGGCCGGCTTTATCGGTGAGGTAATATTCATAAAGCAGCAGATCATGATCGGGTACTACATTCAGCAATCGCTGAGCGGCATCGGTTGGCGTGATCTTTGGGATATCAATACCCAGCCTTTCTCTCCAGGCATTTTGTACGATCTCAGCTGTAAGCGCGGTTTCATTCAGGATCTCTTCCGTGGAATTCAATTTAACTCCCGCGCTTTTAGTCATAAGAGTAGTACAGCTCCAGCGGTTTCTTTTTTTTGCATGTTCAAAAAAGATCGGCGGGTAGGCGTTCATGAAGTATGGTTTCTTTCCGGCTTCCTTCGTCGCATGAAATATGCTCTCTTTTCTTAGAAACGGTTTGATCCCTGAATGGGGGAAAGGCCCAAAGTGCTTACCAATTTCTTTAGCTGCATTTCGTCCGGTAAAAAGAGTCGTCTGTCCGGTTCCGCTTTGAGGTAATCCCTCTACTCCCAGGTTCGCATCTATGTCTTTATATATATGGTCATTTTTTAAGATGGCTTCTGATCCTTTACGGAAGTTTTCTCCTGATAATATTTCAAACGACTCATACCTCCGTTCATGAAAGGGATTCTGTTTTCCGGCTTCCCCCAATCCCACACCGTCTATAAAAATGAATATTACTGACATTCTTAGTTTTTAGATTTAATCTCGAAATCCATCTGACCGATAACCGGTCATATGGATCTTTTTATAGATGTTCCGGTAGTATCAAATAATTGGTCAGGCGGACTTTAAGCCGTCAGACCAAGATTCTTTACTTCTCCAAGATAATAGTCACCGGTCCGTCATTTTCCAGCTTTACACTCATCATCGCACCAAATTCTCCGGTCTGAATATTAAGCTCGGTTTTTATTTTAAACCACTCGATCATTTCCTCATACATAGGTTCTGCTTTATCCGGTTTAGCTGCTTCTATAAAACTGGGTCGAGTTCCTTTATCGGAATTGGCATACAGCGTGAATTGAGACACAAGCAGAATTCCACCGCCTACATCCTGAACAGACCGGTTCATTTTTCCTTCTCCATCCTCAAAGATCCGAAGCTTGGCGATCTTATTACAGATCCACTCCAATTGATCTTTGGTATCATCCTGATGAATACCTATTAATACTAAAAGTCCCTGATCAATAGCCCCGGTGATCTCATTATCAACCATTACAGATGAAGAATTTACGCGCTGAACAACTGCTTTCATAAAGTGTGCATATGTGGATTACTATGTGGATTACTCATTAACAAAAGTTGGATAACTTAAATACCCAAAAGTTGTGAACAGGTTTCCACATCTCATTAGCTCTATCAACATTCAAAAAGAATAACTTTTACTGTGGATGAAGAATATCACTTTTTTATGTACATAATATATAAGACTGTTTATAAATTTAATAATCCCTACGTAAGTGTCTGATATTTATGGGAAAGTTATAAACATAAATATCCACATAAATACATAATTGATTGTATTATTTTGGATAAAAAAGTTATCCACTTATCCACAGTCTCTATTACTACTATTAAACTATATAAATCTCATTTTTATAATAAAACCCTGTGGAAAAGAAACGGAAAAAGTTCTTAAAACACTCTTCTAAAGATTCTATATTTGTGTGTTAGTAGTAATAAGTGATTAAGTGATGAGTAGATAGAATTTCTTTTCTCTAACACTAAAATTTTTGATTTGAATAATTATATGAATAAGCAATTTCCTTTAGGTAAACTTTCCTTTTCAGAAGATCATTCTCCGGAAGATCGAGAGCAGTGGATCGATGATATTGCTTTACTTCCTGAACGTCTTCGTAATGAAATTGATGGTTGTTCTGATGATATCCTTTTTACTACTTACCGGAAAGATGGGTGGACCATCCGTGAGGTTATTACTCATTTACTGGATGCTCACTCCAATGCCATCACCAGATTGAAATTAGCATTAACAGAAGATAACCCAACCGTTCCTGCTTATGATCAAAATGGTTGGGTTAAAATTGAGAATCAGTTTGAGATCCCATTAGAACTGACACTGCAAATGCTGGAAGATACCCATGAGAAAATGGTAAGGATCTATCAAAGTCTGGATGAAGATCAATGGAAAAGAACCTTTGTAAAACCTGGGTCCGGAAGTTTTAGTTTAGCAAAATCAGCTGCTCTTTATGCGTGGCATTCCAATCATCATTTAGCACATATCCGGTTAGTGACTCAAAATAATGATTGATTAAGTGATAAGTGTTTAAAATTTATTTTTAGTTGTTAATTCAATCTCTGAAATCCTAAAATCAATTTAATCTGTGTTCTAATGAGTGATAAAAAACAATTTACCTACAAAGACTCCGGCGTAGATATCAAAGCCGGGGAAGAAATGGTTGAATCCATAAAAGACGTGGTAAAAGATACCCATGGGCCGGAAGTTCTGCATAACATCGGTGGATTTGGAGGTTTTTTTAAACCTAATCTCGGTTCCTATAAAAAACCTGTTTTCATAAGCTCGGTAGATGGAGTAGGAACCAAATTGATCGTAGCTTTTAAAGCCGGGAAATATGATACGGTTGGGCAAGATTTGGTAAATCACTGTGTGAATGATATTGCGGTTTGCGGAGCAAAACCTCTGTTCTTTCTAGACTATTTTTCAACCGGAAAACTGGAACAGCAGGTTGGGGTTGATGTAGTAAAAGGATTTGCTAAAGCCTGTAAAGAAAATGGTGTGGCTCTGATAGGTGGAGAAACAGCCGAAATGCCGGATATTTATGATACCGGTGAATTCGACCTGGCCGGAACCATTGTTGGAATTGTAGATGAAGATCAAGTGATAAACGGTGCTGATATTCAAAAAGGAGATGTACTTCTCGGATTCAAAAGCTCCGGATTACATACCAACGGATATTCATTAGCCCGAAAAGTACTTTTCAGTAAATACAAAGTAGAGAACTATGTGGAAGAATTTGGCAGTACGGTTGGTGATGAACTATTAAAAGTTCACCGTTCGTATCTATCACTTATCACAGAATTGAAAGAGCTGCCGGGAATTAACGGCTTTTCCCACATTACCGGCGGCGGAATTGTGGGTAACACCAAACGTATTCTACCAGAAGGAATGAAGCTTGATATAAACTGGGAAGCCTGGGAACGTCCGCCCGTTTATAAAATGATCAAGGAAATTGGGAATGTACCGGAAGACGATATGCAGGCGACGTTTAATTTAGGAATTGGATTGATCGCAGTAGTTTCTGAAAGTGAAGTGGATGCGGTGAAAAAGAAAGCTGAAGGGTTAGGAGAAGAGGTTTTTGAGGTTGGGAAAGTGATTTAAAATAAAAATTTTGAATTATTATTTAATCCCTTTTCATGGATGAAATCCCACAGGAACAAAATGATGAAGATCTGACATCAGGGTTAACTACCGGAAAACTGCTCATCTTATCCATTGTTTCTGCAAATATCTATTTATTCCTTTCTCTTCTGATACTTAAATACTGGCAGGATGGCTGGCTTCCTTCACTTTTTGTAAGTGACTTCTCTTTGATCTCTCAAATTGGCATTGGATTAGGTGCGGGAAGTTTAGCATCGGCTGTTATCTATTTTATGATCCTCCATTCTCCGATTTCTGATGTTATTTCGGATTACTCTGTGTTTAAAGCATTATCAAAAGCTGACTTTTCTATTTTTGATAATACTCAGATATCATTTTTTGCAGGAGTAGGGGAAGAATTATTATTCAGGGGAGCTATTCAGCCTTTGCTTGGCAATACCCTTACCTCCATCATATTTATTGGAATACACGGCTATTTTAAGTTCAGATCACCGGGACATATTCTTTTTGGTGTGATGATGTTTGGGCTCAGTTTTATGCTCGGACTTTTATTCGAACACATAGGTTTGATTGCAGCGATGGCTGCCCATGCTATATATGATCTTATTATGTTACAATTGATACAGAGAAGAGGTAAGTAAACTATCCCTTCTCTGTAGATCAATTGAATAAGGATCAAAACTCAAATTCTGGGATATCACCTACTTCAATAATATAGAAACCATCACCGCTAAGTTCGTTAGTTTCTCCCAGTACATCCCCATCACTTAGCAGCTTCAATGTTATCGACGGAGTATCTCCACTTAAGGAAGAAGCAAACAGTTGGTATCCTGAGAAATTTCCATCTTCAAGATCTCCTTCCTCAGAACCGGAAGAATTTAGAGTAACACCGCCTATAGTTGCTGAATTGATCTCATTCTCGGTATAAGAAGTGAAAGATAAAAAAGTAGATTCCCCTTCGTTTCCTTCCACAAGATATCGCAAGTCACCGTCTAAAGAAGGACCACCTGAGTCTTTTTTACAGGAAGAAAAAACCAACATTAAGGAAAGGATAAGTAGACCCGAAAAAAATCTATTTTTAGTGTATTTATTTAAAGTGAACATAATAATTGAGTTATTTATGATTATTGTACTCAATAGTATACGTATCAGGAAACAATTATAGGCAAAAACTTTACTTTTTATTCGAATTTCTAAAGTTATCCAACCAACCCTATCTTCGGGCGATAATTCAACTTCTTAAATAATAATAGATGATCAATCGATTTCGCGCCTTTGTGAGGGCAAACCAGCGGTATCTTCCGGTAGTATTTTTTATGGTTGGATTTTTATGGGATTCACTAACCCTTGGCCGAATTGATCGTCTCTATGATCAGGTGATCTTGTGTACCTATCTAACCTCCCTCACAATTTGTCTGTATCTATACAACCTTTCCGGGGATGACAAGTGGAAAGGGACTTTTTTCGAGAAATACGAAGTATATCTACCACTGGGGATCCAGTTTTTTCTGGGGGGATTATGCAGTGCCTATGTAATTTATTTTTCCCGAAGTGTTTCTTTTTCCAAAACCATCAGCTTCTTTATTATTCTGGTGATCTTATTATTTGCCAATGAGTTGCTCAAAAAAAGGATCTCAAATAAGTACCTTCAATTCAGTGCGTACTTTTTTGTCAATTTCACCTTTTTTACGTTTTTCATCCCGATACTGGTGAATAGCATGAATAGCTTTCTTTTTCTGCTTTCCGGCTCCATTAGTTTAAGTATTACAATGGGGCTTATTATCTTTATCTACAACACAAGTTCATCCACCCAAAAAGAAATAAGTATGGGTAAGATGTCCGGTTTGATCCTTGGGATCTATCTGCTCATAAATACATTCTACTACTTCAATTTGATCCCGCCCGTACCGCTGGCATTGGAATCGGGCTTGGTGGCACATAATGTTGAAAGGAATACCGATAGCGACGAATATTTTGTGACCTATGAGCAAAATCCCTGGTACAATATGTGGAGAGAAAACCGATACGAGTTCACTTACAAACCGGGGTCAGATATCTATGTATTTACCTCCATATTTGCTCCTTCAAAACTTAGTGAATCCATATTGCATCGTTGGAAATGGTTCAGCCCGCATACAAATCAGTGGGAAGTGATGGATGAGATAGGGTTTGAAATTACCGGTGGGCGAGAGGGTGGATTCAGAGGCTATACCGTAAAAAATAAGATGATGGAAGGATCCTGGAAAGTGGATGTTATTACCAACGATGGACTTGTTCTCGGGATCATTAATTTTGAAATAGATTCTACTTCCTCGTCAGAACCTAAAAGATTAGGTACGCGCGTTTTTTGATACAATGATCAATAACGCTTATTTCTGTGCTCCCGGATGATGGGCTTCAAAATATCATCCAATCCATTGGTTTTGATCTCGAACATGGTGGCTAAATATTGACCAAGTTGACCGTTGGGAAATCCTTGTCTCGAAAACCATTCGAGGTAATGCACCGGCAAGCTTGCTATATACCAATCCTTGTACTGACCAAAAGGCATTTTGGCTTGTACTAGCTTTATAAGGAAATTAGGGTCGTGCATGAATTATACTTTATAGCTTGTTCTTTTGACCTCTTCTGTCCTCTCCTTAATAAGGAGAAGGACTCGTTGATCAACTTTTGATATAAGAACTAGCACCAAAATTATTAAAAATAACGGAAAAATCTCTCCCTGAGAAGGAAAGATTTAGAGTGGTCTAAGTATAAGGCTATAGAATTTTTCAATGAGTTACTTCTGATTTTGACAAATGAAATATAACATTTACAGCTTTGGTTATCCGTAGTAAACCACTTGCATCACTAAATGAAAAATAGTAATTAAAGCGCAGTTTGTTGGAGTTCATCTAAATAAAAATGGATCAAATTTATGCAAGCAAGTTGGGTCGCAGCCTTATCGCTCTTTCTTTTCTTTATTGGATATAGATATTACTCCAAATTTCTGGCGGAAAAGATCTATCAGCTCAATCCGGATTATATGACACCGGCCCATGAGTTCAAGGATGATGTAGATTACGTACCCGCTAACAAATTCGTTCTGCTTGGTCATCATTTTACTTCCATAGCAGGAGCAGCCCCCATTGTTGGTCCGGCCATAGCCGTGTACTGGGGTTGGTTGCCGGCGATGTTGTGGGTAGTCTTTGGGACTATTTTCGCAGCCGGTGTTCATGATTTTGGGACTATGGTGTTATCGGTTCGAAATAAAGGACAATCGGTAGGCACGCTTGCAAATAAATTAGTGGGTCACCGCGCTAAGCTTCTTTTCCTTTTCATTATTTTGATTCTGGTGTTAATGGTGAATGCTGTTTTTGCCTGGGTGATATCCAATCTCTTTATCAATTTCCCTGCTACAGTTCTTTCCATTTTTATTCAAATACCTCTGGCTATTTGGATCGGTGTTCGGTCATATAAAAAGACGGGAAATATGGTGATTCCATCTCTGATTGTGCTTTTTGTGATGTACTTCACAGCCATCATCGCCAGCTATGTTCCGGTATTGCAAATTGACCTGGTGCAGTATTTTGGAGGAGCTGAAAATGTAGTCTTATTTGGACTTACAGGAATCGAAATGGCTTTCTTCGCTTGGATTACCATTTTAATGATCTATGTGTATTTCGCTTCCACACTTCCGGTCTGGAAATTGCTTCAGCCCAGAGATCTTATCAACGCCTATCAGCTGGTGTTGGGATTAGTCATATTATATTTGGGATTATTTATTAGCAGTCCGGAGATAACAGCCCCGGCTACTAATGTAGAAGCAACGGACGTAAGCTGGTTTCCTCTTTTATTTATTACCATCGCCTGTGGTGCTATTTCAGGGTTTCATGGATTGGTTTCATCCGGAACTACCGCAAAACAATTAGATAAGGAAACAGATGCGCGTTTTGTGGGATACCTTGGAGCAGTCGGCGAAGGGTCGTTAGCTTTGATAACCATTGTTGCCGTGGTGACTTATTTTAATTCTACGGGTGAATTTATGGATGTATATCATTCATTTTCAGAAGCCGGTGCGGTTGGATTGAATATTTTTGTGGAAGGAGCGGCACAATTGGCAACGGCATTACTTATTCCTTTGGAAGTAGCGAAAACTATTATTGCTGTAATTGTTATCAGTTTTGCAGCTACTACACTCGATACTTCTGTTCGGCTGATGCGCTATATCTTAAACGAACTTGGAGAAGAGTATAAAGTGAAACCGCTCACCAAAGTTCACACATCTACCTTGATCGCGGTTGGAGCAAGTGCTGCATTGGTATTACTTCCGGAGGGTCCACGTGGATTAGGCTCCGGTGGTTATTTACTGTGGCCGTTATTTGGTACTTCCAATCAGTTATTGGCAGGTATAAGTTTGCTTTTAGTTACCATTTGGCTGAAAAGGCAAGGAAGACCCATTGTTTATACCCTGGTGCCAATGGTATTCTTAATGATCATGACGCTTTGGGCAATGACCGAGCAGGTTATCTTTGACTGGTCGGGCATGGGTGCGAATGATTCTAATATGCTCTTGTTTGTTTTTGGAGCAATTATACTTGGGTTTACGATCTGGATTATTTTAGAGGCCATAAACCTGATGCGTAAGCACCAAGCTAAATAGTTATACAAGTAAGGAGTTTAGTCTATAAAAGTGACCTTACCATTGGAAATATCATACATTGCACCAACGATCATGATTTCACCTTCTTCTTCAAGGCGTGTAAGATCCGGACTTTGCTCTTTTATCTGACTAATAGCCAACTCCACATGCTCCCGTGCTACGTTATCTATATACATGTCACTGGATGGATCTAATACCGGGTCCATTTTTTCAACCGCTATATTTTCAGCAGGTTTAATTTTATTTACGAGCGCAGTAAGATTTCCATACTCTGCATTATTGATAGCTCCTTTAATTGCCCCGCAGCTTGTATGTCCCATCACAACCACAAGTTTAGCTCCGGAAAGAGCAGTAGCAAATTCCATTCCACCTAATACGTCTTCATTTACCACATTACCTGCAAGACGAGTGCTGAAGATCTCCCCAAAACGTTTATCAAAAATAGTTTCGACAGGCACGCGGCTATCAATACAGCTCAAAACGACGGCATATGGATTTTGACTTTTAGATGTTGCCGCCACTTCAGTGGTAAATTTTCTTACCCTCAAATTTCCATCCAAAAAACGCTGATTTCCCTCTTTAAAAGCTTCGAGTACTTCATCAGGAGTCATTGAGTCACGAAGTTCTTCAGTTATTAAATCATCGGAAGATGTTGTCTGTTCTTGTTCTGTTGAAGTACAAGCTGATATCCCAACGAATAATACGAGGACTAAAATATAATTTAGATTGTAAGATAGGTTTTTCATGAGTAAAGTCTTTTACTTATAAATTAAGTTATTAATAAAACTAGCATATTAATATAAGCGTTCCGGTTTAAATGAAGAAGAGAATAAAGGGCTGCTTAGAATTATTTACAAAATGGAGGAATTTTGCTCACCCTCGGATTAGCCAATAACAATAATATCACTGTATTCAGGAATGAGTGAGAATGAAACTTATATACTTCTGTTTATTTTCGGAGCGATCATTCTTGGGTTTACGATCTGGATCATACTGGAAGCATTGGTATTGGTTAGAAAAGAATAGGTTATAATTTACAGTTGATTTCAACTTAGTAATAACGTATTAAATCTAAGCAAGTTATTTATAATAAATTACTTATGGATATTATAAATTCTTTTATTTGATCTGAATTCGATTTATCATTGGGTGCATTTTAAATAACAGAATATTCATTTGAGAATCACGATCATCGGTGCCGGTGAAATAGGTTATGAATTGGCAAGTATATTATCATCTGAAAAACACGATGTCATAGTTTTAGACCGGGATAAAGAGAGCCTTTCTAAAGTTTCCGAATCCTTGGATGTTCTTCCTGTAGAAGGAAACGCAACGTCCGTTAAAGACCTGGTAAAAGCACAAGTTGGTGATGCAGATATCCTTATTTCTGTAACCAGTATTGATGAAGTAAATATGATCTCGGGAATGATCGGTAAGCGACTAGGCGCCAAGATGGTTATTGCCCGCATTCGAAGTGATGAGCTCACGGATAAGAATTCTCCGCTTTCTCCTTCTGATCTTGGGATCGATGTAATGATTCATCCGGAATTGAGTGCCGCTCAGGAAATTGCACAGCTGCTTAAGCGATCATCAGCCAGTGACGTCATCAATCTGGCTAACGGTAAAATGCAATTGATCGGTATCAGGCTCGAAAAAAACTCCCCTCTTATCAAACAAAATCTGAATGAATATGCAGCCAATTATCCTGACCTAACATTTCGTGTGGTGGCTATTGGAAGACGGGGAAGAACTATTATTCCTGACGGTGCTGTAACTATTCAAAGCTATGACCAGATCTTTATCCTCGCATCTACCAATGATATCAATGCCATCATTAAGACTACGGGAAAAAAAGAAACGGTACTAAATTCCGTCATGATCGCCGGCGGTTCTGAAATAGGCGAAATGCTCGCTCGCATTCTCTGTGAAGACAAAACCAAAAAATGGTCCATAAAACTGATTGAACCTAACTATGATAAGGCAGAAGAGTTGGCTATAGAGATGAAGGAGGTGATGGTGCTGCATGGAAATCCAACCGATCCGGATCTGTTGGTTACGGAAGGAATTAATGAAATGGATGCTTTTATTGCCGTGACGGATGATGAGGAGTCAAATATCATTTCTTGTTTGATGGCAAAACATCTGGAAGTAAAAAAGACAGTATCCCTCGTTTCAAAGGCAGATTTTATACCAATGGCTCAAACCATTGGACTTGATGCCATCATTAACAAAAAAGCATCGGCCTCTAGTGAAATACACCGTTATGTACGAAAGGGGAATGTTGTGTCGGTCGCTGAATTAAGAGGTATAAAAGCAGAGGTGATCGAGCTGGAGGCGAGCGAGGGTTCTGAGATCACTAAAAAACCCATAAAAAAATTAAAACTCCCGCAAGGATGTGTAGTGGGTGCAATTATTTGTGATCAGCAAGTAGAAATAGCGACCGGTCAAACACAGATCAATGCCAAAGACCGTGTGATCGTATTTTGTTTACCGAACGCTATTGATAAAGTAACCAGGTTATTTCAATAATGACTTTATTTTCAGGGACTTCAGCACCGAGAGCAAAAATAGATTTCCAGGCCGTTTTGGGAATTCTCGGGGCATTCATTTTTTTCCTTGGTTTTGCACTGTTGCTTCCCGCAGCAATTGATGTTTTCTACGGACAAGATACCTGGCACTCTTTTTTGATATCTGCCGGAATTGCATTTTCTGTGGGTGCGATACTTTGGTATACATTTAAACCCAAAGATGAGATCCACATAAGAGAAGGTTTTCTGATCGTAAGCTTAACCTGGCTTTCCCTCTCCTTTGTTGGAGCCCTTCCTTTTGTGATAGCAGGTGTGCTCCCTTCATTTACCGATGCTGTATTTGAAACCATGAGCGCCCTCACTACAACAGGCTCCACTATATTGGGAGGTGAAACATCCGGCGGGTTTATCAATCCTGATATTGAAGAAATTCCCAAAAGCTTTCTTTTATGGAGATCTTTGGCCCACTGGCTTGGCGGCATGGGTATTATCGTTTTATCATTGGCTATTTTACCGCTGCTTGGTATTGGAGGAATGCAGCTTTTTCAGGCCGAGTCACCCGGACCAACTACCGATAAACTTACTCCGCGAGTTCAGGAAACGGCAAAATTGTTATGGGGTGTTTATGTAGCCTTTACGTTTGCCCAATTCTTATTGCTTTGGGTTCATCCGGCAATGGATTGGTTTGAAGCCATAAACCATGCTTTTTCTACGATGGCAACGGGCGGGTTTTCCACAAAGAACGCCAGTATCGAAGCTTTTGATTCCGCATACATCGACTGGGTTATTATACTATTTATGTTTATTGCCGGGGTCAACTTTGCGATGCATTTTAGGTTGATACGAGGAGATCATAAATCATTTTTTGCTAACCGTGAGATTCGCTTTTATGCTCTTATAGCAATGATAGGCATCTTTATAGTTTCGGGTTCTTTATGGCTGTTAGATGAATATCACATTTTGGATGCACTTAGATATGGGGCCTTCCAGGTATTGGCAATTCTAACAACAACAGGATTTGGAACAGACAACTATGAAGTTTGGAATACGGTAGGTGCATTTTTCCTCTTCTTACTATTTTTTACCGGGGGATGTGCCGGCTCTACCGCAGGAGGGATTAAGATGGTTCGATGGATGATACTGATTCGGAATACCGGTCGGGAGATCAAACAGATTATGCACCCCAAAGCTATTCTTCCGGTTCGAATTGGAGATCAGGCCATTACCCAGAATATTCAGCGAACGGTATTGAGCTTCTTTATTCTCTATATTTTTATATTTGCCTTAGGGGCATTTATCATCAGTCTTTTCGGGTATGATATCATGTCTTCCATTGGGGCAAGTATAGCTGCCATTGGAAATATCGGTCCGGGGTGGGGCGACTTTGGGCCGACTGATAATTTTGCCCATTTGCCTTATCTTGGAAAGTGGGTCCTTATATTTTTGATGATGGTTGGACGGCTGGAGATATTTACGGTATTAATATTGTTCTCACCGGCTTTTTGGCGGCAGTAGAAATATTGGTCAATTAGTTTTATAATGTTCTATAAACCGCTGCTCATCCTCAGACTGACCGATCAAAATGATCTCGCTGTTTTCTGGGATCGACCTATTGGGATCTGGGTTAATATCCTGTTCTCCATCAACCTGGTAAGCAATTACATTACAACCGGTTCTGCTTCGGATGTCTGCTTCGATCAATGATTTTCCGACTAGTTTTTTTGGAGTATCTAAGCTAAATACATTCAATCCCTGTGCGATCATTACAATATCATTCTCCTCAAAAATGTTGAAGATGGCATTCGCCCCCATCGAAGCATAACTCATTACAAAATCGGCTCCGGCGCGATGTAGAGTATTTACATTGCGCTCTAATGTGGATCTGGCTACGATATGAATATTTGGACGTAAACTGCGACAGTAAATAGTGAGATAGATATTTACATCATCCTGATTTGTGGTAATAATCACGTTGGGAGCATCGTCGATCCCGGCCTTCTTAAGAGTATCAAGGTCGGCAGCATCCCCTAAAATATAATGATCGGAATCTTTCATCCGGTCCGGATTTTTGTCAATGATCTTATACTTAATATTCCTTTTTTTTAAATGAAGTGCTGTAGCACGACCGACCCTCCCAGCTCCTATAATGACAACGGGCTCATCACTTACACCATAGATACCAAACAGTTCATCATATTTTCTAAGTTGCCCTATCGTACCTGCTAGTACTAATACACTATGGCTGTGTATCTCGACCTCCGGATGGGCACTCTTGAAACTTCCTCTTTCCCAAATCCCAACGACATTTATTCCGAGGTCTTCCCTAATACGGCTCTCTTTTAATGTCTTACCAACTAAAGGAGTGGCATAAGTTGTTGCCTCGGCTATTACTAACTTTCCAAATCTACCCACAGTGTGCACACGAGCGTCCTGCCCCAGTGTTCTCCGTGACAATGCTCGTCCTAAGATATTGCCAAGGTGCAAAACGTGATCACTTCCGGCTAATTTCAAAATATCCATTGAATCATATGAATTTGCTGTGGAGATGATCTTTACGTCATTTGAGAACTCACGAATAGTATGGGCTACGTTGGAATTGAACATATCAGTACCCCCGCTAAACACAAGCGACGCGTGTTCAATATTCATTTTTTTGTACGTTTCAGGATCATCAGGTTCCCCAAGCATAACCCGGTATCCCTGGTCATAGAGGTCAAGAGCCTGGTCCAGTTCATTCACCAATAAAACATATTCATGGCCATATTGGTCAAGCTTAGTGATCAGAGCTTTTGTTACAGCATCAAAACTGGTAATGATGATATGACCACTGGTATTTTGGGGAAGTTCACGTGGAGCTCTTGCACGATGTTGAGCTTCCATCCAAGGAGCATAGAAAAATTCGATAAACGTAAATGGAAGCATGATAAGAAGTGAGATGACTCCGGAAATTAATACCAGGATCGAAAAAATACGTCCGAGGTCAGAAGTGAAGGTGATATCTCCAAAACCAAGAGTGGACATGGTGGTCATGGTCCAGTAAAAACCGGTAACCCAGGAATGCTTTTGTCCTTCCATTTCCATGATCTCATGAAAAAGAATTCCAAAAATTATGATCATAGCCAACAGGATAAACACAAAACGAAAGAGGCGCTTTATGTTGGTTTTGGTATTCCGGCTCGAAATGAAATAGCTGATCTGTGAGGTGAAAAATTTCATGGCGGAATATGAAAGTTAACTCGCTGAAAAGAAAGTGGTTTCTATTTCAGGATTTATTGTGCCAATAAATCCTGAAAAGTTCACAGGTCTAATGTCAACCCAATCATCTTTTGAGGTTTAGTGTTTTAGGGGGAAAAAAGGACCCCAACCTATTCTTTCCTTTTTAAAACAGTGTATATTTAACGCATACTTGAGAGAAATTAAATGCTTATCTAAAAAATATATGAATTATTCTGGTGACCAATGGGTAAAGTGGATGGACCGCCTCGCAGAAGATGATTATGTGATCGTAGATGATTTCATAAGTGATAAACTTTTCTCCCAAATCATGGATTTTTTTACCGAAATGGAAGAGAACGATAAGCTAAAAAAAGCAGGTATCGGAACTCAACAGGATTTCCAGGTAAAAACAGAAATACGCGGTGACTTTATTTACTGGCTGGATGAAAACAGAGATAACGAATTAGATCCATTTTTTGGATTGATGGAAGAACTGACTCTAAATCTGAAGCGGTTCTGCTATCTGAGTTTGTCCGGATCTGAGTTTCACATTGCAAAATATCCGGCCGGATCGTATTACCATCGACATTTAGATCAGTTTCAGGAGCGATCAAACCGACAGATCACGGTGCTTATCTATTTGAATAAAAATTGGAAAAAGGGAGATGGCGGTGAATTGGTTATTTATAAAGATCAGTCCGAGATAAAGGTAGAACCCCTTGCCAAGCGGCTTCTCGTTTTTAAAAGTGATGTGATAGAGCATGAAGTTTTGACCACTAATGTACCCCGTTATAGTTTAACAGGCTGGCTGCTTCATCAACCTGCAAGTGTAGGGTTTATTCTAGGGCAATAGGCAGGCTTTTGTTAATGGCCGTAACAATTTCTTAATGGCCACAGATTTTCTATTAATACAGTACATTAGTACCATTGTATAGTTTGAAACTATCACGAAATCCCAATACCGTGGCTAAAAAAAAGATACTTGTTGTTGATGATGAAACGGATCTGCTTGATCTTATCGAATATAATCTCAAAAAAGAAGGATTTGATGTTCTGAAGGCTGAGAATGGTGAAGAGGGAATACAAATAGCCAAAGAGCATAAGCCGGACCTGGTGCTTATGGATATTATGATGCCAAAAATGGACGGGATGGAAGCCGTCGAAAAAATGCGCGCAGATGATGATTTAAAGGCAATCCCGATTATATTTTTAACTGCCCGAAGTGATGAAAAAACGGAAGTTGAGGGCTTAAACAAAGGCGGCGATGATTATATCACAAAGCCGATCAGTACCACAAAATTGATATCCCGTATTAAGGCAGTAATGCGGAGGTTTGATGAAACCGAGGAAGAAGTAAATCGGCTAGACGTACATGATCTCACTATTGATAAGGACCGTTATATAGTTACCAAGGGAGAGGAAGAATTTCAGTTACCAAGAAAAGAATTTGAACTTTTATATTATCTGGCGAGCCGAAAAGGGAAGGTGAGAGATCGCCAAACACTGCTCAATAAGGTTTGGGGAGATAATGTTTATGTGGTTGACCGCACGGTCGATGTTCATGTCAGAAAGATCAGAGAAAAACTGGGTGACCACTATATAGAAACCGTAAAAGGAGTAGGCTATCGATTTAAGGAATGAGCAGAAACAAGATTAAAAAGAGGAAGGGAGTATTTAGACTTGGGCTTAGAATAGGCCTTCGCATCTCGGTTTTCAGTGCTGTTATTTTGTGTTTCATACTTTGGCTGGGTTATAATTTCACCCCAAAAGAAGCAGTTACTTTAAGCGGCATCATGGCGGGCTTTATTTTTCTCATTACCTATGCAGTCACTTACTACAATTCGCATAGAAGACTTAATACCATTGAACAGCTTTTCAAGAATGTTGCCCGAAAACGGTTTATGGGGTACGAAGAAGTAACTTCCGGTAACTATGATGAGATTGATTACCTGTTGAAACAGGGAATAAAATCCAGTCGCACTATTGAGCGTGAGATCCAGCGATTAAATCGTATTGAAAATTATCGAAAGGAATTTATTGGGGATATCTCTCATGAGTTAAAAACTCCGATCTTTGCTATTCAGGGATTTATTGAGACGCTGCTGAACGGAGCGTTGGAAGATGAAGAAGTAAACAGGGACTTCCTTAAAAAGGCCATGCGTAATGTAAACCGGCTTATTTATCTGACCAAGGATCTGATGGAGATATCGAAGCTTGAAACGGGTGAGTTGAAATCGGAGATCGAAGCGGTCTATTTATACGAGGTTTTGAACGACATTATTGAAAGCCTGAATTACAAAGCTGAAAAAGAAAATATTCAACTTATTGTAAACGACTTCGACAAGAGTATTCAGGTCAAAGCGGATAAGAATCAGGTAAAACAAGTATTGATAAACCTGATAGAGAATGGGATTAAATATAACACGCCCAAAGGAAAGGTAGAGGTTACCGTGTACACCAAGCCTAAACAAAAAGAACGGATCTTTGTATCTGTCAAAGACACAGGTATAGGCATTGATGAAAAAGACATACCCCGGGTTACGGAGCGCTTTTTCAGGGTCGATAAATCCCGGTCAAGGGAAAGAGGGGGAACAGGACTCGGTTTGGCTATTGTAAAACATATTATGGAAGCACACGGGGAAAAATTTACTATCGAAAGTGAACCCAACAGAGGTTCTACTTTTACGATCAGCCTTCAAACGGCGGAAACTATTCAGGTTCTCTAAGAATAGTAGTACCTTCACTTTAATTAATTTTAATCACAAGAAAAACCATGGTTTACGCAGTAATTATGGCCGGGGGATCAGGAACACGATTTTGGCCTAAAAGCACAAAAAAACTACCGAAACAATTTTTGTCTCTTTTTGGGAAAGGGACAATGATACAGAATACCGCTCGTAGAATAGAGCCGCTAATTCCGGAAGAAAGGATCTTGGTAGTTACGAATGATAGTTATGTTGATATTGTAAAATATCAACTTCCATCTGTACCTGCCGAGAATATAATTGGGGAAGTGGTGGCTAAGAATACCGCTCCTTGTGTAGCCATTGCAGCAGAGCTATTATATAGAAAAGATCCTGAAGCGGTCATGGTTGTATTGCCGGCAGATCATCACATTGAAGATGCAGAAGCTTTTAATGACTACCTGAAAACAGCCATACAGAAGGCACGTTCAGGGAATAATCTCGTAACAATTGGCATCAACCCAGACAGGCCTGAAACCGGATATGGATATATTCATGGGGATGAATCTAAAAAAGAAGAATTGAATGGTCATAGCGTTCATCCGGTAAAAGCTTTTAAAGAAAAGCCGAATGAAGTCACGGCCCAAAAATTTGTAGAATCCGGGGATTATTACTGGAATAGCGGAATGTTTATATGGTCGGCTGAGACCATTTTGAACGAATTTAAAAACCATCTACCAAAAATGCATAAACTCGTCAAGAATGCAGGTACCGATCTTTTTGGTGATAATCATAATTCAGCCATTGATACATTTTATAAGTCTTGCGAATCTGTTTCAATTGATTATGGAATTATGGAACATGCACAAAATGTGTTTGTGGTTCCCGGGGAATTCGGTTGGAATGATGTAGGTAGCTGGACGGCTGCTTATGAGTTAGGAGACAAAGATGAATCTGGAAACGTGATCAATGCTGAGAAAGTCTCATTAAGTGAATCAACCAAAAACTACATTTCATCCGTTAGTGGTAAAATGATATCGGTCGTTGGCATAGATGGAATCGCTGTTGTTGAAACTGAAGATGCGATCTTGGTTTGCAAGCTCGATAAAGCTCAAAATGTAAAAGAGATCGTGGAGCAGCTAAAATCCAAAGAAGAGCTCAAAAAATTCTTATAGGTTATATAGTGACGGTTAGCTGATCGTACGCTAATTTAATGTGATCGGGAAGCTTTCGATTGGTTGGTTCGTGATCTACATAACTGTTCATATGGATCAGGAATGCTTTTGGGACGTCAAGCTCTTCAATTACTTCCACCGCCTGGGGTATGGTTTGGTGGGTAGGATGATCCGGTTCCCAGCGCAGCGCACCTAACGCAATTAACTTCGATCCTTTTATGAGTTCTTTAGTCTCTTCAGGTATGTGCTTTACGTCAGTAATATAAGAGAAGTCATTGATCCTGAATCCGAGGATTTCCAACTCCCCATGCTTTATAGGTAGCGGGATGATCTTATTATCTCCTATATAAAATTCTTTGGGAGCCTCAATAAGTTCTAAAGATGTGGAACCGGGGTATTTGTCCTCTCCAAACATGTAATCAAATCTCTTTTTTATGGAATTGATACAACCTTTTGAAGTATGGACCGGTATGGGGGCTTCATTTATATAGGAGTAAACCCGCAGATCATCGAGGCCGGCAACATGATCCATATGTTCATGTGTGAGCAGCAGCTCATCAATATGTTGAATTTTTGCCTTTATGCTTTGAATTCTGAATTCCGGACCAGCATCAACTAAAATTGATTTTCCTTTATTTTGGATCCATACAGAGCACCTGCTACGTTCATTGCGGGGATCATGAGCTAAATTTTCTCTTCTAAATCCTCCGGCAACAGGTACCCCCATTGATGTTCCGGTTCCTAAAAAAGTGATCTTCATTCTAATTCAAAGTCTTCTACGGAATCTTCGGGAGTTACTTCAAGTTGGTCCCAAAGATCTGCCAATTTTTTTCTCACAGCTGGCTTAATGTAAACACCGGTAAGATCTATTTCTCCCAATACTCTACCCATGGTTCCCAACTGTGATTGTATGGGTTTGTTTTTATTTACAACAACCAGTTTTTGTCCTTCTATAATACATTCGTCTCCCCTAAAAGAACCTCTTTCTTTGCGAAGCGTATAGCCTGCCTGTTCTAATATTTGTTCAAGTTCAAGAAGAAATTTTTCGGGTTTCACAGTGATACTCCAAGAGTAATTAAATGTCCGCTAAGATCGTAATCATATTGCTCCCCATCAATATCGTAGGAATCAAAGATATAGTCATAGCCCAAACTTATGTTTTTACCGAAAAGGAGATCATAAAAATTGACCCTGGCATTTCCGGTTAGTGATAAGATCCTTCCCCCCAGGAATCCTCCGCTGGAAGTACTGAAGCCAATGCTTGGAATAAACTGTGTTGTGATATTGAATTTTTGCGGGGCATTTATTCTCATTATGAGTCCCCCACCGGCACTAAGATCTGTTTGTGAAAACTCTTCTTGGACCTGGTCACTTCTTACAGATGTTACTTTTGTTCTAATCTTAATTGGAATACCTACCCCAAAATTTGGTTGTCTCACAAAATAAAATGGATTTGTGAAATCTAAGCTTAAGCTGAAGTAACGTCTGTTATCCAATTTTGTGATATCATTTCCAAAAGCCAGTCCAAGATTCAAGCCATTCGACTCATACCCAAGGTGTGCGGCAGTTCCAGTGAAAGAAAGATCGTTTCCATCCGTAAGTTCAGCCGGATCACCTGTGAATTCAAAATCAACCAAATAGACACCAGCCCTTGCGTATGGGCTAAAAGGGTTTGAGCTTCTGCTTTCATTATCACCAACCGAAAACATCTGTCCATAAGTTGTTATCGGCATTGTGATCAAAAGGAATAAAAGAATTTTTTTAAAAATAGTATTTGTCATTGGGAATGAATTAATTAGCTAAAACAGTTTAACTACTAACGCTTCAAGAAAAAAATAATTCGATGAAACTTTTACTCTCATTAATATTTATCAGCATAGGGTCTATCATGGTTGATAACACAGATACTTCTATATATAATTTCAATATGACCGACATTGATGGAAATCAGGTGCCTTTAGAACAATATAAAGGTAAAGTAATTATGGTTGTTAATGTCGCATCCAAGTGCGGGTTTACTCCTCAATATGAGGGTCTCCAAAAGATCTATGAAACCTATAAAGATGATGGTTTTGTGATATTAGGGTTTCCCGCTAATAACTTTAAAGGACAAGAACCGGGTTCTGACGAAGAGATCAAAGAATTTTGCCAGCTTGAATACGGGGTAGAATTTCCGATGTTTTCTAAAGTTTCAGTAACGGGAGAAGACCAGGCGGAGTTTTTCACTTATTTGACATCTCAACCTAATGCTGATTTTGAAGGGGAAATTAAATGGAACTTCGAGAAATTTTTGATCGGTAAAGATGGTTCTCTTAAAAGGAGATTTAGAAGTAGTGTTAAACCTGAGAGCAATGAAGTTGCTCAAGCGATAAAAAAAGAATTAGCTGAATAAAGGTTTTTATCACCATCCCGATAGGGGATCACGATTGATTTCGTGGTCCCCATTTTTTTTCAATTCATTTCGTAATCAGCTTGACATCCTTCCGATATGGTGCGTATATTTGATGCTCTCAAAAAGGTCCGGTAGTTCAGTTGGTTAGAACGCCTGCCTGTCACGCAGGAGGTCGAGGGTTCGAGTCCCTTCCGGATCGCAAAAAAAAGCTTCCAAATACTGGAAGCTTTTTTTGTTTGTAGTAACTTCGTTATTAAACAAATCTATAGTAATTGTTCGTCGAATAAAGTTTGAGGTAGTTCGCTTTATAGTTCAGGGAGTAACATTTTCTTATCTTTAAGCTTCCTAAATATTTTAATATTTATTAAGTCAATAAAAAACAGAGAGTAATGTCGATTTTAGATCCTACATACGATGTGATCGTTGTTGGTGGAGGCCACGCAGGAAGTGAGGCCGCCGGTGCCGCGGCGGAGCTTGGAGCAAAAACGCTGCTTATTACCATGAACCTGGAGGCTATTGCAAAAATGTCTTGCAACCCAGCCATGGGTGGTGTAGCTAAGGGGCAGTTGGTTAGAGAGATAGATGCGTTGGGTGGATTGTCCGGAATTGTAAGTGATGAGACGGGTGTTCAGTTTAGGATGCTTAATCTAAGCAAAGGCCCGGCGATGTGGAGTCCCCGCTGCCAAAGTGATCGTATGCTTTATGCTCAAAAGATGAGAGAGAGGCTTGAGCAAAAAGAGAATCTCTTTTTGCGACAGGATAATGTTGTTGATCTTATTTCTGATAATGGCAAAACTATTAAAGGTGTTGTCACCCAAACCGGACAAAAGTTTTATGCTAAGGCTGTAATTCTTACAACGGGTACTTTTGGAAATGGATTAATTCACATTGGGGAAAGTAATTATGGAGGCGGCCGTTCAGGAGAGAGAGCCTCGGTTGGAATTTCTGCGACACTGGAAAACTTGGGTTTTGAGGTAGGTCGATTAAAAACAGGTACTCCTCCTAGGGTAGATGGTCGTACTGTTGATTATTCAAAACTAGAAGAACAATTTGGGGATGAAAATCCATCAGGTTTTTCTTTTATGACGGTAAGCTTGCCGTCATTAGATGAACAACTTTCTTGTTGGATAGGATATACAAATGAAAAGGTACACGAAGTTCTTAAAACAGGATTTGATCGAAGCCCAATGTTTAATGGGCGCATCAAATCCATTGGCCCTCGATATTGTCCTAGTATAGAGGATAAGATCAATCGTTTTGCTGATAAGGATCAGCATCAACTTTTTTTGGAGCCCGAAGGTTGGAATACTTATGAGATGTATCTAAATGGTTTCTCTACTTCACTTCCTGAGGACGTTCAGTATGAGGCTTTAAGGACAATTCCTGGTTTTGAAGATGTGATCATGATTCGCCCTGGATATGCCATTGAATACGATTACTTTCCTCCTCATCAAATTAAAAGATCCATGGAGACGAAATTTGTCGAGGGTCTTTTCTTTGCAGGGCAAATTAACGGTACAACCGGATATGAAGAAGCGGCATGCCAGGGACTTATGGCTGGTATAAATGCAGGGCTTTTTGTTCAAGATAAAGAACCATTGATTCTTCAAAGGTCAGAAGCGTATATCGGAGTTCTTATAGATGACCTTATTAATAAGGGGACAGAAGAACCATACCGAATGTTTACATCAAGGGCAGAGCATCGCATATTATTGAGGCAGGATAATGCTGATCTGCGATTAACAGAGATCGGTCACAGAATAGGCTTGGCCTCAGGCGAAAGACTCAATAAGGTAGAAGAGAAAAGGGATGCTATAGATAAATTGGATGATCTCCTGAAGGATTATACCGTTCGTCCTGATAAAATTGACCCTCTGCTTGAAAGTAAAAACAGTTCTACAATGAGTCAGCCCATGAAAGCAGTTAAGATATTATTACGCCCGGAGGTTACCCTTCAGGACATGATGGATTATGACGAAGAACTTGCTGATCAGGTTAAATCTATTTCAGAAAACAACAAGGTGCTAGAGCAAATAGAGATCCAGATCAAATACGCCGGGTATATTGAAAAGGAATTTGAGATGGTCAAAGAAATGGAGAATAAAGAAAACATGCTTATACCTGAACAGATCGAGTATTCAAACATTAAGAGTCTTTCTACAGAGGGAACTCAGAAGCTATCCAAGATAAAGCCGGAAACTATAGGACAAGCTAGTCGAATAAGCGGAGTTTCGGCCAGTGATCTCTCTGTTCTTATGGTTTATTTAAAAAACTAAACCTATTGTTTCACGTGAAACATAACATCAAATATGTCAACTTCCCTTCAGAAAGCACCGAGCTTGTTAAAGACATATTTCAAAATAATCACGAAGCCATTTGTAAATATGCTGATCGGTTGGATTGGTGGAATAATAAAATTAACCTGGTAAGCCGGGGTGTTTCACGTGAAACCATTTTTAAGCATATTGAACATTCTTTGATAATTTCTCAGTCTGAATTATTTATGCGGGCGGAGGAAATAATCGATTCCGGAACCGGAGGAGGGTTGCCCGGGATTCCTTTGGCACTTACTCATGCGGATAAAAACATTGTGCTAAATGATATTGTGTCTAAAAAGATAATGGCCTGCAAACAAATATCGGCGACATTGGGTTTGAAAAACATTCAAACAGTGGCGGAGTCTCTGCGTGAGTTGGTGATTAATGAGGGTGTGGTGATCATTTCGAAGCATGCTTTTAAGATCAATGATATGATGGAAATGATTGGGGGGGAGCCATGGAGGGGTGTTGCTTTGTTGAAGGGAGAAGATAAGTTGGAAGATGAATTGGAGGGGATAGATATAGAGCTGAATATTAAAGTGTGGCGCCTGGAAGGAAGTTTTAAAGACGAGTTTTATAAAGGAAAAGCAATGGTAGAAATAGAAAGGAAACAACAGCTATGAACAGTTCTGAAAGAAGGCTGAAGATCATGTTGTTGTTACAGCAGCCCGGGAAAAAACTTACCGTTAATGAGCTTGCGGAGAGATTTGATGTAAGCAGAAGGACGATTTTTAGAGACTTTAATGCCCTGCAGGAAATTAATGTGCCAGTTACCTGGGATCGATACTCAGGATATGGTCTGATCGAGGGTTATAAGATTCCTCCATTGATGTTTACTTCTAAAGAACTTGCAACCATAATGGTTGGTCTTAATTTCGTAAAGTCGCAGGTTGATCAGGGTTTGGTGGAAGATGCAAAGGGTGTAGAGTTGAAAATTAAGAACGTACTTCCCAATGAATTGAAAAAGTTTATGAGTTCTCTTGAGGGAAGAACAATTGTAGATCCCTATTTAAGGTTTGGGGGAGAAAAGAAGAAAGGGGGGAGTTGGTATTTAATCAGCAGCGCCATAGCCCAGCAAAAAAGAATGCAATTTGAGTATACAACAAAATCAGGGGAGACCAGTATTCGGAAAATTGATCCTTACATTTTAGTTTTTTATCAGGATCATTGGAATGTAATTGGAAAATCACACCTTAGGGGTGAAGTTCGAAATTTTATACTGGAAAACGTAAATGAGGTCTTAATTTTAGACGAAAATTATGAGCTTAAGAAAGAATTGGACATAGAGGGGTTGATTTTCCGCCCTGACGAGAGTTCTCATTCGATAATAGTGTTAGTCGAAAAAAACGAGATGAAGCGCCTAGAGGCAAATTTACCGGCTAAAATTATTAATAAAACAGTTGTAAATTCTAAACAAATTAAGGTAGAGTTTAAGTTTGATAATTTAGACTATATCAATGAGTGGCTACTTCAATTTGGAAAAAAAATAAAAATTGAAAAGCCGGAACAATTGATCGAAAAGAGAAAAGACTTAATTCGTGAAATGTTGAAAGACTAAAAGAATAGATTTTATTGGTTGAAATAAAAAGGGCTTCAAAATTGAAGCCCTTTTTGTTTTATGAAACTATGTAGTATAGAGATTAGCTTTTGTCGCCATCTCCTTCTTCTTCAAAACGCTTACGAAGTTTCACGGGCTTATTGCCATCCTTTTTCTTTCGTATCTGCATATTTATGATTTCAATGAACAGAGAAAAGAAAACCGCAAAGTAGATATAGCCTTTGGGAACATGGAATTCGAACGCTTCAATCATAAGCATAAAACCGATCAAAATTAGAAAAGAGAGAGCTAAAATTTCTAGTGTTGGGTGTTTTTTAATGAATTTGCTGATTGACCCTGCAAAAGCGATCATTACTAAAATCGCGATAACTACAGCAATAATCATTAGCAAAAGTTGATCGGTGAGACCGATAGCCGTAAGAATACTGTCGAAAGAAAAGATCAGATCCAAGGCGACGATCTGAAAAATTACTTGCCCGAATGTAGCAAGTTTCTTTTTACCTTTTTCATCGTGTTGACCCTCCATTTTATGATGTATTTCAACCGTACTTTTGAAAATCAGAAACACACCACCGACAAATAAAATTAAGTCTCGTATACTGAAATCATAATCGAAAATGGAAAAGAGCGGCTCGGTAAATCCAATGATCCAGCTAATGCTAAGCAACATGGCAATCCGGAAAACAAGAGCTAAAATAAGTCCAGTAGTTCGCGCTTTTTGTTGTTGTCCTGCGGGTAGCTTGTTAGAAACAATGGATATAAAAATAATGTTATCTACGCCAAGTACAATTTCAAGAAATGTAAGCGTGAGCAGAGCGATCCAGCTTTCTGGTTGAAGTAGAATTTCCATAAAATGTATTTAGATTATTAGGTGCTTCAGTTATTTAACCTTTAGTGGTCAAAATATTAATTGAAAAAAGTCTAATGTAAGATAAGAAAATTCATTTGGCTCAAGTCTGTGGTAATATATATATTAAAAAAGGGCTTCAAAATTGAAGCCCTTTTTGTTTTATGAAACTATGTTGTATGAAGATCAGCTTTCGTCGCCGTCGCCGTCATCTCCATCATCATCGTCGCTTTCTTCTTCATTAACAACTCGTGTTATCGCGGCAATCGCTCCGTCAGAATCGAGGCGCATAACTCGAACTCCTTGAGTATTTCTACCCATCGTTCGGATTCCGCTACAACTCATCCGGATCACTTTTCCACCTTCTGTAATGATCATCAGATCATCCTGGTCGGTTACTTCTTTAAGTGCGATGAGGGCACCGGTTTTGGGGGTTATCTTAAGAGTTATCACGCCTTTACCGCCGCGAGTTTGTTCTCGGTAATCGTCAACCAATGATCGTTTACCGTATCCATTCTCCGACATTGCAAGAACAGTGGCCTCATGAGTATTCTTGATAACAACCATGTCTACAATTTCTCCCGTCTTGGAGAGATTCATGCCTTTCACACCAGAAGTATTTCTTCCCATTTCACGAACATCACTTTCATGGAACCGAATGGCTCGTCCGTTTTTATTGGCAAGTATGATATTGCTGTCACCGTCCGTAAGTTCGGCTGCTAGCAAGCTGTCACCGTCTTTTACGTTGATGGCGATTATTCCATCTCTTCTCGGACGACTATAAGCTTCTAAGGTCGTTTTCTTAACTAACCCTCCCTTTGTTGTCATTATAATGGAGTGATTATTGATGTAATCCTCATCCTCAAGAGTTTTAACAGGAACAAATGCTTTAATAGTATCATCTTTATCTAACTCAATGAGGTTCACAATAGCACGTCCCCTGGCTAGTCTTCCGCCCTCGGGAATCTCGTAAACTTTAAGCCAGTAACACATTCCCTTCTCTGTAAAGAAAAGGATATAGTTATGAGTGGTGGCCACAAATAAATGTTCTACATATTCCTCATCGCGAGTTGTAGTTCCCTTCATTCCCTTACCGCCACGGCGCTGTCTTCGATAACCACTTACGGGCATTCGTTTAATAAAGCCTTTATTGGAAATGGTTACAACCACATCCTCATTGGCGATCATATCTTCAATATTAAAATCATCTGCAGAATGAACGACTTGAGTTCTTCGCTCATCGCCATACCGACTTTTAAGGTCTGCAAGCTCTTCTTTTATAATGGTTGTCTGCTTGTCGCGGTTTGAAAGAATTTCTCTGTAGTCACTGATCTTGTCAATGATCTCACGGTATTCACCATCGATCTTTTCACGCTCCAGGCCGGTAAGCTTATGGAGACGCATATCCAGAATCGCTTTTGCCTGAATATCGGTAAGAGCAAATTTCTTGCGAAGTTCAACATTAGCCTCTTGAGAATTATCAGAGGCGCGAATGGTTTTGATAACCTCATCAAGATTATCAAGAGCGATCTTAAGGCCTTCAAGAATATGGGCGCGAGCTTCGGCCTGATCCAAGTCATATATAGTACGACGGATTATGATATCAACACGATGCTCAACAAAATGAAAGATCAGTTCTTTAAGGTTCATAACCTTTGGGCGCCCTTTTACAAGTGCCAGGTTTATGATCCCAAAAGTAGTCTGCATTTGGGTGTACTTATAAAGCTGATTAAGAACCACACCGGCATTAGCAGAGCGCTTAAGAATAATAACAACCCGAATACCTTCGCGATCTGATTCATCACGAACTTCAGATATTTCAGTGATCTTCTCATCATTAACAAGATCAGCAATTTTTTGGATTAGCGTACTCTTGTTAACCTGATACGGAATTTCAGTAATAACGATCTGCTCTCTGTTACCACGAAGCTCCTCTGTATTGGCTCGTGCACGTAAAGTTACTTTTCCACGTCCCGTTTCATAAGCTTCCTTAACTCCTTCATAACCATAGATAATGCCTGCTGTAGGGAAATCGGGAGCAGTAATATGCTTCATTAATGCCTTGATCTCGATATCAGGATCATCGATGTAAGCAGTAACGCCATCAATGACTTCCGTCATATTATGAGGAGCCATATTTGTGGCCATCCCTACCGCAATACCGGAAGCGCCATTTAGAAGAAGGTTCGGTAACATACTTGGAAGAACAGTGGGTTCTTCAAGTGTATCATCAAAGTTAGGCTGATAGTCGACTGTTTCCTTATTGATATCAGATAACAATTCTTCAGAAAGACGATCCATGCGAACTTCAGTGTAACGCATGGCTGCAGCACTGTCACCGTCGATCGACCCGAAGTTACCCTGGCCGTCAACAAGCGGATATCTCAGAGAAAATTCCTGAACCATCCGAACAATGGAATCATAAACTGCAGTGTCTCCGTGGGGGTGATACTTACCCAAAACTTCACCAACGATACGAGCGCTTTTCTTATAATTTCTGTTGTGATACATCCCAAGGTCGTTCATCCCATAAAGAGCGCGTCGGTGAACGGGTTTTAGACCATCCCGTACATCTGGAAGTGCTCTGGAAACAATAACTGACATCGAATAATCGATGTAAGACGATT
>Ga0136596_1000163_pt1 | contig 35610 bp, 33 predicted proteins | sample AntRauTorcE11897_FD_101387 | JGI IMG/M metagenome (GOLD analysis project Ga0136596, IMG submission 101387) | Saline lake microbial communities from Rauer Islands, Antarctica - Metagenome Torckler E11 #897 | ecosystem: Environmental > Aquatic > Non-marine Saline and Alkaline > Saline | place... | reverse complement strand
GGAGACGATCAGTACCTATTGCCTGACTGGTGGGATGAATCAATCACTCCTATGGGTGGGGATAACACCTCCACATTAGATGAAATTAAACAGCTTTTATGACCTATAAGTAACTTTTTACGGTACTTGCAGACAAAGATTAAATAGAACCCTCAATTTAAACTAAGTTTAAGTTTTTTGCTCAAGTCAATATTTTTCCCTTATCTTCATAAAATGATATAACTAAGTCCAATTTAAACTTAGTTTAAAAAAAAGAAAAAACAGGTTATTTCAACAATAGAGTTAGCTTCATTTAGCTAATTACTCATTTAGTGTTTGAGAACAAAGACAATTTTAAGTTTCACATGCCTATTGACCTTGAGAAAGGAGTTGATAAGGCAGGAAATGAAGTAATGCTCATTAAGGGCATTGCGTCCACACCAGATAAAGACACTCAAGGAGAATACCTTGACCCAGCGGGTTTCGATTTAAGCGAATTTAAGTTTATCAATTGGAATCATAAGCAAAAAGATGATGCAGGTTCTATTATTGGAGAACCCACTCTTGCTAAAATTGACAAGGACACAGATCAGTTATATATAGAGGGTTACTTGTACCCTCAAGTGAAAATGGCAAGAGCCACCTATTCTCTTATGCAAGCTCTGAAAAATTCTAAGAGGGGTAATAGGCTTGGACTTTCAGTAGAAGGAAAGGTTCTTGAAAGAGATCCCTTTAATAAGAATAGAGTTTCTAAATCAAAACTTACAGCAGTTGCCGTTTGCCCTATTCCAGTAAATAGAGGAGCTTGGTGCGACCTTGCAAAATCAACCGATGCAGAATTAGATGTTGAGGAAGACTTGGTAAAGTCAGTTGAATCCTTTTGGAACAAGATTGATGAAGATGATGCATTTAAGGCGTATGTAGAAGAAAACAATGAATCCGGAAAGGCTGGCACAGAAATAGAAGAAATACCAGTAGATGAGCATAGAAAGCTTATTGAGGGCTATGAGAAAGCTATTTCAGCACAAGGCAATCAAAATCTACAAAAGGAGTCCGTTGAAGGTGGGCAAAAAAAACTATCTGAAATTCAACAAGATAGGGAAGAAAAAGACACCAAAAATAAAAAGATTAAACAAAATAGTATTAGCAAAAGTGAGGCAGTTTCTAAAATTGTTTCATACTTTTACCCTATAAGTATTGAAAAGGCAAAGAAAGCCTATAAAATATTTCAAAAATTAGAAGTTATGACTGACGAAAACAAATTTGACCAAGCATTAGAAGCACTTAACAAGTCTATTGATGCTATTGAGAAAGGAGATAAAAACATTTCAGAAGACGAAGCTTATAAAATGGCTAAGGGAATGTACTCCAAAAAAGAAAAAGATGAAGTAGTTGGTGAGCTTGAAAAAGCTGGTTGTTCTTCTGAAGTTGCAAAAGCAGCTTATTTAAAAGTACACGAAGAAGAAAAAGGTGGAGAAGTAACGAATGAAAAAGAGCCTATTTCCAAATCTTATCTTGCAGAAGTTTTCACTGCCTTTGATAAAAAGTTTGGTGTTATTGGCTCAGCAATCGGAGAAATGAAAAAATCTTACGATGAAGTTGTTGGCACCTTGAAAGAAGAAAATGAGTCTTTGCGTAAAAGTTTAGATGAAAGAGGCGAAGAGCTAAAGAACGCTTCTGATGCAATTACTCAGATAGCGAATGCTTCTAAGGGCCAAAAACATTTAAATGCAACTCAGTTCGCAGAAAGATTTGATACTGAGATTGAAAAGTCAGAAGATGGCAAGTCTGTTTATGACATGAATAATCAAGGACACAGGGCGCAGCTTAAACAAGTTGTAATGGCAAACTCTGATATCGCAAAATCCGAAGGTCAAAAAATGGGTCTTTTGGACGTTGCGCAGAATCTTGAAACATTTGGTGACGTTGCCCAAAAAGGTTCACCTGAGCACAATGCAACAACAAATCTCTTAAAGGAGTTTGACATTGAGTTGAGATACTAAAATTACACAAACCGAAAATAAACCGATAAAAAATAGTGCATAAGCAATTGATAAAAAACTGGTCTTAAAAATTTTGAAACAGACAAATTCAATATATTATGAACGATGTATCAGGTTCTTTTGGGAACACAAACGCAGGAGACGGATTGCAGGAACTTATGAAGGCTATGCAAGCAGGTCAGGTTACTGGTAGAGACACCACAAACCAAACACTTTCTTATGAGCCTCTGAAAATTGAGTCGCTTGAAGCAACTTTGAAAAGACTTGAGTTTAGAACTCAGGACATTAAGCTTTTCAATGCTTTGCCAAAAAAGACTGCTTACAACACTGTTGAGGAGTTCTTACAATTAAGTTCTTACGGACAGTCAAAAGGTGGATTCTATAATGAAGGTGAGCTTTCAGATGTAGAAGATTCTCAATACATTCGTAGATCAGAGCTTGTAAAATATATCCAGGTGACTGGTGAAGTTACCATGCAGTCTCAAATGGTTCGTTCTTATGTGGACGCAATGCGCCAAGAACAAGAAAACAAAGTAATGTGGATTTTGCGTAGAGCGAACCAAGCATTGACCAACGCAAATAGCGATATTGTTCCTCAAGAGTGGAACTCACTTTACAAGCAACATGCTTCAGTGGGAACTGGTGGAGAATTCTTGTACGGTTCTTTGGAAGAGTATTTTACATCTCAGGTTGTAATTGACCTTAGGGGTGCATCATTGAAACAAAAAGATGTTGAGGAAGCTACTGTAAGAGTAGATGCTGCCTTTGGTAACGTATCGCACTTATTCGCACCAACAACTGTGATTTCAACATTGTCTCAAGACTTCTTTGAACAACAAAGAATTATGTTGAACGCAAGCCAAACAACTTCATACACTGGAGTGATTGGTACGGTTGCAAAAGCCATTGATACAAGTATCGGTCAAGTTTCCTTGATGCCTGATAAATTTATGAAGCGTGATTTTTCTGATACGGGAAGATTGACTTCTGCCTCGGCTACAAGTGCAAAAGCACCAGCAGCCCCAACAGCAGGGGTAGCGCCAAATGTTTTGTCGGACAATTCTTCTAAGTTTACTGCCAGTGATGCAGGAACAGTTTACTATGCAGTGAGCTCGGTAAACCGATACGGTGAAAGTGCTTTAACTTTGCTTGACGCAAGTGCAGCTACATTGGCTGCTGCCAATTCGGTTGATTTGACCTTTACGGCTACTTCTGGAACAAACGCTGCAACTGGACATAGAATTTACCGAACTGAGATAACTTCAGCAGGTTCAGCCACAGGAGTTAAGTTCTACCATTTATTTGATGTGAGCGCATCAGAGCTTACAGCAGGATATGATGGTGGAGCAGCAGGTAAGGTTAGAGATAGAGGGCGTATTCTTCCAAACACAGAAGATGCTTTCTTGACCGAAATTTCAGATCAGGTTTTGAGCTTTAAACAGCTTGCTCCAGTAAGCCGATTAGACTTGGCAGTAGTAGCCATGTCCAGAAGGTTTATGACATTCCTGTTTGGAACACCACATCTTTACGCACCGAAAAAAATGGTGAAATTCGTAAACTGTGGAAAAACATTGACTTCGTAACAACTTTTCATTGCGATTCCGTATTCGATGCCGATGAAAATGCGGCAAAGAACATTGGATTGCTTGGGTGGGTAGTTTACATCTGTTTAGTTTGAAATGAGAAGAGAGGCATCGGCAGCCTCTCTTTTTTTTTGTTTTGAATACTTGGATAAAAGAATTATCTTTAAGACCTAAATTTTAACAAACGAAAACCAATAGTTATGCCAGATGTTGTATTAAAAAACACAAAAATGCCACACGTAGCAGGAAGATCAATTCATTTACCCATTGTTGGTAAAATAGAATATGACAAGGATTGCCAATTCTCCACATCTAAAGAGAACGCCAATCAGTTAGTTGGTCTTGGCATAGGTCTTGTAGTTGTAAACAGTGGAGCAGGGCAAAGCAAGCCTGTTTCTGATAAATCTAATGGCAAGCCCAAAGATGACGAATCAAAGCCATTGCATGAAGACAAAGGTGAGGATATCAATAAGAAGTCAGACGATGGGGAAGTTCTTGACCAAAATCAGGAGGACGAAGAAATCAAAACAGGTTCTTCTAAACAAGAGCTAATCGACATAATCAATTCTATCGACAAGATGGATGCATTGAAAGAGATTGCTTTGGACGCAAACTTGATAAAAGAGGGCGATAAGCTTCCAAGGTCTAAAAAAGACATGAAAGAACTCCTTATTGACAAATTAAACTAACTTTATTTTTAAACCAAAACCCAAGTAATTATGAAAAATCTATTTTTAATGGCGTTGATTGCGCTAAGTTTTACGATGTTTTCTTGTGTTGAGCAAGTAGATAGTCCTGTTTTAAATGACTTCAGTGTGGAGCAAACAGGCGAAATGGTGGTTGACGTTCAATCAATTGAAAACCATTCCTTTTATTGTTATTGTGAAAATTGCTCGAATAGGGTTCTGTCCGCAGGGCTTGTTTCAAGTGACTCTACTGGTGTAGCCAATGATTTGCCAACGACTCCTGTTGGTTGGATATGGTGGATAGCTGGGCTTATAATAGTATTAATAGAAGTTGTTTTACGATTTATACCTGCTGCTGCTAATTGGACACCTTTGACCGTTATTTACAACCTATTGTCGTCAATCGTACCCAATCGCACCAATAAAGGAAGCCTTAAATTAGAAGACAAGAAGGAGTAACCTGAAATGCCACAGCTTGACTATGCCATAAAATACAAAAAGAATTCTGGACAGGCTCTTTCCGTAAAAGACCTGAAGGATAAGTATTTGTTTGGCATAGAGATTGAAGACCAGCAAGGTGGAACTTACCCTGACAGTGCCTATGAATTGTACTTACAGGCTGCCCAACAAAACCTTGAGCAGTTTCTAAACGTCAAGTTTGCAAAACAAGTTTTTGAAGAAACCATTCCATTTGACAGGAACCTTTGGGAAAGTTGGGGTTATATAAGATGCACTTACCCCGTTGTTTGTCCTTTGTCATTGGAGGGGTTCCTTAATACCACTAAGCAAGCCACATACCCTCAAGAGTGGCTAACGGCTAAAAAAGAATCGGATGGTCAACTTTACCACAGAAACATTTATGTAGTTCCAGCAGGACAGAATAGCACAGCTATTTCAAGCACAGTTGTTTTCTCAGGCATAATTCCAGAAATAGGTTATGGCTTTGCAAGGGAAATTCCTGAATATTGGACTGTCAAGTATGTAACAGGCTTTGACCGCATTCCTTTTGACATTATTGACATAGTTGGAAAGCTTGCCAGCATAAAGGTGTTAAATGTCGGTGGTGATCTAGTAATTGGTGCAGGTATAGCTTCATCTAATATCAGCATAGATGGTCTTTCTCAAGGCATACAAACAACTCAGTCAGCAGAAAACTCAGCCTATTCAGCTCGTATTAGGCAGTATGAAAAAGAATTAAAGGAGCAGTTGCCGATAATTCGCCAAAGATATGTCGGTATTTCATGGGGAGCGATTTAAGATATGTCAGGTATAATTAAAATACAGCCAACTAAGTCAGGTGTAGGGCGGCCTGTAGCCCGATTTAGTAAAAGTGAGTTCACTAATACCATAAATGAGCTTGGGAATGACGTTGTGTTTGAGAAAGCCCTCCAATGCGCTTGTAAATCTAAAAGCTCCAATCAAAGATCAAATTGTAAGAATTGCGGAGGCACAGGGTGGGTGTTTATCAATCCTTTGCAGACAAGAGCCATTATTCATGGAGTTGATAGGGAAAATAAATACAAAGAGTGGTCTCAGGAATCCATAGGTACTGTTAATATTAGTGTTAATGATGACATTCCTTTGTCTTTTATGGATAGAATAACCGTTGTTAGGAGCAGGTCTATATTTGCCGAAGTGCTTCATATTAAGGAAGCGGACACCGATTCAGCCCTTTTTGCGTATTTGCAGTACAACCTTATGGAAGCTGACTATGTAGGTCTTTTTAAGGGCGTGGAGTCCGCATATCAAAGATTGACTTTGAATACAGACTATAATATCAGCAATCAGAATGTTTTTGTTCTTGATAATAAATTCAAGTCTGAGTTCGACTCTGACAGTGGGCTTACAATTACCATTCGATACACTCACAAAACTCAGTATCACATAATGGATATTGCAAGGGAGTATATGAACTCTTTTGCGAAGGTGGGTGGCAAAGAAACCAATCAGCAAATGCCAAATTCCGCAATAGGTCGCAGAGCTCATTATATCAAGGACATGCAAAACAGAGCTGCTGACAGGATAATTGACAATTCCTTTGACCAAGAAGGAGGCTGCCTTTCAAAAACCAAGTCCCCAAACTGTTAATTTAAACTAAGTTTAATAATTTGCAAATAATAATTTGCATAATAAAAAATCTTTTCTTAGATTTGTTTCTGTAATTAAACGGTTTGAATATGAACAATTCATTTGAAAAGTACGACAAAGAAAACCCTGAAATATGGAATGCCTTCAAGCAAATTGCTTTACGGGCAAAACATGAAAAGGGATTTAAGATAATCGGGTCAAAGCAGATTTGCGAAGTTATCCGATGGGAAACAAAGGCAAAAGGCAATGATGGCTATAAGGTAAACAACAATTATACTGCCGACTATGCCCGAAAGATGATTGCATTGTTCCCTGAATTTGATGGATTTTTTGAGCTACGAACCCGTAAAAACAACCGAATATGATTTACATAGAAGCAATACTCACCTTTGTGGTGTTGGTAGCCCTTTGTTGGGGAGCGTATAAGTCGGAGTAATACCGTTGTGAATTTTAGAATAGGCTCAATATTTTTCTTATTTTCATAGAATGATAGAGCCTATTGTATTTGACACAAGAGCTATTACCGAGCAGTTTTCGCTCAATAAGGCCCAAGTTGACGGGATGATGGGCTTTGTTGTCAAAGAGGTAACTGCTGCATTTGCCCGTGAATGGGAAAGCCAAGCTAATAAGAACTTAAAGCGCACAAGGAAAAGGTATATAGATTCCTTATCTGTCGTTGATGAAGGCAGATTAAGCGGTTCTGTTGTGCTTAATTGGGCAAATGATGAAATGGTAGGCTTCTTGGAAGAGGGTGTTGGTGCTTTTGACATGAAGCCCAATTTTGCAAAATCCAATAAAAAGAAAACCAAAAAGAACGGCAAAGGGTGGTATTTGACAATTCCTTTTCGTGTTGCTACTCCTGATGCAATAGGTGAAAGCGATTTGTTTGCTTTTAAGATGAACGAAGCAGTTTATGAAACAGTAAAGCAAAAAGAACAGACTATTCCTGTTTCGGGCGGTGGAATGAGCGCATACGATATACCCGACCAATTCCAAGCACCAACAATGAGGGCTGCCGTGTCGAACCTTTCTGAAAACAAGACTTTTGACGAGTATCAAAGAAAATCATCTATCTATCAAGGGCTAAGTAAAGTGCAAGACCCAAAGACCCAACAAAATATTTACATGAACTTTAGGCGAGTATCTGATAATTCAGACCCCAATTCTTGGATTCATCCCGGAATTAATGCCTACAATCTTGCTGATAAGGCAATGGATGAGTTCAGACCTGAAATGCCTTTTGAAGTTAATGCTGGAATAAATCAAGCACTAAGTAAACTATTGTAATGCTTATACCTGAAGTAGTCATATATAACTCTATAAGGAATATTGTAAATTTTCTAAAAGAAGATTATAAGGGGAATTCTGATAAGTCCAAGTCTTATCTTGGTTTACTTTTGAGTGATTCAGGGGGTATTGAGAATTATAATTTTTTAGAGCAAGCCGATTCTGTATTTGGAGAAAAAAATGACAATCCAAGGGACATTCAGGTCAATATGTTCTTTAATAAAAAGATGGCTAACGTCCCCTCTGTTCATTTAATGATGGCAGGTGATGGAGAGCAAGTGGAAGGAGAAGGGATTGGAGTTGATGAGGGCTACATTGGGGGAACGGAAGTGGAGAATGACGATGATACGGTAACATACAGAAATAAGTTTTCAAGGCGGTATAAAGGAGCTTATAATATTGTAATCACTTCTGACAATAGCAACGAAGTTCTTTTGCTTTATAATGTTTTGCGTGCTTGCGGAGTGGCTATAACCCAAAGCCTTAATTTGGCAGGAATAGAATCTGCAAGACTTTCAGGTTCGGATATAAATCTAAACCCTGATTCTGTGCCTAATGGGGTTTTTGCAAGATCACTTACTTTGCAATACCAATATGAAATTGGAGTGCCTTCTTTGTTTACGAGCGAGAGGTTGGCTAAAGTTGCATTTCAGGGCTATCCTTCGGGAATACCTGATGAAACGGATAAACCTGATGCGCCTGATGGGTAGTTCACAAAAATAAAGGTGGTTAATCTAAAAGGTGAGTTTGTCATAAATAAAAAGATTAAACAAAATAAAATGCTTATCACTAATTAATGGTTCCGCAAATCTTTATTTTTACGTAAAATAAGAACTATGGCTACAAGTTTCAACTTTGGTGGAGTAAAAATTACAATTCCGGGCAGTTACTCACAGATAGTTTCTGGCGTACAAAATCCACCAGTTACCAATGATTACGGAACTGTATTAGTAATAGACACTGGCACAGGTGCTACTTTTGGAGGCGGTGCTGGCGCAAGTTCTGATCTTGAATCGGGAGTGCCAACCTATACCTTCAATGACATTGATGAAATGCGTAATTCTATTGAAGGTGGTCTTTGGTGGTTGTTAGCAAAGCCTTTGTTTTTCCCTTTAGGGGTAGGAGCTCCGGGCGTAAGTAGTGTTATTTTTGCTAAGGCTGCCACAACTGTTTCTGCTAAATACACCTATACCTTCACAGGTGATAATGATGGTAGTTCCTCTGTTACAAATGGAGGAACTGTTCAAATAGCCGTTAGAAATGAAGGTATTATTGGAAACGGTGAGCTTAATAGTTCAAGTGTCCTTGCTAAAGGCTATGGCGTTATAATGAAAGCCTCGACTTTAGATCCTACAAAATACGTTCTTGAGTTTCGCAGGGGTAGATTTAAAGGGCTTGATACCAATGGAAACCCTTATGACAATAAGGCTAAGAATGACCTGAAATTATTTGATGTTTTGGTTACTTCAGACCCTTTTTCAACAGTAACAGAGCTTGTTGCTTGGATGAGCACTAACTTTACGTTCAAGTCTTACTTTAAATTAGTTAGCTCTACTACGGACGGGGATGCTTCTGTTGATAGTGCAGATTTGGATGACAACGATACTTTAGCTCTATTTACGGGTGGAACAGAAGTTTATGACACAGCTCTTGTTCAGTCTATTTTGGACAAACATGCAAAAGACAATATTTCTTTTGTTATTTCTGATAATTTTGGAACAAGTGCAGCGCAAAGCACACTGAATCAAAATACTTATTTACCTTTCTGTGTTACTCAGTCCAAGTATAAACCTGAGCTTTACATTGCAGCAGGGGACGACCAAGACGAATTGGCTTTTAGTAGGGCTACTTGTGCGGTATTTGACAATGATACTGTTACCGTAACTCATGGAGACGCTAAAATCAACACTCAGCTTGGTACAAGAACTTATTCTTCTATTTACTCTTGCTGTGCAATTTTAGGTAGGGAGGCTGGATTAGAGCCACAAGTTCCAATTACTTACAAGGAAATTGACATTGACGGCACAACCTACCCTTTGAATGACAAGGACGTTACGCTTGGCTTAAATGCAGGTCTTGTCATGTTCAGGAATGAATTTGGCACTTTCGACATAGTTAAGGGCGTGAATACGCTTCAAAACAATCAGTTCCTTGTTAATGAAGACAATACTATATCGAGCAAGCAAATCAAAAGAATTACAAGGCAAGTGAACAAGCAGCTTATCATTAATTCTTATACAAGGTTGCTAAAAGACCCGAATGGAGTTAATAGAACTTCATCTTCGCCCGAAGATGTTCGCTCTTTCACCAAGAAAGAATTAAGAGCTGTTTCTCCAAGTGGAGGTGGGGCACTGATACTTAGTTTCTCAAACATAACTATTTCGAGAGACCAAGATGCCTATTCGGTAAAATATGAATTAGAGCCGAACAGCGAAATAAGCTTACTATTATTTACGGGAACAATTATTGGAATATAAAATCATAAGCAATGGCAGGGAAAGTACTTACAGGGGCGATAGCCATAATTAAAGTAAACGGACAGGCGGTCGGGAAAATGCGTACCGTTACCATAAACGAGAACTTTCAAAGAATTCCTGTGCCAAAAGGCTTAGGTTCTATTTTTGATGATGAAATGGCTTTGGTTAAGTTCAATGGAACTGTTTCCTGCTCTCAGGTTGAAATAGATTATAGGGATTCAGGTCTTCCGGGTGGAGTGCGAAGAATTTTTGGTTCAAATATCGCCTCTCAAATTGCAGCAGGGAACAATCTTCAAAACTTTGAGGATGAAGCGGTCTTGGATTTTGAAGGAATAACAGTTGACCTTTTCAAAAAAATACAGGACGCAATTGACCCCGCCACAAATAACATAATTCCAGGAGCTATACCTTATGCTACAATTGGAAGAATGTTTATTGAATCTGACAATGTGAGTATCAATGAACAAAACGTAGCAGGAAGAGATCAAACTTATCGCTTCCTTGACCCCGTAACGCAAGACGTATAATAGATTATTTAATAGCTAAAAAATAGTAAAAGAATGAGCGAAGAAAAGACACAAGGAAAGGAAGCCCAAAAACTTCCCAGCGACACGCTAACCATTGAAATAAATGGTGAAAAATTAACAACCAAATTCCCCACTAACGGTCAATTAATGGATATGGAGTCCATGAAAATTAGAATGTCAGGTGGGAACTACAATGAAATAATGAACGGTGGAACATCTGCCCTTATAAGTATAGCTACAATTGACACAATTGTGGCTTTTAGAGTGCTGTTTACTGATTATTGCGATGAAAAGCTAACAGTCCCTTTCTCTCAACTTTCACCAATAGACACAAGACCTTATATAGCAATATATCTGAAAGAAATCAAGCCTTGGCTCTCTTCTTGGTTTAGTGTGCTTTCATCTTTTCCAGAAGAGCAAGCTGAACAGAAATGAAATGTCTTTTAAGGACAAGGTAATTTCGTGGAACAGTAAGTTTCCTTTTGACAGAAGGTGGAGAAAAAAACACCAAATCTCCTTTAATTCAAATCGGCACCGAGAGGCAAACCAAGTAGATATTTACTTTGATGTTTTTGAAGACGAGATTCTAGGTTCATTTGCCGATCAAATATCAACCAATCAGAAAAATTTAGAAAAGTATAGAGAAAGCGGTACTTTTATAGATGAATTTATAAGTAGTCTTTCGCAGGAAGAAGAAGACAGTTTGTATGAAAACCTTACGTCAGACAAGCTAAATAATTACGGTAAAAAACCATCGGATGAGTAGCTTTGAATCAAAAGTTAAGTTTACTGCACAGGACAATGGACTATCTTCTTTTTACGATAAGATAAAGAGGCAGTCTAGTTCCCTTATGTCCGAAATGATAAGGGATGCCCAAAAGTACTCCGAAGCTTCCAAAGACCAGCTTTCATACTTGCAAGATCAGATTAAGGCAATAGAAAGGAGAAGCCAGCTTGACAAACAGGCTTCTTTGGTTTCGGCACAAAAGTCATTCAGTGCAGAGTCGTCAATGGCTACCACCGACCTTGAGCATGGTGAAATAGAGCAGCAGTATAAACAAACAGTTTCAGGTATTAGTCAAGAGGGTGATGAAGACAAGCTTCAGGTTCAAGTTTTAAAGGACATTCTTGATGCCATCAAAGAAGACACTCAGTCTGGAATTGTCCTGGATAAAACGCTTTCCGAACAAAGGGCGAATGAGTGGAGAAAGTTAAGCACAAACGAAAAATCTGAGTTTGATCCCGAAACAGGTCTTTCAAGACAAATAGAGTCAGACCAATTTCCTAAACAGCAGGGAATGATGGAAAGACTTATGGAAAGCACTTTCGGTCAGGTAGCGGCTGCTAATCTAGTTTCTGGAGGAATTCAAGAGCTAATGAGTTCACCTTCTACTATTGCGGAGGCACAGAGTGGGGAGCAATTGTTTTCTGAACTTGTTTCTGCTATACCTTATGTTGGTGGGGTAGGAGCTTTGCTGCAAAGAGGGTATGAAGAGCAGTACAATGTTCAGTCTTCACGCAGAGAGCTTTCAGGTAGAGTGGGAAGAGATGTTAACCTATCTCCTGGTCAAGAGTCAAGACTTCAACAAATAGGGCACTCCTTATCAGAAGCTTATCCTATGATAGATCAGTTTACTGAGTCCTTGGGTAAGCTTGATGAAAAAGCAAGTGTAGATGCTTTGATTGAAGGTAGGGCAAAAAGCATTCCAATAGATCAACTAAATCAGATGTTTTTAGATATGCGCTCTGGAACAACTGATATGGGTGTTGCTGAAAATATCAAATCAGCCCTTGAGTTAATACCCGCATTAAAAAAAGATCCAACGCAAAGACCTGAATTTTTAGAGCTTCAATCTCAGCTTTTTAAACAGTCTCTTGGCACTGTTGGCAATGTGGATAGAACTCAGCTTTTAAACTTGATTGGTCAATTTTCTGAAATAGATTCTGAATTTTTCTCAGACCCAAGAAGAGCAGGTCAAACTATATCGACAGTAGATGAATCTTTAAGGAATCCAACAAGTGAATTTGCAAGGGCGCAAAACTTTAGGGCTTTGCAACAAATGAATCCGGGGGCAAGTTATCAGGAGATGATAGAAATGCAGTCACGGGGAATGAACGAACCTAAGTTTTTGCAGTCTGTCTTGGGTAATTTGGCAAATCAGGGTTTTAGTGGGGAAGGTTTGGCAACTATGCTTACGGGAGATCAGTTTGGTGGCGGTGGAAGAATGAATTTGAATCCTGAGTCGGCAGGGGCTTTGGCGAATTATTTTGATCAAAACCCACAGGCGTTCAGTAAGGTTAAAACAGAATCGGATTTAAAAGCAGTCTTTGAAAAGATGGGTGTTGATCTTGAAGGAGCTAAGTCTCTTACTGCTCAAAGAGAAGAAGATCAGGCTGCAATAGCTAATGCCTTTTCTAAAGACATTGTTGAAGGAACAGGTCAGGCTATAAAGGAAGGTGCGGATGAGCTTGATAGAACATTGAGTGCTTTTACTGCTTTCGTAATAAAGCATTTTGACCCAGGAGGTAAAATTGATAGAATATTAGTTATTCTTGAAAAATTAGAGAAATTTCTCAAAACTCTTTAAAATTAATGTCAAACTACACCGAAAATAATCCGTTTATAAAGGATATGAAGAACTTCATGTTCAATAGTGATATTGCTATTGGCATGAATGTGATTGACTTTTTGAAATACAGCCCCGAAGGTAGCAGCAGTACAAGGAACATTGATAGCCTGTTTGAAAGATACACTGAACTCAATAAAGACGGTGTTGAAGGGTATAGTAAGTCAGATTTGTTGCAGTATGAGCGAATTAAACTTAGTTTAACCCAATTGCCCGATAACACGGACAGTTCGGCTGTTATTTCTCAATTAAATACGCTTCCTGTCCCTTATTTGACAAAATTTGAAATTCCATTAGATCAAGTAGAAAGATCTGCAATAACTCAGCTTTCAAATATTACGGTCAAATACCCTGAATTCAAGACCTTTGTTGCTTCAGAGCTTGCTCTGCTATTTAATGATACAGGTTGGGACTCAAATAAAGAATTTCAGTCGCTTTTAATGGGTTCGGCAAAAGACATTTTTCCCAATATCAGTATTTGGCTTTGGTCAAAGTCTATTTGCTCAAGGCTTCAAAATGAGAAGATAGTTTACGAAGATGTGCTTTTGAACCTATCACCTTTTGTTTCTTTTTGTTCGACAACAGTAGATGGAAATGATGGTAATTTTAGGTTCACTGTGGCAGAAGTTGAAGGTGTGTATGATGAAGAGAAGCAAATTTGGCAGCTTTCTGACTCCATATTTAACCTCCCTAACGAATTTGTTTCTGAAACACCTTTGTTTATTCAAAGGGTCAATGCTGATGGCGATACTGTTTTGATGCTTAATAAGTTCTTTTTGGAACAAGCTATTCAAGAAAATGATGTTGTTTTTATTCGGTATGAAACTTTACCAATAGAGGAAGGGGGAATTGACGCTGAAAAAGATGAAGGTTCTATTCGGGTCAAGCGCAGGAGTGAGCAGAACAATGAAGTTCTTATTTCAAAGAAGCATCTGCCCAATCAGATTTATGACATGATAGGGCTTGTTGATCAGGCAGATGTCCAAACGTCTTTTGCAGGGAGTGATATAAGGATAGATGTTAATGGCAGGGATTTGATGAAACTGCTTATTGAGGACGGGAATTACTTCTATGCCTTTGATTATATTTCGGGAAGTATTTTTGCCAATGAAAGCAGTGAAGAATATTTGCAAAGATATGACGGGAAACTGATTTCCAAGTTTCACGCTTTTAGCCGGTCAATAGACGCTTCCTTAAAATTCATATTCAATGCACTTGGAAGGATTCGGGTAACTTCGGACACTCTTTTTGATGCTTATAAGCAAAAGAAAGAGCCTGATGGCAAGGAAAAGGATGTTCGGACATATCGCTACAAAATTGCTTCGGAGACCACAGAGGCTAGGAAAAGGCTTTCTAGCAGTATAGAAAATGCCACGAACAATGCAAAATCCCTTATTAGTGATTCGGTTTTTCAATCGGATATAGAAAATGCCAATGTAGAGCAAATATTGACCGACTTAAAAGACTTTGTTTCTGATGAAGACAATGTAAACGGAACTACCAATAAACTCACTGATAGCGGACTAACTGCTTTTTCAAGTGAGTTCAATGATAAGTTCTTTGCTGACAGTTCTCCTTTGGATATTTCAATAAGAGCAGCAGAAGAGGCAAAAAATATACTTGATATTGAACAGTCATTAAGGGAAGTGGACGTGAAATTTGAATCTGCCCCCCACAGGGGTATTTGGCAAATAGTCAAGTTGTGTGTTGACGTCTCGCTTGCGAATAGAAGGGTGGTCGATGGGTCGCTTGGAAATGACTTGGGAAGCCTTATAAATTCAGTAAGAAAAGTTTGCCAAGACCCTTTTGTAGAATTTTGGGGAGACACCTATGGAGATCAATATTATTTTATTGCCAGAAAGCCACCTTTTGACGAAGTAGGCTATAAGGGAATGATAACGGGGAAATTAGAAACAGAGGTTTATGAGCAGTCTGAGTCTACTGAAAATAGCTTATTGAGAAATCAAAGGTTCAAGGCTGACCTAGATTCAGGGCAGCAGTTTATTAAGCCAAATATACCTATTGTTGAAAGTACGGATGAAAGAATTACTGATAAAAGAACTGATATAAACAAGGCTCTTGTGATAACCATAAAAGCAGATGATGTAATTAGCTTTAACCCTAATTATGGAGACCCATCTCAGGCTTATTCATGGTATCGCTTGCAGCCACAAGGCTCATTTCCGGGAGGAAGCACTATGCAATTTGCTTACTTGAAAGCAGTGTATTTTAGGGAGTATGCCGAAATATTCGGTTCCAAGCCACTTGATGTCGTTTCTAATTACCTTCCTTACTACCCTTATGTTTCAAAGGACAGTAAAATAAACCTAAATGCAGCAATTAAACAGGCTGTATATGACTTGAAATACCTTATTCAAAGCCATGCCTATTTACCTTTTGTAAGGCAAGACCGGAACTGTCAGATAAACTACAACCGAACTATTAAGAGGGGCACTATTGTTTATTTTGAGCTTACGGATGAATATTACTATGTTAGTGGCGTAAACCACAATTACAATATTTCTAATTCTATTATTGATGGAACAACCTCTTTGAACTTGCAAAGGGGAATGGTCAGAAAATATCTTGATAAGTATTTTGAGCTTATAGATGCAGAAATAGACGATGAAAAGTTGAAAACAACCGAGGGTTATGCTACATTCAATAAAGAAATTATTGGAAAGTGGAAAGTGAACCCTGAAGTTTTCCAGTTTTTCCTTAATAAACAACAGTTTAAGTGAAACGAGCAAACAAAGTATCAACCAAGGCTACTGATAAAGGGGCAAGGGTCGGCATAGGTTATATTATGCTCCCCCCAGAGGTAAACAGAAACGCTTATGTGGCTACTTGTTATAAGTCATCTACTGTTTCCATTGCCCTTGAAGACGGTGGGTTTTATGCTGATGTACCTATTTCTACAAGCTGCTTGAACTTATTGGACTTTCCGCAGACACAAAGCAATCTTGGCTCGCAGGTAATATGGGCAAGGTTAGACACTAAGGGCTTCCCTGTCATTCTTGGGATAATCAACAAAGCCAATGAGATAATTACTTTTTCGGAGCATGAATTTGAACTTAAAAAAGAATTGGATTCACTTGTTTCTGTAAAAGGAAATGCAGCCAAAGGAACGCTTTCTATTTTGGTGGATGGTGGCTCGACTATTCTTGGAAGGCTGGATATTAAGGTCAGGAACTCAAAGCAAAAAGGAAAGATAAATATTGACGTTGACGATCAATTGAGTGTAAAGGCAGGAAATAAACTTAGTTTAAAGACCAATAAATCTTTTTCTCTTGAGATAATAGACAAGTCGGTTCAAGAGGAATCAACAAAAATAGATTATGAGCTTGGCAGAGGTCTTTTGCTGGAAGATGAATGGGGTAATAAAATTGAACTCACAGAAGACTTTTTGCAAAGCAAGGTCAAAGAGTTTATTGTAGGAGATGGAAGTGAGCCTGTATTACTTGGAGACTCTTTTGTTAAGCAAGTTCAAAAAGAAGACGATGTGGTTACTGCCATAATAAATGAGATAATTAAAGCCCCTACAACACCTACAGATGGTGGCGCAGGGTTCAAGGCTTCGTTAGTTACTGCCTTGCAGAGATATTTAACGAACCCGAAAGATAGGGCAGATTATTCAGAAGTAAGAAGTGAAGTAACTAAGACTGATTAATTATTTGCACAATAAATAAAAAGGTTTTACTTTTGATTTTCACAAATAAAATAACTATGGAAGGCAATTTCACATTAAATATTATCAGGTTTTTTGAAAACAAGAAACAAACTGATGGAATTATATTGGCAATCGAAGGCTCAAGCAAAATTGTGTTTTCCTGCCTTTCCTTGGAACTACCTTGGAAGGACAACAAAAATAACATAAGTCGTATTCCAGAGGGAATTTATGACGGAGAACTGCACGAATCACCTACTTTTGGGCTTTGTGTTTGGATTAAGAGTGTTCCACAGCGTTCCGAAATACTTATCCATGTAGCAAATTACTTTCATGATTTAAGGGGGTGCATAGCTCCTGGGCTTATCAGAAAGGATATTGATGGAGACGGGGAGCTTGATGTAAATTCAAGTGGGAGTACTATGAAAAGCCTTCTGAGCGTTTGCCCTCAAAAATTTAAAGTTCATGTAAAATCAGGTTGTGTTAAGAATGGTAGTGTAATTTTTTCGTAACTTTAACACATGCCAATACAGTCTGCATACGAAAGATACAGGGGTTTGATTAGAACTGCTGGGAAAGCAGCTTTACATCAATTATACCCGAATGACTTTGAAGTTTACTTCACTGCATTGGAGCTTGTGGATAGTCTTGACAGAACAGTGGAATACTTTATATTCCCAAATAACCCATCATCTATTGACGACAATCGAAACAAAATCACCAATATTAAGAAAACTGCAACAGGTGTAACTTCGGTAAGCACACCGAGCTTTATTCCTCAAAAAATCAACTTAAAAGGTACTTTTGGAAAGAAATTAAAGGTTATTACTGGCAATGTTTTTGTTGACTTTGAGGCTTTCTCTTTGTCTGAGGACACTGGTACGTTTGGCGGTAAATTAAACTTCGCTAAGAGTCAGTTTAATCCCAATATCAAGACAGGTTACGGATGCACTAAGATAATGGAGCGAATTGTCGAAAAGTCTTCTCGAATAGACCCGAACGGCAAGCCTTATTACTTGGTTCTGTATAATCTTCAATTTGGACAGAGCTATTTGGTAAAGCCAATGACTATTAATTTTACGCAATCGGTTGATGATTCAAATATGCTTTGGAACTACAACCTTTCATTAAGGACTTTAGCTCCTTTGGAAAATATGAAAAGAGAGAATAAGAACAGTTTGCTTGCAAAGACCGGTGTAAAGACACTTATTCCGCAAGCTATAAATGGAGCAGCAACAAATCAATTAAACCGAGTTTTAGGCGCAATAGGGGCATAGCATGGAAGTAAACGAAGAAATATTAGATGACTTTTTTGACCTTACGGGGTTCAATGTAAAGTCTTATTTCACTCAGTATGCTAGTTTCTTTCAGAGAAACTATCCTGTTTTTGTGTCCTTTTATAGCGGAGATTCAGAAAGACTACCTCAGCAATCAGAAGACAACTTAAAGCGACTTAAAAGAACTGCTTCTGACGTTAGTTCTACATTCAGCGAATTTGGCGAGTACCTAAACGATGCCCGTTGGTGGATTCTTTTGGAAGAGCTTGAAAACATGAAGGTCGAAATTGATACGGTGGATAATTCACCTAAGTGGCTAAGAAGCTCTACTTCAAGATCGCAATATACAGCAAGCACTCAAGCAATAGTTAATTTAAAGCAAGGTCAGACCTTGGAGCAACTTAATAGGGGCATTGGTATTGATGATTGGAATAATCAATGGACTCAAACGGCATACAATAACAACTTGGACGAGGAAGACTATACTCCTGACAGCCAAGCTATGCTAAAAGTCTTTCTTACGAGTTCGGGAAGCATAAAGGTATTATCTATTGTTGATGAAATAATTGACAGGAATATCCTTGGCAAAGACATTCAAAGAAAGTTTGAGTTTAGGGACAACGACCTTGTTACGCTTTCCCCCGATGATACTTTTATCCAGACAGTCAATATTCTTGTGAATTTGAGAAAGCGAGATAATCCATCTTTCCCAAATCAAGGTATAAACCCTAAGATAGTGGTTGGGAGCAATCTTTCTGCTTTGGCATACCCTATTGTATTTCGAGATTTGACCGCAAATTTCGCAACGGACGATTCGATTAAGTCTTTTTCTTTGCTTGATATAAAGCGAGAGCAGGATGCGGTGTACTTCAAATTCCAAGTAGAATCAAGGCTTGGTGACCTAAAACAAATCACTTCTACTTTTTCCAATTAAACTTAGTTCACTGAGCAAGCTCAAACGCATTTTAGAAAAGCTTTTTGGTGAAGTTACGAATTTCGTGAACTACCCATCCAAGAATCTCACTGCTTTTAAGCGTGAGAGTGTCAAGGAGGTAGGTAAACTAAGTTTTAGGGCTTTGTGATAATGCATTTAAATTTTGTATTTTTACCACATGCCACTTAGAATAAGACCATCTACCCAAGAGGAGAGAAAGCAGGTTCTCACAAAAATAATCCTTAACAAGACCAATAAGGTCAGTAAGATTGCTGATAACTCTGTTTTGGCAGGAACGGCAGATGGTGTAGCTAAGATTGCAGGAAAGGCAGAGAAAGACATTATTCTTGCATTTACAAGGCTTTATCCTGAAAGCGCATCGGGGATTCAACTTGATGAATCAACTCTTGTTTTTGGGGTTTCACCAAGGTTTACTGCAAGTGGTTCTTCAACTTATCTTTTATTGAGAGGTGATGTTGGTACAGTATATCCACAAAGCACAACTACATTTGTTGGTAGGTCGGGGGTTGAGTTTGAATTGGAGCAAGATGTAACAATTCCCTCTTTTGGATTTACATATGCGAAAGTAAGAAGCATTGATTCGGGAATAGAAACGAATATCGATCCCGGAGATATTGATACCGTAAACCCACAACCAACGGGACATCAATTTGTAACAAATGAATATCAGGCTACGGGTGGAAAGGGCAGCGAGGATGATTTGACTTTTAGGAGAAGGATTCAGGAAGGTGCGAATATTCTTGCGACTCAAACGCTTTCAAGGCTTGAACAGGCTTTTATCCTTATCAATCCAAATGTGCTCAGGGTATTCAACCAAGGACTTAATGCACAGGGTCAAATAAGAATGGCTATTGCTACTCAGAACGGCATAAACTTGAATGCAAGTGAATTAGACGATTTATTGAAAAATGGAGAAAGGTTCTTTGCACTTACTGAGCTAAAGCCCTTTGGTACTCAAACATACGGTATTGAACTTGTTAATATAGATTGGCAGCCAATTGATATTTCATTCAGGATTGAGCTGTTCCCTTCATTCAATTTAGATGAAGTCAGAAAGAATATTCAAGTCCGAATATCCAAGTACCTTGATTTCAGAAAATGGATTCCGGGAGAGGATGTTGTTGAATGGGACGACTTGCTTGGTATTGTAAAATCGACAAGAGGTGTTAAATACGTAGCAGATCAGAACTTTTTCCCAAGATTTGATATACCAACGGACAGAAACAAGTTGCCACGACTAAGAGGCTTTAGGATGCTTTCTTTGCAGGGGAATTTACTATCCACTTCTGCAAATAACTTTAATCCTGTATTTTTTCCGAACCAAGCAGATTTTAGTTTTCAACAAACTGCATTAAGAACTATCACCTAATGGCAGAGACTAAACAAATACCTGTTATTACCACTGCAACTATTGTTGGCAGCGATATTTCTATTAAGTCGGAGTATGCCCCAAGCAAAGGTCTCCCCCCAGCTATAAATAGTTGTTTTGTGTCAGATTCAGCAGCTTCGGTAAACTTTGTTTCGTATATTGAGGGCGAATTGGTATTTTTGTTTGATGGTGGAACAGCACAAGGATTTTTAAATACATCAACAGGGGAACTGTCAATAGTTTCTCAGTTAGGAGATGAATCGAAATATAATTTAAACCCACAAACAGGAGAACTAACATATGACTAAGGTAATAGGTCAAGTTTCGGCAGTATTTGTGGGCACAAGTCCACCAACTAACAAAAACCTTATTTGGAGGGACACTTCTACGACTCCCAATTCATGGAAGTTCTACAATACGTCAACTTCTGCTTGGGAACCGTTTACTGCTGGAGCAAATGTTCTTATTTGGGTTGCAGGAAATTACACTATAAATCAAAGAGTCCAATATTATAATTTAGAGTTAAGAGCAAAGTCTTCTTTTGCCTCTTCTAATGTAGAGACCGAGCTACAAGGTGGCGCACCCAAATGGGAAGTGGTAGGTGGAGTATTCAGCATTAACATAATTGAAAGCGGAGCGAAATTTATTTGCCCTCCAAACAGAACCTGTTTAAGCACCGAACTCACGATTAATTCAGGCGGTGAAATTATAATGCTAACAGATTCGGCAATGCGAAGTTACGGCACGATAACAAACAACGGGACTATCACGGGAAATTCATATTTAATTAAACAAAGACCATTATAATGAAAAAGCTAATCACAACTTTATTTTTAATTGTATTTTCATATACAATAAGTGCCCAATATTTCAGAGAGTCAACTTTCATGAGCCGACAAAATACAGACAGTTCCAATACCGCAAACGGATATTGGAATTTCGTAATAGATACATTCGGCAAAATTGCAATTGTAGATAGTAATGGTGTTGTCGAGAGCTATGAACCATATGCGGAAATTTGGGACACTACGGGAGCTTACACGCCTTATGTGAGTGGATTGCCATTTGAGTACCCAATGACATTAGAGAATTATGATGCTGTTTTGAGGTTAGGAGATGAAATTGACATTGGGGTAACACAAGTTCAAGGAGTTGGAATGACCCTTAATGATGGTTCAGATGATTGGGGGCTCAATGTTGTCATTGACGGGCAAGAGCTTGGGGCTACTGGAACTGTAATATTCAGCGGTTACAATAATTCCACTTCAGGGGCAAAAGCATCCTTTGTAGCATCTTCTGATGGTTCTATTTTTGGTGAATCGAACCCAAGTTTGTTGATAAGTACAGCAGATGGGAGTTCTTATGAAAATGGAATGAAAATGAACTTCAATGGAGTTGGGATTTTTCATGAAGCTGGTGTAAACAAGTCAAGTATAGATTTGCAAGATGATGAGGCGAGCATTCTATATACTAATGGAGTAAACGAGTCAAATATAAAATTATCAGCAGATGGAATTAATTTTAACGGCCAGTACACATTCCCACAAACAGCGGGTTTAGCATATGCTGGAAAGGCTTTGGTACTAGATCCAACAGGAAAGGTTCTTAATTTTGAGTATCCAGAGCCGCCTACAATAGTGGTGGACTCAATTACCATTAATGATATCCTTAATATCGACCCTGACAATATGCCTTCGGATTCCACTGGCCTGATAAAAGGGACTGTTTACCTAAACGGGAATATATTACAAATAAAACTCCAATAACAAAATTCTGTGCAAGGAGACTTTAATACCAAAAAAAATGAGTTACCTAACAGGCGATTTACAGTTTTCTTTTATTCTATCGGCATTTATTTATTTTGCTATCAGTGTTTCTATTGTCAAGATTATTCGGTTAAGGAACAAGGACAAAGACGGTGGTGCAAGAGGAGGCAGGAACTTTTCCTTTAAGTTCTGGATTAAGGACAATTGGGAAGGTGTTGTATTGCATTTTTTGATAGCTACCTTGACTATTCGTTTTACGTCCGATATGATTCATTATTTTGGAATAGAAGTATTGGGGACAGAAGACCCTATGTGGATATATGTGGTATTTGGTTTGTTGGTTCAAACCGTTATTGACAAAATACAAAAGTTAATTAGGGAATGAATACTGAGGATATTGTTGAGCAGGTTAAGGACGCAAATGAATCTATTCCTGTTTTATTAAAGGCTATGTTGCCGAGCGGAGTTATATTAAACGCAGTTTCTCATTGGTTTAGCTACAACAGTATAACAAGTGCGACTGCTTGGTTCGTCAGTATAGTTCTTTCCGTTATAACTACGCTTTACATCTATGAAAAGTACAAGGAAAAAAAGCTCCTTAATAAAGCGATAAGGGACGCAAATGATTTTCAAAAATTTAAGGACGATATTGAAAAGGACAAGATAATACAGGAGTTAGAAGATAATGGCGATAATCCAAAATAAGGCTACCGAAGATGGAGATGTAATTTTCATTAAGACCGATATTCCGCTAATAGGGATAGTCGCATTGCTTTCTTTTGTTGATGATGTAGAGGAAACTGTCGATACCACATTTAATAAGTTCTTTCGGTACTCTTTGGATGGGATTACATGGACACCTTTTACACCGCTTACAGTAAGCAATGTTTCCGTTATAGACATTAATATCACTGACACGCTTTACCTTGAGTATAGGTATGAGAGGGACGGTGATAGCGCAAGTGAAATTTCGTTTAATTCAGTTACCCTTGACGGGACGTTTCAAGACCTTTCTTGTGGCAATGCTTTTGCAAAGTCAATGTTCGGTCAGTATTTACAAACTTGCAATAATGTTTGTTCTATTACTTGGAGCATAAATGTTCTTGAGAAGGTTTATAGAAAGGGCTTGTTGGCTGATTATATTGATAGGAACAAGTCTTCCTCTAATTCTGAGGACAGGGACTTTATTGATTTTTGGCGTAGTATAACACACTATTTTGCCCTGTATGTTTGCTTAGGTAGGTATTTTGCCAATTTCTATAAGGACAAAGACCTTGTTTTAGAGTTTATGCGACAAAGGAATCTTTTTATCTGTGATGATGCCAGCATTGACGATATCACCTACCTTATGAATTACTATTATGATGAGGTGAGACAAAGGGGCACAATTCAGATAGCTAAGAAGAAAGGTAGTTTTATTTATGATGATATTTCTGTTTCAGGAAGTAGTTCTGAAAGCTGTCTTGACCATTCGATAAGCGAATATGGTTCAATTGAACTTGATACTTATAAGGAAGTTGATGGGGAGCTTTTAAGGCTTATTTGCTACAACATAAAGGACGAGTTCATATTTAATTTGCGATATCCTGAATACGCTGTGTGGAACTTAACTCACCATAGTCCATTGAATAAGAGCTTAACGGGTCAGGTAAATGCCATTAAGGGGTTTGAAACAACAAAGGATTTTAAGAACTTGAAGTTTTACCATATTCACAATGACATTAATGTTTTTAGACAGGTTGATGGAGACAAGACAACTTTAAGGATTTGCGATGTTCCCGTAGGTGAACAGTCAGGAATAGGAACACTTGGAACTATTGAAAAGCCGATTATAGTCGATCAAAACTATGATTATGAAATAACATTTTTTGCAAAGCATAGTGGGGCAAGTCCGACTTTTGGTCAAATATTTGCAGGTGTTTTGCCTTTTGATGAAGACAATAATTTACTTTCTTGTATTGAGCTGCAAAATACTACTGCATCAAATGTATTTTTCAGTGGTTCAAATATTAATCCGCAGGACAAGTATGTATTTATCCGTTTGATTCTTTTTAGAAAGAACAAGATTGTTAATTATGATAATTTTGAGCCTTATAATGTTGGACAAATAGTTATTGAGTCAGGAGATTATTATAAGGCAAAAAGAAGCGTTCCGGCGGGGAATCAGCCAAGTCTTTCTGCAAGTTACTGGCAGCCACTTACTGTAAGTGAGGTCAATAATATGCGAAGAAACACTTTTGGGTGGAACCTTCAAATGCCAGACGGAACTTGTCAAATAGTTCCCCAAGTGCAGCTTAAAGGTGGAAGCGGAAGTTTGAATATTTGGGACTTTAAAGTAAGACCTCTTGCAACACCCTATGATGTTGGTTTTGTAGAAACAATGAATTGGATTGACCTTTTTGCTAAAAACAGGAATTCTAACTATAACCAACAACAATTAAGAACTATAATTTCAAGATACTTGCTGCCCTACAATTCATTGTTTGAATTTGTGGACTTACCGCTTGACGGTGTAAACCAAGTTTCAGGTAGCAGCAATGTGTTTAGTTCTAGCTTTAGTGGTGGTTTCGCTTAAAAACATTAACTTTGGATTATGCCAAATAGAACAAAACAATATCTGTCAAGTCAAATTAATGCGAAGGTAATTGAAAACGATCAAGGGCTTATAACAGCTACTGTGCTCAATGTTATCCTCAAGGACTTTATTGACTCTTTTAGGGAAATATCAGAGGTAGATGATGATTCTGGGCTTAGTTCGATAGCTAAATATGATTCAAAGATTGTTTGGGTAAAGGGAACATCAACTCTTAAAATATACAATGGCGTTTCTTTTGAAACGCTTACTGTTGGAGGCTTAACTGAGTTACAGATAAACGCATTGGTGTCACCAAAAGTAGATAAAGTTGTTGGCAAAGGTCTTTCTGCAAATGATTTTACAAATACGCTTTTAAATAAGCTTAATAATATAGCTGCCAATGCTACGGCAAATGAATCTGATGAGTATTTATTGAGCAGGGGCAATCATACAGGCTCTCAGGCGATAAGCACTATAACGGGTTTGGCCACACAGCTTCTTGACATATACACTGAAAAAAGTAAAGTTAGTGTAATTACTTCTGCTACTTATGCCGTTCAAAGAACGGACAAGATTTTGTTTGTAGATGCAAGTTTAAATTCTGTCAATATCATTTTGCCCGAATTTGTCGAATCTGAGCCATTTCAGTCATTTATAATTAAAAGAATAGACAGTAACGGGGATAATTTGGTTACGGTATATCCAAGCGATTATGATGAGAGCCTAAGTGTCGAGGATGCAGAAAAAATTGATAATTTAACCGAATATTCTTTAGCTTCTCAAAATGATTTTATGGAAGTGGTTGAATACCCAAGTGAAGATAAGTGGTTTGTAATAAGAGAAAACGCATAGTATGTCAAGATTAAAAACAAGTGAAAACCTTTCTATTTTGCAAAAAGAGCTTTCAAGATTCCGGCAGTTTCTTGATGACGATGGCTTTCGTAATTTTCTGTTGCAGAACTCATTGAAATTTGGGCTTGTTGGCAAGCAGTTTTTCAAGAACACTCCTATTGTTCCTTTTAATGAACAACAGGAAGTTTTAAACACTTTTGATAATGCCAAAGTAGAAGCTATTTCAGGTGGTATTAGCATATCCGATATAGCAGCAATAGATAAGAACGGAAATTTTATTCAGTTTCCAGCAACCGAAACCTTTATATTAGGATCTAACAATTGGTTTTGGGTAATGATCGAGCACACTTATTCTACTCAGGAAGTCGGCACTTTCTCTATTGATTCCCGTGGAAATCTTACGGGAACGAACGGTAAATTAACAGAAGTGTTGCGAGGGCAGCCAAACTTTCCGTCAAGAGTTAGTTTCCCTGATTCCTCAACAAATACCTTAGAGTATGATGTATTGGAGGTTATTGACGACAACAATGCAGTACTGGTCGGTAATTTTACGGCAGAAACAGGATTAAAGGTGGTAGTATCGGGAACATTTACTCCGGGATCAACTCCATTGACAAGTGAGAAAGATATTTTTCAGTATGATTCTTGTAAAATTAGCGTTATTCAGGAAACAACCACAAACACACCCCCTTCATTAACAGATGGGGTTCAGTTTCCGATAGCAAGGGTAAAGAACGATGGCGTTAGCGTTATCGTGCAGGATAAAAGAAATGATGTTTGGCAGACTAAAGCCAATTATTTCCTGAAGAACTTTGACAAGACACGAAATGACCTTGCTGGAGTTGAAAAGATAAAGTTCGACCATCCTGCTTCAACCAAGGACAAGAATCTTGTTTATCTGCATTGGGCGTTTAGGAGCGACAACTGGACAGTAAATGCTTCTTTAAACCGATTTACTATAAGTTCAGGTGAAGGTGGTAGGTATCATTCAACTGCTGATTTTGTGGACGGCTCCTTTAATGGATGGAGATTGTATTGGTCGGATGGATCTTATTCGGGAATAATCAGTTCAATAAAGGACGGTTCCCAAATAAACCTTACGTTGGATGTTTTGGACGTTGATAAGGTTTCTGATGATGGTGGGGCTACTTTTAATAACTATACAGCTCTTGTTACACCTAATTGCGAGGAAGTGGAGGTTAAGTTTGATTCCTCGAATTACAGTACTGATTTGCCCACTCAAACCTTTTTGTTTCCTGTAAATACAGTGGAGCCAAAATGTCCCGTTTTAGCTTATGGTGGCGAGGCTTTTTATATCTTAACATATCGCTATAAGTATTTCAATGATTATTCTCAATACTACAATATTGAGGAAAACGCTGTTGGGTACTTGAACGAAAACTCTTTTGACGAAAACGGTGATTTAAAACCACTTGTTGACAGACAAAGGGAAACTTATTCAACTACGGGAATTGGTGGAGCTGATTATTCCAGAATAAAAGTCTTGAAAAAAAACAATGCCTATTCAAATGTGATTATTGGCGATGTTCCGGGGGTTGATAGAATTAGCCTGCCTGACCTAAATAATTCGGCTTCCGTCTATGATCTTGTTGTAGGGGAGAGGAAGCAATATCAACATGACTTTGGTTATGGATCAACTTTTACGCTAACCAATGATTTTTTTATAAATCTTAATAAGTCAAATGCAGTTGATGGAAATAGTTTTGTTATTAACCTTGCAGAGGACATAGATTTAAATGGTTTTGTTTTAAGGGTAGTTACCGATTATGTAAATTTAACTTCTTATCAAGAAGTCGTTACTGTTACTTCTGAGTATTTAAAATTAATTCAAAGGTCTAACCAATCTAATCAAGGTTCGGCTTTGGTTAATGGTACTGTTACTAGCTCTTCAGTAGTTTCTCCTGGTTCGGGAATATTGATGAGATTTACCTACCATGAATTAAGTAATACTTGGGTTCGTGAAATCTATACTTCTGGTCAGTGGGGTCTTGTTGAGAATTTGCAGTTAAGGTCAGATATATCCGCTTTGCAGTCTGAGTATTTAGGGCTACTTAAAACAAAGACTGTTGAAATTGGCATTTGGGACATGGAAACAGATCCTTTTGTCTTAGTAACTCATGGGTTGAGTGTAGCTCCTTCTTCAGTTAGAGAAATTTCTGCACTAATACGAACAGATAGTGGAGTAAATGTTTTTTCTTTTGAAACAGCGTCAAACTTTATAGACTATGGGTCAACTACAATCCGTATGGGAAGAACTGATTTAGGTATATTCGACGCATCAGCTTTTAATGATGGCTCTATAAATAGAGGTTTTGTTATAATAAGACACGTTTAATTATGCTATTTTACACTAATTCTTTAAAGCCTTTAGAAGCACAGCATCAACCAAGCAGGTCTGTGGGCGGATTTGTTTCTATAAGTCCAGTGTCAAATGATACATTTCAGAACTTATTCTCAGAAGTATCATTGCTATCTGAAATAAATGTTGCCACGGAAACTTACTGCATAGCTTTTAAGAACAATACTGCTGACCCGATACTTGACATTACTTTTACTTTTGAGCTTCCAAGTGGTTCTGTTGCCAAATTCTTTGTTGGCTTTGAATCAGCATCAAAGGACGATTGCGGCAATGTGTTTTTTGAAAAGATACCAAATAGCAGTTCTAAGCCTGTTGGTACGGCTTTGTCCGAAATAACCGGAGACACGTTTACCATTGAGCAGTTGACAGCAAACTCCTACATAGGCGTTTGGTTTCGCAGGGAGATTATTAAAACAGAGGTAGCTCCTAAATCCTGTGCTCAGTTAAAGAGCAATTATGAAAATAGCGTTGAGCCTGTAACGTCCGAGCAAATAGGGCTTAAAATAACGTGGGATGCCGAAGGCTCCGAAAGCGGAAGCATTTCTTAGTATTTCTTTCTTTTTTCTTGTTTAAGAAGTAAAAGTTTTTTATTTTTGGTTATCAATTTTTTGATAAACTAAAACAGATTTGAAATGGATTTGAAGAAGCATTTAGCAATTGCCAACAAGCTAGTTGGGAATAGCCCAGTTATGATTAAATGAGTTCTCACAAAGATAAGGTCATTGACCTTTATTCTCATTTTTACAGAAAACTTTATAAAAGGGACTATGCTTTTCAGAGAAAGGATGTTCGGGAGCTTGAGGCTTTTGTAAGCAGATTGGACAAAATCATAAGTCCGCACTCAAGGGGTCAAAGATGGTATTACTATTACTTTATTTATCAGTTTAACTATTGGTGTGCCTTGGACATTAAGGCTTTTGATAAGGTCAGGCTTCAATGGCTAATTGGTAAAAAGGCAGTTGACAGGTATTTTGGCAGGAACAAGGAATTTGATTTTATGCTTGATAGGTGTGGTTTTGTGATAAAATACCATATTATACGATCTGAGTTTTTGCAGGAAGAGAAAGAAAACTTCAATCCTTCTGTTGCAAGGGGAATAGATGATAGGTACAGGGCACTTTATTTTAATCAGGGGGAGGGTTTTGTTAGGTGCTTGGAGCAGACATCCCTTTATGACCCAAAGTCGTTGTATTGCCTTAGATGTAAGTTTAAGGTAGATTGTAAGGAAATATTAAAATCAAGCAATGAAAAACTATATTCAGTAAGATGCAGCAGTTAAGTGAGAATTTTTTGGTGGAGCTTTTCAAGGGATGTATAACATCCAATAGTATTATTACTGTTGTTCATCAGCATTTAAAATACCACTTTTTGCCTTCCGATGGGTATAAGTCTGTTTGGAGAGCCATTAAATCACAATACGAAATAACATCTAAGCCTCCTACTATTGGCGTATTAAACGAGATGTTGAAACAAGACCAAAAGGGTCTTGATGTTCTTTCCGAAATGTCCCAAGTGGTCATAATGGAAAAGAAAGAGCAGATAGTCGGAATGTTTGAGGTGTTTTTGCGTAAGGTTATGTTCATTGATTTGCAGGGGAGGGTTGTTGAACTTTATAATCAAGGCAAAGCGGAAGAGTCTATCAAGACAATGGCGGTGGAGTCCGAACAGATACATAACTTCAATTTAAAGAAGTCCGTTTATGCTACGGTGTTTGGTGGATTTGAAAAGCGACAGGAGAAAAGAAAGCAGAAAGAGCCTGAAGATATACATATGGGCAAAGTTCCTTTTGGAATAGACTCCATTGATTATGACACACGGGGAGGGATTAAAAGAGGAACATCGGCTCTTATTCTTGGAAGGTCAGGTGGTGGAAAGTCAACTTTAAAGCGTTGGGTTGGGCTTCATAACGCAAGGTGCGGTAACAGGGTGGTGCATTTTCAAGCAGAGGGTACAGAAGAGGACTGTTTGGATGGATACGATGCTGCCTGGACTTCTATTTCATTGGAGTGTATAGAGTTCGGTCAGGTCTCCGCACAAAAAGAAATCAAGATTAAGCGAGTTCATCAGGATATTGTTCGGGGTGGAGGGGAGATAATCGTCATAGCTTCTGAGCAATTTGATTCCATGTATATTGAGGATTGCAGAGAGGTTCTTGTTGAAATAGAAAAAACAATTGGTCAAGTGGATTTAGCTATATTTGACTATCTTGAAATATTCAATTCAAGGGGCAGGTATAATAACGATCAAACAGGGGAGAGAAAAAGAAGAGAGGATGTTGCAAATAAGATAACCAACCTTGCTACTGAATTCAAGCACATGGCGACCTTAACTTCTACTCAGGCGAACGATATTAAGGAAATGAAGTGGAACGACCCTGAGTATGTTATGACACGTTCGGATATAGCAGAGTATAAAGCTGCTGTTAAGCCATTCTCTTATTTTCTTACTTTGAACCAAACAAAAGACGAGTACGACAAGGGTGTTTTGAGGATTTATGAAGAGAAGTTTAGGTTTCATAAATTTGGCAGGACAAGGCATATTTATCAAGCACTTGACATTGGAAGGTTTTATGATGTTCACAGGACGAGGAAACATTTTTGGGATATTGAATTGAACAAAGAAACGAAATGAAAGAAAGCTCAAAAGCATAAACACAAAATGGTGTGATTAAACTCAAACTTGACGAATTAAAGTCGCTCATAAAGGGAGCAAGGGTTCAGGGTAACAATGTCTATGGCAATTGCCCTTATTGTGATCATGATGAGTTCGGTATATCCATAAGTAAGCTCAACCATCCTTTTGGCTGTTTCAGGAAAAAAGAGTGTGGAGAGGCAGGGCAAAGCATACATAAGCTCTTAAAGTTCCTTGGCAGGGATGACTTGACCAATACGGTAAACTACACAAAGCCTCTTGATTTGGGATTGCTTGATGAAGTGAAAGAAAAACTTAAACTTAGTTTAAATGAAATGCCTACAATAAGCCTTCCTTTGGGCTATAAGAGGCTTTATGTCAAAGGCGGTACAAAACAAGACTCTTACTTGATAAATGAGCGTGGTTTTACTGAAAATGATTTTGAAAGGTATGAAGTGGGTTCTGTTAGAATAGAGCCTAAGTACACAAACTATGTAGTCTTTCCTATCTATCAAAATAATGAGTTAAAAGGACTTGTTGGCAGAAATTATACTGGCAAGGATATTCCAAAGTACAGTAATTCAAAGTCCACTGATTTTGCCCAGCTTGTGTACGGTCTAAACGAAATAAACAAAACAACTCATACGATAATTGTTGTTGAAGGTATCTTTGATAAGATTAATGTAGATAGGGTCTTTTGCAACTTTAACGAGGGGTTTGTTTGTGTATGTACTTTTGGGGCTAAAATTTCAGACGGGCAGATTAAGCAAATAAAGAACAAGCAAGAAAAATTGAATCTTATTTTATGTTTTGATCCAGATGTAATAAAGGTAATAAATAAACATTCTTTTGCTTTGGAGTCGCACTTTGATAAAGTTTTTGTAATTTTATCGCCTATCGGAAAGGATGCAGGGGAAGTTTCAATTTTAGAATTTAAAAAAATGATGTCTGCTAAAAAAACACCTATCCAGTTTTTCACGGGAACATTGATATCAATAGATTAAAAAAAAGTATGGGAAAGTTAAGCGTGCATGAGTTTTTTGAGGTTTTACAGAAAGAATATATTTATTGCAGGATAAGAGAGCAGGTGTACCCCATTCCAAAAGACAAGGAGTATTGGCAGAGGTCAGCAGAGACGAAAAAGAAAAAGATTGGTGAAATTGCTGAATTAAACAACCTTAGCTCCATCTTCTCATTTAAGGATGCTTACGCAAAAGTATTTAATGATATTATTGGTTACGGGATTCCTGAATTTTATTATCCAAACGAAGCTAATAAAGAAAAACAGCGTCATTGGGATGTAAGAAATTACTTCTGCAAAGGCGTTGATGTGAAAGTAAGTTTGAACGAAAACGAAAATATTGTAGGGAAGGTCAGGAGAATAAACTACCTTTCCGAATCCGCACTTGTCGAAGAAAATAGCGGAGAATCTTATGAAGTGAATTTTGACCAAATGTCAAGAATCCTTTCGTAAGCCAAACAAACTAAAAACAGATTGAAAAAACAGATTGAAAAAATGGATTCCTTAGAACAGTATTTGAAGGCTAATTCCATAGCCTTTGAGAAGCAACACGAAAATGTTTATTTAATTGCAGACCGTCTTTGTTACAATCTCCCTTACAGGGAAACTTTAATAGACGGATCTGGTCAATTAGTGGTTACTCAAAAAGAATTTCATGTTTTTGATAACTACGAATGCACCCATTTTACTGCTTGTTTCGGTGGTAGGCACTACATTATAGATTTTGAGCAGGATGAAATAGAACTTCAGGAACTTGTCTATTTAGGGAAGTCAACTGATAAAGAGACATCTGATTTTCCTTACTTGGGAATGAGGGGTAAATTTGAACTGTGCAATGGTTCCAAAAACTACAATGATTGGGTCAAAAAAGCCCTGTTTTTAGAACAAAGTCATTTAGGTATTTGTGAAAAGAATACTTTGGCTGGCACACTGCCCTTTCAAAATGAATGTAAGAAAAACAACCTACCTTTTGTTATTGGTGAAACAATAGATGTAAGGGTTGACTCTGAAATAATTGAGATCAAGCTTTACGTCCAATCCCAAACAGGTTGGCAAAGCCTTCTTAGAATAAACTCTCAGGTAAATGTATTCAGCGAAGACAAAATTGTTCCCTTTGAATATTTGTTTGAATACAGCGATGGGCTTATTTGCGTGATAGGTGGCGCAACAAAGCTTTCAGTAAGCCTTATCAATAAATTCAAGAAGTTGTTTGATTCAGTTTATTTTCAAGTAGATACCGTAAGGTGGGCATCAAACGAAACGGACAAGAACTACCTATTAAACTTCAAAGAGTATATTGATAAATTCAAGTCTTTTATCAAGCCAATACTTATTTGCGACTCTTTTTATCTTGAGCAAAAAGACCATGTTGTTAAAAACGCATTGAACAAGATTGGAAAAGTAGGGTGGCAGCATCAAAGTGAATATCAACACTACAAAACACCAAAAAGTATTTTGGAGGACGTTAAAGGGCTTTTCTATGACAATGAACAAGGACTGTATTTTCATAGAGATTGCGTAAGCGCAGCTAAACAGGTGGGCGAATCGTGCAATTTTGAGATACCTACACATGAAAGGCTTCTCCCCTCTTATGAAATGACTCAGGAAGAATCTGAAAAATATGAGTCCAATGAAGAAATGATGCTCACTTTTTGCACCGAGTTTCTTGAAAAGAACGATTTAGTTACTGATGAATACATTGACCGATTAGAAGAAGAGTTCGATGTAATAAGCAGTGGTGGTTTTGTTGACTACTTCCTTATTCTTTATGACATAGTTCAGTTCTGTAATAAGGAAAATATTTTAACTGGTGTAGGCCGTGGATCTTCTGGAGGAAGTTTGATTGCGATGTGTCTTGGGATTATTAAGATAGACCCTATAAAATACGGGCTTTTATTTGAAAGATTCTTGAATAAAGCGAGGATAGAAAGCGGTGCAATGCCGGATATAGATAGTGATTTTCAAAGTTTTATGCGTGATGATTTAAAAAGATATGTTGAACAAAGATACGGTAAAAACAACGTAGTTTCAATAGGAACTTACTCGACTTTTAAAATTAAACAGGCTATACAGGACTTATGCAGACACCTTTCTGCTGACACCCCTCAAACAGTTAACTATATCACTGCAATGATAGAGCCTGAATACAGCTACACTGAATTGTTTTTAACAGCAGCTCAGAAAAGGCAACTGAGGGCTTTTGTTCAGCGCAATTACAAAATTATCTCTATGCTCCCGTTGCTCTTAAATCAACAAAAGAATAGTTCGGTACACGCAGCAGGAATTGTTATTGCTCCTAAAATAAAAGACGGTAAAAAAGTAGAGGTGTTTGACCTACTTCCGGTTAAGTCTATGGATGGGGTCATTGTAACAGAATGGGAAGGTACTTATATTGAGCAAGCAGGATTTTTGAAAGAAGATTTGCTTGGATTAAAGCAGCTTCAAAAGTTTGCGGACATAATTGAGCTTATTAAGGCAAATGGCAAGGATGTAATTGATGTATTTTCGGTTCCCTTGGATGACGATGCTGTTTACACTAAGTTTCAGCAAGGCTTGAATCAGGATGTTTTTCAATTTGGGACAACAAGTCTTTCTTCCTATTGCCAACAATTACATCCTGAAAATATAAATGATCTTATCGCAGCAGTATCGTTGTATAGACCGGGACCCATTGAGATAGGGGCTCATAATGACTATGTTTCAAGGAAAAATGGAACGTCAAAAGTTATCTACGATAAGGGACTTGAAGAGATAACAAAAGAAACTTACGGGCTTTTGGTGTATCAGGAGCAAATTATGAAAGCCGTTCGTGCAATAGCTGGCTTTTCTATGTCAGAAGCCGATGGAATCAGGAAAGCTATTGGAAAGAAGAATTGGGACAAGATGCAGGAGTACAAGCAAATATTCATTGAGAGGGCTTTTGAAAATGGTTATCAGAAAATCAAGGCTATGGAGCTTTGGGATAATATTGAGGTATTTGCAGGATATAGTTTCAATAAATCACATGCTGCCTGTTATGCAATTACAGGATATATCTGTCAGTACCTTAAAGTACACTACCCAATAGAATACTGGACTGTTTCTTTGCAGCATGCAGGAGATAAGATATTTGAAAGGGTTGCTGAGATAAGCGAGGACAAGTCCTTAAAATTGCTTCCACCAGACATAAACCACTCTGAAAGGGGATTTAGTTGCCAGTCTAAAGCAAACTCTATTTATTGGTCTATTGGATCAATTAAGTACGTGGGAGCTGCTGCCGTTGATAAATTATTAGAGGAAAGGCAGAAAGGAAGGTTTTTTTCTTACGAAGAGCTATTGAACAGGGTTGATAAGAGCGTTCTGAATAAGAAAGCAATGTTCAATTTAATCCTGTGCGGAGCTTTTGATGAAATAGGAGGCATTGTTTATCCAAGCGAACGAGAAAGGCTTATTGATGAATTTGCAGCTTTCAGGAAAGAGGAATTTGATAAAAGCACTTTGCCCGAAAAAAACTATGAGTGGACACTTTTACAAAAACAGCTTTGTGGTCTTGGAATTATTAATTACAAAAGGCTTATTGTCGACAAGTACATTCAAGAAAATCATCAATACGTGGAGCCTACTTCTTTCTTTTTGGAACGCTCCATTGGGAAAGGCAAATATGTCATGGGCGTTGTTCAGGAAGTCAAAACACGAAACAGTAAAAAAGGAACTTTTGCTGAAATTACTCTTGACAACAATGGCGCATTGCTTCCTGTGGTTGTATGGGCTGAATGCTATGAGAAATTTGAATCCGATATAAGCGAATGCGAGGATAGAATTACCCTTATATCTGGAAACCTTGTTTTTGATAGTTGGAGGGACAGCAATGCGATTTATTG
>Ga0136596_1000159_pt1 | contig 36108 bp, 36 predicted proteins | sample AntRauTorcE11897_FD_101387 | JGI IMG/M metagenome (GOLD analysis project Ga0136596, IMG submission 101387) | Saline lake microbial communities from Rauer Islands, Antarctica - Metagenome Torckler E11 #897 | ecosystem: Environmental > Aquatic > Non-marine Saline and Alkaline > Saline | place... | reverse complement strand
GCCTTTCACCCGTCCATGTTGCGGCGGATATGGTTCGCAGCCGTTGAGATAAACCCAGAACTGAGCGTCCTGGGCGGCAGCTATGGCGGGGCGCAAGACGCGCGCGACAAAAAACACCGGGAACCGGGAACCATTTACCCGCCTGGCCCCTGGGCACTGGACCGAGCGAACAAGCTCGTCAGCATATCGCAAGCCGTCGAAGCACTAACGGACGCGATCAACCGCGAGCTATTCGCGGACCAACCCCGCGCGAACTGACCGTCGCAACTTTCGAGGGCCTGCCGAAGCCCGCAGGCAACACCACGCAACACAAGACGAGGAAAAGACCATGATCACAGTAAAAGCGAACACCCTAGCCGCTGCAATCTTCCGCGCGTCGATCTTTATACGCCGTGGCGCGGTAGTCACCCGCTGCATCAAAACACCAGGACCACACGGGCAATGGTTTGTGAGGCTCTCCTGGAGCCCACAGCAGCCAACCGAGCAAACCCCGGCACAGGTAGCGGGCGCGGAATGATTCCCGCCCTCCTGGCTTTCTCAGGGCTGCTGCTCGCAACCAGTAGCGGCCCCGCACTAATCCAGCTATTCGGCGCCCTCGTACTGGCGGGCGCGGGACTGCTGGCACACAAGCAAAATTGAAGGAGTAACGCCCCATGACAACCGCAACAACCACGAAGTTTCACGCAAAGTTTCAACTTGGCGATATTGTCGCCACCCCAACCGCACTGGATACCCTGGCCCACATGAGCAGGTTGATCGAGCGCAAGCCCGAACAGATAGCCGCGACCATGCTAGAGCGGCACCTTACAGGCGACTGGGGAGACGTGGACCCCGAAGACAAAGACGCCAACGAGTTCGCGCTTGAGGAAGGGCTGCGCATCATGTCCGTGTATCACATAGGCGACAGCCAGAACCCCGTCACGTTTTGGCTGATCACCGAAGCGGACCGGAGCGTAACAACTCTGCTACTCCCGGAGGACTATTAAACATGGACGTGAAAAAGCAATTCTCACTGACCAAGCCATGCCCCGGCTGTCCGTTTCGCGCGGACGGCGAAGGTATCAGGGGCCTGCAACCTGGACGCCGTAGCCAGATCATCATGGACCTGGTACGCGGGAACCGTTCGACGTTCCACTGCCACCAGTCCGTCTATCGCGGGAACAAGACCGCAGGCACCAATGACCGGCACCATTGCCCCGGTGCCATTGCCGTCGTCCGCATGATGGGCAGCGACACCCAGGCTGCACAGATAGCGACACGTCTGCGCGTCATCCCGCCGGACCACTACGACGACGCACTGCTGGAGTCCATGAGTCCCGACGACCTGGACTGATCCGGCACCCAACGTGCCCGCGACGTGCGCGAGGGGCTTCCACAGCGAGGCCCCTTTTTTGTGCCTCCGAGACCAGCCCGAACCCCGCCATAAATACCCTCCCCGAAACACCGAACCAGCGCCCCGATTTCGGCACCGATACAGGTGTCTCTCAGGTCACCGGGACACGAAAACAGGGGTCCCTCAGTCCTTATAACTATGTATAGATGTACTGCATCATTACATCACAACATTACATTCACCATTAAATACTCAAAATCTCACTACTTTCTACTGTCCCAGTGTCCTATATAGATATAACTAACTGAGTAATATAAGAAATTCGTGGGACACCAACACTTTTTTTTGGTGTCCTGTGGACAGCAAATCGGTGTCCCGTCGACAGATAGTAGTCCGTCCGCTTCCTCCTTTCTGTAGCCCTACAGATTTAATACTAAAAACAGGGATGTAGGGTTGGCGAACCTGTAGGGTTAGAAAATGCGAAAAATGCCCGATCAGTGGCCCACGGGACAGCAAGTGTCCCAAAGATTCAGGCATAAAAAAGGCCCGCAAAAGCGAGCCAAAATCACACCCTAAACACCGCCGGAACTAGTCGTCCTCGTCGCCCTTTTTGGGCTGCTTATTGAACGTGTTTTTCATGTCCTTTTTGATCTTCTTGTTTAGCTGATTCTCGTACTCGTCCGCGAGCCAGTCAAACTCCGCATCCATGTACTTGTCTGCACCACGAACCGCCCACACCCGGAACCGCTTGCCCTCGACACGAATCCGGCCCAGTGAGACCGCCCCGCGTACTTGGCGCAGCGCCCGCGTCACTCGATTGGGGTTCGCCTCTTTGGCCTGGAAGCCGTGAGTATGCCGTAGCCAGCTTGCCACCTCCCGCACCGTCACCAGGTCTCGATTCTCGAAAATGTCCTCGCCGTCCGTGATCGCTTCGGTTAGCTCGGCCTCGATAGGAGGCAAGGCTTCTTGGCGCATCATTTCTTTGGCAGCAGTAGCAGGCGCTCGTCCGGTGCCGTCGAACCCCGCCAGGTCACGTTCAGCCAGCCAGGCACAGACAGCCGCCGCGCCGTCGCCGTGCATAATCCAGTTGTAGTAGCCCTTGAACCAGGACTCCGGAAGCGCAGACGCGACGGACCACAGGATAAAGAACCGCCGGTCCGACCGCTCCAGTGCAACCGCGTCGGGGTGGTTGGTGAACAGCACCATGTTGACGATGTTGGGTTGCTCGTACTGCGGCAGGCCCTTGATGTTGATGGTCACCCGGTCCGGCGGTGCCGTGAGATAGGGCTTGATCTTGTCCATCACTTCCTTGCGATGAAAGTTGTTCATTTCCTGGACGAAGACCAGTTGTTTTTCTGCGGCCCAAAACGTCCACTGTCCGGCCAGGTCCGCCGGACTGATCTGCGTCACGTTGATCTCGCCCAGGCCATAGATCAGCGGGATAAACAGACTGTCCTTGCCGATACCCTGTTCGCCCCCGATCACCGGATGCCAGCCGCACTTCACCCCTGGATGCTGTATCTGAAACGCCATCCAGTTCAGCAACAGGTTCCGCTCTTTCTCGTTCGGGAACAGATGCTCGGCCAGCTTGAGGAACGGCGCAACGTCGTCATTCCCATGCGGCAGTCGGCCCGACTCGATCATTGGACGCCAGCCATAGCTGGGGTCGTCGCTGTGAATCGGCCCGGGATACCAGACGTTGACGGCAGAGAACCGGCCCTCTCTTGTGAGCAGGGGCTGGCCTGGTCGGTAGGTCTTCATGCGGACGACACGGCGCATGGCTGTGTTCTCCAGGTACACCGCCGCCGCGTTCTCTTGGCTGAACGGACCTTTGCCGACGTGGGGGAAGCGGACGGCAAACTGCGACTTGCTCAACAAGATGCGCTCCTGCAAATCCACGAACCGCTCCAGTTCTTCAATCCAGACGAACCGCTCCCAAAACGGCGTGGCGCCGGGGTCCGTCTCGTCGTAGGCCGAATCCTCCCAGGTCTCGCCAGCGTTCACCGGGCGCTCACTCTCGGCCTCGCCAGGACCAAGCGGCTCAAATCTCAGGTGGGCATCCTTCCAACCGTGTGCCCGTGCCAGTTCCACCAGCCAGGGCGCGCCTATCTCAAACGGCGGCTGCATCCGTTTCCAGTCGCGCTCCGGTTCGTCCTCGCCGTGACTGCCTCCATCCCAACGGTAGGCCCAGTCCAGAAAGACCTTTTCGCCGATGGTCTCGTCCGCCGCGAAGGCTGCTTTAATAGCACAGCCCATCTTTATGTAGTCGTCCCGGGTGGGGAACTCGTCGCTGGTATTCACAATAAAGCTGACGGCTTCCTCCATGTGGTCCAGGTCACTCGCAGGCACGGCCAATGAATCCTGGTCATACCGCTGCCGATCAACGCCGCCGCCGGTCGCCCCGGTCGATTGCTTCACAATCTCACAGTTGCACCCGTTTTCCAGGTGACAACCCAGGAGCATGAAGAAGTCCGCTATGTCCTCGGCGTCGACCACGGGAAGCTCGGACATGGGCGGCAGTTCCCCGTCCGCGTTCAGCCATTGGTACGGTTCCCGGGTGACCGGGTGAATCCCGTAGGCCACGAACTGCTGGCCCTTGCCCCGGACCTCGACTAACTGCTCGTCCGTGTTCATGCTCCGGAACGCCAGCTTGCGCCAGCGAATCGGGTCGGAGAACGGGTCGATGCGGTAGACCAGCATGGTTTTAGGCGGACGGCCAACACGGACCGGCGCCACCCCCAGCCTGGTCTCCGCCACGTTCTGCACCTGCTCGGCCAGCGCCGGGTCCATGCAGTCTATGTCCAGGCCAATGACACCGGATGGGTCACCGCACACCACACCGACACCGGCCCCGCTCTCCGCCCACTTATCCAAAGTTCCCAATTTGGGAACTGAATTGAGCCAGTCGAACCCCGCCCAATAGCCGACGGAGTTCCGCCTGCCAGGTATCTTGCCCCGGTCTTCGGCTTTGATGGTCGTGTTCGGAGACAAGGGCGCTTGTGGAGGGATGATCGGGATAGGCCGGTAGCCGAGCGCGGCCACGGCGTTGTGCGTTGGGTGCTTGTACTCGTCGCTCATAAGGTGATTCTCGTTATTGGTGGGTGAATGTAGGGCGTGACCTATTATTGTATGACACTGTTGGTCGTGTTTTCATCCACTAGATATGGGGGCTTTTATTTCCGGCAGACACTAGGCTATACTACGAATCACTTGCACGGGTCTTGCTTCGTCGCTCCTGTCAAGTTGTTGTGTGGGATGTGAAGGCGGTCTTTCGGGACCGCCTTTTTTTTATGCGTGTCAGCCCTCGTCGTTCGCTGTCTGTCCCGACTCTCCACTGTCCGGCGCTCGAAAATTCACGGCAGAGCGCAGGTGGTCCGGGTGGTGGTGCAGGTAGTTGTTCTGGACGGTCGCCATCGTGTCGCCCAGGACACCGGCCAGCTTCCATATATCCACACCGGCCCTCGCCATCAGCGTCGCCGCCGTATGTCGCAGCGCGTGGCGGTTCAACTTCCGGAATCGCGGATTGCCTAGCTCGTCCGCTGCCTCGTTGCATAGCTTATCCATCTGTCGCCTGATCTGGATATTGCTGTCCAGGACAAACTCGCTGGTCTTCTCCTGGTACGCACGTTTCAGGTCCGGCATCAGCCAGTCGGCTATCGGCACCGGCACTCGCCGTTTCTTGGTATCGCCGCCGGTCCGTCGTCCGCTCGCGTCCAGGTCGTATCGAATGAGCCTAGCCTGTAGGTCTACCCGGTGCCAGGTCAGATTCAATATCGAGTTCATCCGAGCCGCCGTGCCCAGGCCCAGTGCCAGGTAACGGTAGGTCCGTGACAGCCTGCCTTTCTCGTCCGTCCGCTTGCGGGCGTAGCGCAGCAGGTCGTCTACTTCCTGCTCGACTAGAAAGAAGTTCGCGGCAGGGGACGACTGCGGCAGGTCCACATACGGCACCTGATCTTTGGTGATGCGATGCCGAGCGTGGGCGTAGTTGCAAGCCGCCTTGAAGCAGGACAACTCCCGGCGCAGGGTGGCCTCGCTGGTACACCGCCGACGTTTGCCGCAAATAGAGCCGTCCATCCGGCGCTTCTTATAGCGCGCCAGTGCCAGGTCGTCTACTTCGTCCAGTGCCAGGTTGCCCAGGCCCATTGCGATCATGCGGGCCGCGTCAGTCTGTCGCTCCAGGTCGGCCATTTTGTGACCGCGCTCGTCCAGGTATTGCTCCAGGATGGTTTGCACCGTCGGCGCCGTCTTGCCCTCGTCGCGCTGGTACTCGGTTAGCCATCCAGCGAAAACCTTTTGCGCTTCTTGTATAGATGCCGTCCCTGTTGATAGCCGTTTGCTGCGGGACTGGCCGCGTTGGTCCTTCTCTGTCCACCGGATTTCGTACAGGCCCCGTGGGTTCCTGTCGAGCCGTGGTCCGTTGTTGGGTCGTGCCATCGTTCGGTCCTCTTGAGTGCGTACCGCTGTAGATCCGCACAGGTCGCCCAGGAATAAACGGCAGGTCTCCAGACCGGCGCAGCCGATGCTTGAACCGCTTCGCCGCTTCTTCCTGTTGTCGGTGCCTGCTACTCACTACTATCCGTAGTATTTAAACTATACACTTTGTCTGGTTCCGTCAACGTTTCATATAATTCAATGCAATCAGTCCCTTGACACCCTACAAAACCGGCCCTACAGTGTATGGTGTCAACTGTCCCAATTCCGGACAATAGTCAACACATGAGGTACTGGCATGGCAGAGACAACCCGGCGTAAGGGCCGACCGCCGAAGCCCAAAGAGTCCCCCGGCTTGCTCCCTCAGTCGCACCACAACGAAGAAGATTTCAAAGACTTCTTAGGTGCCGACTTGAAGGCGCGCCGAGAATTGACGGGTGCCCTGGCGGGTGGCCGTCCCCTGAACGTGCGGAAACTGGTCGCCCGGTTTGGCGGTCCGACCATGCTGCATCAACGGCTGATCGCTCGCGGTTTCAGTGTGACCATCAAGGCCATTGAGAAGTGGCGCGAACGTGGACGCATGAGTACCGACTGGCTGAACGAGTTGTTTGTCATGTCGGCAGAAGAAGGACGGCCCTTGTTGCTGGAGAACTACATCATCGGATTTCCGAAGGAGACAATGGCCGACCTGGCGAAGTTCTACCGCAACGGTAATTCCAGTGCGACCAATAAACTTCGCGCGCAAGCTATTGATTCTGCGGACTTGGAGGGTGAGTCATTACTTGGATAGCCATTCAGTTTTGCCAAACACCTTTTGGTTGGTTAGAGTGTTGCCCTAATTCGACAGCGTGTAGGGTAAAGATACACGTAAGAAGTTGATATACCACACAATAAAACATGGAGTAGTATCATGAGTAATCGCTCGGCGAAGCAGCATACCGTTGAAGGTACTATCGACAAAATGCTTCAGGACGTAACCATTCCCCATGCGGACAAGCTGCTATTGGCGTTTCTGGTGGAAGGTTTTGAGTTCCGGGGCCAGTCTCGGGAGTTTGACCAAGCGGCTAAGGCCGCGATGCGCCATTTGTTCGACCGCTATCCAGACATTGCCGCCCTGGCAGCAGACGAGGGTGTATCTGCCAACGACGCAACCGGCGCCACGCACTGATGACTGGCTACGGACCCGAACGCTTCCCGTTCCAGGTAGAGGGCTCGCAATTCCTGGCGCTCCGGGACCGGGCATTATTGGCAGACCAGCAGGGCTTGGGTAAAACCATCCAGGCTGTTGATGCGGCGGACAATGCGATGGCCGTCCGTATCCTGGTGGTCTGCAAGCGAGTCGGTCGGCACCACTGGGCGAGAGAGTTCCAGAAGTTCTCCCCGGTCCGTCGCCGTGTCCAGTTGCCGGTTGTCGGCGACACCATCGACCCGGAGGTAGAGCTAACCGTCATTCACTTCGACATTCTGCACCGCCCTAAGATTCTGCGGCAGTTGGTGAAGCAGACCTGGGACTTGCTGATCGTGGACGAAATGCACCACCTGAAAGGCGGGGCCGACTCACTGCGGGGCCAAGTAATCCTGGGTGACGGTGGCCGGAAGCGGCACCACCTGGCGATGTGCAATCGCAGTGGCGCGACCTGGGGGTTGTCCGGTACGCCGATGCCGAACCACGCGGGCGATCTGTACCCGTGGCTCAAGGCAATGCACCCGGACCTGCTACCAGCCGGTGCGTCTGACTATGACACGTTCATGCGGACGTTCACCCACTGCACAGAAAGCCCCTACGGCGGTTATCGAGTGCGCGGGAACCGGTCGGTCAAGCTCCTGGGCGCTATCTTGAATGACGTGATGCTGCGGCGGACCCGGAAACAAGTGCTGCCGCAACTGCCGGACCTGATCGTTGATCACCTGCCGCTGTCCGGCTCGGACGTGAAGGCGGTCCAGGTGTGGGAGTCGGCCCCGGAAGCCGAGCAGATCAGGAACGTCCTGCTGTCTATGGACCCGGACGAGAACCCTGCCGAGGCGGCACAAGCCTGGGAGGAAGACCTGTCCACGCTGCGCCGGTTGACCGGCATGGCGAAAGTAGCGGACGCGGTGGAAGTCGTGGCCGAAGAACTGGAGTCCGGCGACCATGAAAAGGTGGTCGTGTTTGGCTGGCATCCGGACGTACTGAACGCGATGGCGGCACGGCTGGAAGATAAAGGCTATAAGCCGATCACGCTCCACGGGCGCTCGTCGGACGAGGTAAAAGACAACGCGGAGACCTGGTTCCAGACGGACCCTTCCCGGCGGGTACTACTGGGTAATATCCTGACCGCCGGGACGACCATCACCCTGACAGCGGCCCATCGGTTGTTCTTTGTGGAGCCGTCCTGGGTGCCAGGCGAGAATGAACAGGCCATGCTCAGGATACTGCGCATAGGCCAGACAGAGGTTTGCCACGTCACCTTTTTGGGGCTGGCGAATACACTGGACGACCTGATAACCGCCGTGTTCTCGCGGAAGGCTCAGATGCTATCTGAAATTTATTTGGCGTCCGGTGTCGACAATGACGACAATACAACCCGACAGGAGTAGACAACCCATGACGATTACGATTGCCTTTGAAGGTGCGGACCAGGCCGAGTGTATCGAGAAGATGCAAGGTTTCTTGCGCACTTATCACGGCGCGGACGGTGTGAGGAAGGGCGAAACCCCGGCTACGGAAGCGGAACAGCCGAAAGAAAAGCCCGCGCCGAAGACCCGCACCAAGGCCAAGCCGAAAGCGGACGAGGCCGAGAAAGAACCAGAGGAAGAAGTGCCGGACCCGGATGCCAAGTTTGAGAAAGGGACTGTGACCAAAGGCGGCAAGGGCAAGAGCAAGATCGACTTTGACGACGTAACCGCTGCCGCTGGCGAACTGATCAAAGCCTGCGGGGGCGACATGAAGCGCGCTCAGGAGTTGGTCTATTCAGAGTTCGGCGTCCGCAAGGTGAGCAAGCTGTCTGTTGAGCAGTACGGACACGCCCACAAGTGGATGCTCGAAATCGCCGAGCAGATGGACGAGTCCGACGGCGAGTAATACCTACACCCCCACGCAACAGGAGAAAAACGATGGATACCTTGAAGCAGAAAGTAGACGAAATGCAGAACCAGACCGCCCAGGACAACGCCGACGATTTTGTCCACTGGTGCATCGAACGAGGCATGAGCGAAGCCGATTTGATTAACGTCCTGGTGAAGGGCATGGCAATGGTCGGCCACCACCAGTTGAGTGCGGGCGGAGCGGGCAACTCGTTCGGCGCCCAGGTGAAAGGTCCGGAGTTCGCCATGAGGATAGAGGTTAAGCGCCTGTCCGACGAAGAATTTGCCGCCTCGCAAACTGAACAGGAAACGAGCCACTAATCATGGCGGCTCACGCGGTACTAGGAGCTTCCGGTTCGCACCGCTGGATGGTGTGTCCCGGGAGCATCCGGCTGTCCGAGGGCGCGCCGAACGGTTCGTCACCCCAGGCAATCGTCGGGACGGTGGCGCACACGTTGGGCGAGAACGCCCTGGCAGTAGTGCAGCAAAACCGAGACCCCTACTTTGGGGACTGGGCCGACTACCTGGAAAACGCTGTCGGATGGGCGGTGGACCCGGACTACCCGGACGTGATCGTAGACCGGGACATGGTAGACGCGGTGAAGCAGTACGCCCGGTTGACCGTGCCAATGATTCAGTCGGACCCGAACATGGCGCATATCGAGCTACAGGTGTCGCTCAAAGGGTATGGCCGGACCAAGCAGGGCCGCGCTATCGCCCTGGAAATGTTCGGCACGGCGGACTTTGTGTTCGTGGACCTGGCGACGGGCGCGCTGCACATCATGGACTACAAGCACGGGGCCGGTATCACGGTCGAGCCTGCGGACAACCCACAGCTTAAATACTACGCGGCGGGTGTCCTGGCGAACCTGGCCGAGACCGCGCCGGAAATCTTATACGCGATTGAAACGGTTATCTCTACGGTGGTGCAGCCACGGGACGACCACCTGATTCCGATTCGCCACTACTGCTACACGGTGGAAGAAATCGAGGACTGGGTGGAGGACGACCTGCTGCCTGCGGCCCTGGCGACACAAGAGCCGGACGCACCCCTGGTGGCCGGTGACCACTGCCGGTTCTGTCCGGCCCAGGCCCGGTGCCCGGAACGTCGCACACAACAGATGGAGAAAGCGAAGATGAAATTCAGTGACACCGAAGACTGCTTTATCCCGGAGAAGTCCGTCCAGGAGCTTTCCATCGCGGAGCTACGGGCACTGCTGGATTCGGCAGAGGACATTATCGCTTACGTGAAGTCGGCACAGAAGTACGCCCATGAGTCGCTGGAGCAGAACAGCCTATCGGCAGAGGACGCGGACGAGCTTGGCTACAAGCTGGTGAAGAAGCGCGCCATGCGGAAGTTCAAGGGTGGTGACGAGCAGGTAGCGGACGCACTCTGCGAAGAATTTGGTTTGGGGGACGACGAGCTTTTCACTAAGAAGCTGCGGTCGCCCGCTCAAATCGAGAAAGAAATCGGCACCGCCAGGGCCAAGAAATCGGACGCCTGGAACGGGCTGATCGTGTCGGAATCGTCCGGCACTACCTTGGCACGGGACGACGACAACCGTCCGGCGGTTAAGGTCGCCACGGCCAAGGACAAGTTCTCCAAAGTGGAGGACGAGGAAGAGGAGGAAGAATCCCTCTTTTAAACACTGAGTCTCAATAGTCTCAAATCTCTCAAAATCTCTCAAAATCTCAGAAGGTGAATAGCATGGCTAAGACAGAGCGCATTGAACTGAACACCCCGGAAGGTCGCTTGATGTTTGTGAACCTGAAACAGGCCCGGAAGATCGACCCGAAAAACGCGGACGAGACCGCGAAGTTTCAGCTAACCATCAACTTCAGACCAGAAGTGCAGAAGACCAAACAGTTCAAGAAGCTGGAAAAGGCGGTCGAAGATACCATCGCAGCCAAGTACGGGGACAACCCGCCGCGCAAGCTGCGCCGTCCGTTCCTGACCGTTGACGACCTGGACGAAGTGCCGGACGGCATCGAGGAAGGCGACGTGTTCCTGCGCCTGAACTCTACGTCCAGGCCGGAAGTGGTGAACCGCGACGTTGAGGAAATCCTGAACCTGGATGAAGTCTACTCCGGTTGCTACGGCATCGTGAACGTCCAGTGCTACCCGTGGGAACACATCACTGGCGGCAAGGGTGTGAGCTTTGGCCTGGGTCCGGTGCAGAAGACCCGCGACGGTGACCCGCTCGGCGGTCGTGCCAAGCCCGCCCGGAAAGCGTTTGACGCGCTCCCGGACGAGGACGACGACGAGGACGACGACGGCATCATCTAAATCGTCGGCGGTATTGGGGGGCCTTCGGGCCTCCCTTTTCCGTTATAAGGACAGACATTCCGGAGAAACACCCATGAGTAAACTTATATTAGGAATCGACCCCGGCGCGTCCGGCGCCCTGGCGCTGTATCGTCCGGCGGACGGCAAGCTGATCGACGTGTTTGATATGCCGACCCACGTTATCCGGATTAACAATTCGGACAAGAAGCGAGTAGACCCACACGCGCTGTCCGGCCTCGTCCGCATGTGGGCGGACCACATCGAGTTCGCCGTGATCGAGGAAGTATCGAGTCTTCCCAAGCAAGGCGTAGCGTCGACCTTCGCTTTCGGCCAGGCGTATATGGCGGTGGAAATGGCGTGTGCCGCAATGCAGGTTCCGTACTACACCGTCACCCCGGCAGTCTGGAAACGGGTAATGAAGTGCAGCGGCAACAAAGACGAGAGCCGACGAGCCGCCTCCAGGCTCATGCCGGTCTCCGCTGACAAGTGGGCGCGGGTGAAGGACGACGGACGGGCCGAGGCTGCGCTGCTGGCTATCTACGGCCTGCGGGTGTACGGCAAGAACCACGGCCTGAACCAGCACGAGATCGAGGGGCTGCTGTCGTGAGAACCGGATACAAGAGCTTTTCCGTGGTCCAGTACAACAAAGACGACCGGCCAACTCTGCTGTACCCCGGCGGTGAGGTCATGCTTGGCACCGACCGGGAGCAGGCCCAAGTGATCGCCGACCAGTTCAACGAGATGGCGGACCGGCTGGCGTTCTACGAGAACAAAGAGTGGGGGCGCCTCAAATGAGTACCCTTCACATCGACTTTGAAACCCGGTCCACGGTCGAACTGCCGGACGTGGGCATGTATATCTACGCCAACCATCCGGACACCGAGGTCCTGCTGGCCCGGTACTGCATAGACGACGGGCCGATCAACGGCTGGCGCATGGGCAACCCCTGTCCGGACGACCTGCGCCGCGCACTGGCCGATCCGGAAGTGACCGTCTGCGCCCACAACGCCGCTTTCGAGTGGCACATGATCGAGTTCAACCTGTCCATCTACCACTTCTGGCCGAGAGTTGACCGGACCCGGCTGGACTGCACCGCTGCCCGAGCGGCCATCATGTCACTGCCGAGGGCGCTGGCTGGTGCGGCCAAGGCTACTGGCCTGGACGTGGAGAAGGACGACGAGGGGCGGCGGCTGATGCTGCAAATGTGTAAGCCACGCAAACCCCGCAAGGACGAAGACCCGGACCTTATCTACTGGTTCGATGATGAAGCCCGAATGAATCGACTGGATAGATATTGCGAGCGGGACGTAGAGGTAGAGCGCGAGCTTGATAAAATCCTGGTGCCCATGTCCAAGCGCGAGAAGAAATACTGGCTCCTGGATTTCGTGATCAACCTGCGCGGGGTGGCCGTCGACAGTCTGCTGGTCCAGGAAGCGGACAAGATACTGCGCCGGTCGCTTCGGGATTACGGCAAAGACCTGTCCGAGATAACCGGCGGTGCCGTCTCCACCGTGAATCAGATCAAGAGGTTCAAGGAGTGGCTGCTGCCGAGACTGCCGGAAGACCTGGCTGAGATCGCGGACGAGTCGCTGGACAAGGACCGCCTGCCGCTGGTGACCGACGGGCTGCGCGAGCATATCAATACTATCGAAGTCACGGACCTGCAAACGCTGGCCTACGCGGACGAAACGCTGCTGGCCTTGGAAATTCGCAAGCAGGCAGCGAAGTCCAGCACGGCCAAGCTGGCCCAGTTTATGAAGCGGACCGGACCGGACGGACGGATGCGCGAGAACCATCTGTATCACGGCGCTGGCACGGGCCGCTGGTCCGGCAAAGGCGTCCAACTACAGAACATGCCGCGTCCGACGCTCAAGCAATCGCAGATCGACCACGCTATCCGGATCATCTGCGACACCACGCGGACCGTCGCGGACCGGGCCGAGGAACTGGAGTTCCTGTTCGGGCCGATACCGTCTGTGATCAGTTCGTGTCTGCGGGCCTGCCTGGTGCCGCGAGACGAGAACCACCGGTTTGTTGTCGCGGACTACTCCAACATCGAGGGCCGAGTAAACGCCTGGGGCGCTGGTCAGGAAGACAAGGTCGAGATATTCCGCATGGACGGCCCGGTCTACGAGCGCATGGCTGAGAAGATTTACGGTATCTCGGCGGAAGACATAACGAAAGACATGGTCGAGCGCCACGTCGGCAAGACGGCGGAACTGGGGTGCGGCTACCAGATGGGCGGCAAGAAGTTCTTGAGGACTTGCCTGGATGCCGGTATCACCAACATCGACCTGGAAATGGCGGAACAGGTAGTCGCCACCTACCGCGAATTGAACTACATGATCAAAAAGTTCTGGTACGGCATGGAAGCGGCAGCGATAGACGCCATGAAACAGCCAGGCACCGTGACCGAGTTCCGGGATTTCAAGTTCGCATGTACGCCGGACAAGTCGTTCCTGGTGATGGTCCTGCCGTGCAACCGGCGGCTGTACTACCCGGCGCCCCGGCTCAAAAAGAAGAAGACACCCTGGGGTGACTGGAAAGACCAGGTAACTTACATGGGTACGGACCAGTACACGCGCCAGTGGGTGCGGCTATCCACCTATGGTGGCAAGCTGGTGGAGAACGCAGTTCAGGCGACAGCGAGAGACCTGCTGGCAGCGGCTATGCTGCGGGTAGAAGAACAACTGGGGTTCCCGGTCGTGTTGACCGTTCACGACGAGATTGTGTGTGACGTGAGCGCGGACGACGTGAGCAACTGGAACGACGCTCTGAAAGACCTGGAAGTAACGATGTGTGAATTGCCGTCCTGGGCCGAGGGTTGCCCGGTTGCGGCAGAGGGGTATCACTACGGGAGGTTTAAGAAATGATCACCGAAGAACAAAAGGAAGCCGCCAGGGAGCGGTCACGGCAACGCCGACTGGCCGAGAAAAAACAGGAAGAAAAGGAACCGCCGACGCCGCAACAGATCGCCCGCCGACACATGCGTGGGCCGAAACCGAAAGCCCGTGGCTACCCGTTCACAATCATCTGCGTGGACGTGGATGGCACACAACGCCGGTACACCGTTGAGGGGTGGCGCTCCTGTGTGGAGAAGGTCAAGGCGCTCAGGATGGCGCACCCATTCGCCCGGGCACTCTATGCCGTGGCGACGTTTTAACGTGGCGCAGAACGGAGCGGAATTGCGCGCAACCGGGGCAGAACTCTGTCCGACAAATTTGGTCCCGGTCCGCGCCAGCCCTTGTGTCGGTTGCGACAGACAAAGAGGATTCAAAGAGGATTCAAAGAGGATTACCGCCCCGCCTCTCTGCTCCCGCCTCGGCTTCCTCCCCGACTTGCGGCTCGATCTCGTCCACGACCATACCCGCCACTACCGCCAGAACCTTCCGGCTCCGTCATGCCTTTGAGCGGGTTGTTTACCCGGCGCTGCTGTAGCTTGCGGTCTTCCTCGCCAGCGGTTGCCCGGATGAACGGCTCTCTGGTGGCCCTCACACCCGCAACCGAAGCACCCATGACCAACGCACGTCCGGCAGGGCCGAACAGCGGTGCGCTTGTCAGAGCGGCTTGCATGGCCGGGGTGATGATTACCTGGTGCAGCGACTTCATGGCCTGGCGCTCTGCCGTGTTCGTGTTGTCAGAGTTGGTTGTGTTGAGGCCGATCATGCGGTCTATGAAAGTGCCGATGGTGCCGACCGTTGGGCCGGACACGCTCTCGATGGCGCTGCGCTGATACCGCAAACCGGAGTACAGTTGCAGCCACGGGTCCAGTCGTCCGGTAAAGCCTGCATAGCTGACGGCTTTCTCTGCCTTGCGCCAGTCGGTCTCAGGTGTCGGCGGTCGCCCGTTTACCAGGTCCGCCGTCTTATCGTCCAGTTCGTCCCGTGTCGTGTTGCCGATAGCCGCCAGGGCTGTCAGGGCCAGGCCACCACTCATAAAGCCCGCGCTCATTAGCGCCCGGTCCGTGTAGCTGAGTTCTTCGTTCATGGCGGTGCGGCCCGCTCGGCCAAGCACGTTTTTCTGGAAAGCCCACTGGAAGCTGAGTAGCTGAAAGACCATCGCGCCCAGGGGACCGTCCGCCCAACGAGGCCGGGTTGAACTGTCCGGACGCTGGATTGCCTGGTCCACGAAGGTATGTACGGCGCGGTCGTAGGCGTCGGCCATCTTCTTGTCCTGTCCGCCTTTCTGGCGCAGAGCTTCCAGCTTGCTCGCTGTCGGCGGGGTCTTGGCGAAGTGCTTGCCGTACCAGTCGGCAAACTCTTTCTCCTGTCCGCGAGGAACGCCCAGGTCACGGAGTTGTACTTCGGTCCGGTTCTTTGACCGGCCCCCGCGCTGGTGGTCCCGTGCCAGGTAGGCCATGAAACGGTTGGCCTGCTTGATCGAAATGACGCGGGTAAAGTCGTTCAACTGGGTCAGGCCGATGTTCCGGTAATACTTGTCCGCCATCTGCGTCATGGCTCGTCCGGTGGTTTCCTCACCCATCATCCGGGCCTGCATGGAATAGCTGATCGCGTCTCCGGCGGTCGCCCCCAGGTATTCGGCCATATCGTACAGGTCGTTTAGGGCCTGGTCCTTGCCGACGGCTCCGCCGCTGATGGTCCGCAGTAGCTTCTTGATCGTGCTGTTAATCACCGTCACGGCGTTGTCGGCCTGTGTGCCCAGGTCTTGAAGCGGGTTGCCGGTCGTCGCGCGCATGGCAGGCATAGCCAACTCGACCATGCCGGTGATGGCTACTCGGTCGAGCAGCATCATCGAGCCAAGGGTGCGGACGGTAGACGACGCAATACGCGCCTTCCGGCTGTCGGACGATTGGGCCAAGCCGGTGTGGAACGCAACGTCGGTTTCGATGGCTTCCAGGTCGTCCCCGGTAATGCCTGGGTCTTCCTCCTGCATCTTGGCCCGAATGTCGGTCCAGTTCTCGGCGTTGTCTCCGAGCTTGGTTCCGGCAATTTCGGTGTCCGCCACTTCGCCACGGCTGATTGCCGCGTGAATGTAGCTCGATACCGCCTGGTCAATGTCGCGCTGCCAGAAGGCGTCCAGCTTTTTCGCGGCCTCCTTGCTCAACTTCCGGGGCTTGGTGCTGTCTACCCCTGCCGTGGTGCCCGCTTTATTCTGTCCGAGGGTGGCCTTGTCGCCATCCATCACAGCGTCGTAGAGGGCCGCTGCTTGCGCCCTGGCGGTCTCCCGGTCCGACCCCATCTGTTGATAGGCTTCGGTGGCTCTGTTGACGAACGCGGTCTTGCTCTTGCCGACCAACGTCCGGTCCAGCCAGCGGGGGACGTACCCTTCCACGTAGCCTACGTCGATACCGCGCTCTAGCTGGTACTCACGCAGGTCTTTGAACAGCTTTTCGATCTCGGTCACGGCCTCGCCGATAGGCCCTTTGCGCGGCTTGTTCGGGTTCTCCAGCATGTCGTAAATCATGCTCTGTGCATCGCGGTCCCGGCGGCGTACCTTCTGCGCTTTCAGCTTTTTGCTGATCGCCTCAAACCGGGAGTTGAACTTGTTGACCCACTTGTTCCGGCGGGCGGACAGCGTTTGTTGGGTGAAGCCGTCCGACTTGCCCCCGGCCTGGTGGTGGAACGCATCGGCCACGGCTTTCAACGTCGGGCTGTCGTACCGGTCCGCAAGCGCACGGGTGGCACCGTCCAGGTCACCAATAGTGGCGTTGTAGAAGCGCCGGAAAGCCGTACTGGCGTTGCTGGTCTTCTCCTTCGCCGCGTCCCGGAAATCATCAATCATGTCTTTGGCGTTGGTCGTCCAGGCATCCAGTTCTGCCTTGCTGCCCATGAACATTGGGCCAAAGAACTTCTTGATCATGTCCCAGGTCGGGACGCCGGATAGCATCGTGGTTCCGCCCAGGTTCTCGGTGTTCCCGTCCGGCACCGCGTCCGGGTCCGTGCCGTTCGGCTCCACGTTCGGGTCGTCAAACAAGTTCGACTGGCCGCGCGCTTCGGCCTCGTCCACCTGCCGGTCACTGCCGGTCAAGGTGAAGTCGTCTCGCTGCGCGTCCGCTTCGGCGCGTTGTTCTTCTTCGCGGGCGGCGGCTTCGTCGGCCTGGCGGCCCAGTTCTTCGTCCGTCTCCCGCTGCCGGGTGGATTCCTCGGTCTGTTCTTCCAGGTCGAACTCCTGGTCCGCCTCGGCCTGGTTGGCCGACGATTCGCGCTCCATGCGCTCCTGCTCCAGGTAGTCCTCGCTCTGCTGCCATTCCTCATGCAGGGCCACTTTTTCGGCAGCGTCACCGCGCGTAGACCAAACCGGCTCGCCACGGAACTCGTCGGAAAGCCGGTCCGCCAGTTCGCGGTCGTCCCGATCTTCCTTGAGGTAACCCTGCTCGGTCATGGACTCCGCTGTCTTGGCACTGGTCCGGTCGGTTGTTTTGCGGAATGGCTGGCGCCCGGGACGTTCCCGGTTCGCCAGTTTCATGTCCGCCGCGTCCAGGCCCAGGCGCAGACCTTCCTCCCAGTTCATCCCGCCTTCACGGCCAATGGCGTCGAGCAAGCTGTCGTTGTTTACGTCAATCTCTTTCGACTTCGGACCGGCGGGTTTCGGCAGGGGCGGTTCTTCGTTTACTGGTCCGTCTGGTTCTGCTGCCGTTTGAGCCGCTTCTGTTTCTGCTTCCGTCTCTGGCGTTGCTTCTGGCGCACGGTCTGTCTCCTGCTGTTGGTCGGCATTACCGACATTCGACTGCGGCAACTGCTCGCGCAGTTCGCTGACGGTTTCCTGCGCAGCCTTGGCAGTTTTGTCTCGCTGCTGGGGATTGGCTCGCTTGTACCCACGGGGTACGGCCACGCCCTGTTTGCTGAGACGGTTCATGGTGCCAGCCAGTCCGGTCAGGTCGTTCGCCATTTTGCGAAGCTCGGCGGGCATCTTTTCTTTGCGCTCCATCGAGTACCCCTGATCGTTCAGGTACTGGACCACGTCACTCGCAACGTCCTCGGCCTGCTGGTAGGTGTCCGCCAGTTCCGGCTGCTCTTTGGCTTCGGCGTAGTCTTTCTTTTCGCGGTCGGTCGTTGCGGCAGTGCCCTCGACCGTCCACGAATCCTGCTCCGGTGCAGCGGTTCCGTCCTTCTCGGCGCGGGCCTCGTCCAGTTTCTTCTGCTGGAACTGAACATTGGCGTCGTCCGGTCCGTTGCCCAGCTTGGCCCCGTTGCGGACAGCGTCGGCCATGCCTTTGTCGCCGATTTCGTTTTCCCACTGGTCCGCAATGGCGTTGACCTTTGCCACGTTCGGGTTGGACGGCTGCTCGTTTTGGGAAACGTCTGCTTCCGGCTCCGCGTCTGGCTGCGTCTGCTGGCTTGCGTTCGCCCCGACTTCCCCGGTAACTTCCCCGGTAACTTCCCCGGTGGTCCGCGTTTCGGTGTCCGGACCGGGCAGGCGGTTCCGCATCGGGTTGTTCAGCGCACGGCCAAGCCCTTCCGGCTCCGGCGGTCGGTTCACTTCATCGAAGCCGCGTCTCTCTGGCGGTCGGTTCTGGTTGTAGGTCCGGCCCTCTCGCTCGTTGCTGGCCTGGCGCGGGTCGTTCTCCTGGTTGGGGTTCGGCCCTTGACCGCCGGGCGCCGGATTCGGGTTCGGTATCACGTCCTCGATGCCTGGCTCCACTTCACGGCCCGCGTTGGGGTCTGTCACCTGGCGAGTAGAGATACGGTCCGTCGACTGGCGGGCACCCGGCATGGACGTATTGACGCCATCCTGGGCCTGCATGGACGAGTCCTCAAACTCCTGCTCCATCCGAGGATTCTGCGGCTGTGACCGGGCTGTAACCCGACTCGCCGGTACGAGCATCGTCCGGCCATCCATCGTTTCGACTTGGATTTGCTGGTTGCCCTGTTCGTCCTGCACCAGGTCGCCAGTGGACTTCACCTGTTCACCAGCCACCAGCTTGCCTTGCCGGTCGAACTTGGCGTCCAGGATTAGCACCTGGTCTTCCTGGTTCTGCGGACGGTCGAACGTACCGGCACGGTAATCGCGGCCCTGGTTAAAGCCACCACGCTCGGCACCGTCCGGGGTTCTTTCCGGTTTGCCCTTGCCAGCAATGGCATCGTCGCGGCGTCTGCGGCGGGCTTCGGCTACTTTTATGGCGTTGCCCTGGACTTCCGGAGCATAGCTGCGGACGGCTTCTCGCGGGTCCAGACCGTTTGCAATGTCTCTGGCGGCAAGGTCCAGCCTGTCACCGGGCAGTGTAACGCCAAGGTCTCGGGCGATCTGGTCCGCTTGTCGCTTCGCGCCGAGAGTGTCGATGTTCGCCTGGCGACCACGCGGGTCTTGAGCCGGACGAGCGCCGTCTTTAAGTACCGGAGTGCCATCATCTTCAAAATACTCAATGTCGTCACGACGGAGAATGTCGGTCTGGTTGTTCAGGGCGTCGGCCAGGCTGGCTTCCTCTTTGGCCCGTGCCTCGCGGTTCTCTTTCTTGCCCATGTCCGGCGGTTCCGGGCGGTCCGTGCCAGTCGCGGTAGCAATCTTCTCGTCCAGGCTGGTCTTGCCGGGGCCGTCGTTGTAGTAGCTCTGCTCCACTTCTTCCGGGGTGATGCCCAGGCGCTCGGCTTCGGCGACCACTTCTTCTGGCGTCATACGTAGACGGGCCGCGATACCGGACAAGCCACCGCCGACCGGACCGCCAATCATCACACCGCCAACCGCGCGTTTGCCCGCTTCGCCAGGTTGCCAACCTTTCTCTGTGCCAACGCTGGCACCGCCGTACTCCAGACCGCCTTCCTGGACGCCTTCGGTGCCGCCCTCGCGGACGAGGCCCTTGCCAGTCTCTTTGGCTACATCGGTCATGTTGTTGACCGGGCCACCGCCGATGTTTCTCAGGAAAGCCGCGCGGTCCATCAGGATAGAGCCAAGCGTCCAGGGCGCGGACGCGCCGAACTCGCCGACGGTCGGCTGGTCACCTTTGCGCCCATTGTTGCCCGCGCGTTCCTCGGCGACTTCCTGGTTACGAGTCAGGAAGTACCCCGCCGGGTTCGCGGCCAGGCCGACCATATCCGCGACGGCGGCGGGGGCGTTCTCGCCAATGGCACCGGCAATGTTGGTCAGGGACGGGTCTTCAATCGCCCGGTCTACTGTGAAGGTCGGCTCAAAGCCAAAGTCGTACCCGCTGATCTTGTCGCCGATCTGCGTCAGAGCTTCGGACGGAGCCATCATGCCAATATCTTCGTTGGAAGGCAGCGGGATACCGGCAGCGTCGAAGCCTGCGTCTACCGCCTGTCCGCCGTAACGCATGAGCGAGCCGACACCCTGGACGAAGTTACCGCCCAGGTCGGTGAACCGGTCGTTCGCCATCGAGATAGCGTTGGTGAAGCCACCGCGTTCGGAGCCTGCGGACGGCGGTTCAACGCCGTGTTTGGCAAACAGGTCCGTTCCTCCGGAGTCCGGCTGCGTCGGCTTCTTTGGGGGTGCAACGCCGTGTTTCTCAAACAGGTCCGCCATAGATTAGACTCCGGGTTTTGCGCCGAGGCGCTGCATGACTTCTTCGACAGAGATACCGTGCTTTTTGGCGGTCGCTTCCACTTCGCTCATTGGAGTGGCTTCGCCGTTGATGATCACGGTTTCGGCGCTACCAGTTTGTGCGGGCGGCTCGTCCTGGCCCTGGCCTTGGCCGTCCCAGGTAAGCGCGGCAGCTACGTCCGGCGAACCGTTGGGCAACCAGTTGTAGTTGTCTTCGGCCTGCTGCGCCTGGACGTTCATGTCTTTCAGGGCGGATTGCATGTACGCGGCCATCGGCAACGGCGCTCGGTTCGCTTCCCAATCGCTGATATACATATCGCGGGCGCGCTTTACGGCGGTCGGCACCAGGTCTGCGGCCAGGCTGGTATCTACCCCGACGTTGCCGTCCGGGCCTTCCACGGTTGGTGCGCCCATGTCTTTCAGTTGAATAAGCGCCTGTTCTTCCAGGATGCCGTACAGTTCTTCGTTGCGCTTCACGTCCATTACGTCCATCGGCCCACCGTCGCCACCGCCGGAACCGGAGCCACCGCCACCCAGGTCGTTCGGCCAGCCGTGTCCGTAGCGGTACTTGCCGAGGTCTTGAATGGACAGGTTGCCCATTTGGTAGTCGTTCGCCAGCACTTCGCCAATGTCCAGGCTTTCACCCAACCGGGCCGTCTCGTCCGCGCCCAAGCCTTCGTTACCGGCTTGCATAGCCGTGTACTCGTCGGTCGTGGGCCGGTCTTGAATCTGGTAGGCGTCCCCGATAGTCCGCTCGCCACCCTGCACCTGTCCGGCCAGCAAGCCTTCCAAGGTTCCGGCCAGTTCCGTTTCGGCAATGTCACGCGCGTTGGTGTTGTCCATTTGGGTCGTGCGGACGGCGTTCGTGTTCTTGCTGTCCTGGACCAGCAGGGCTTCGGCGATACTCTCCTGGGCGTCTCGCTCGCTGATCTGGTTGCCTTCACCAAAGGTCAGGGCCGTATCGGCGTCCAGGTCACCGGCATTGGCACCGGAGATAAGAGCGCGCTGCTGGCCCGCGTCAATCCCACCGTCCATCATGCGGGCACCACCCCATCCCTGAGCGAAGCCAGGCAGTGCGGACATAACGCCGTCGTCGCCGGTCCGCATGACTTGGGCGTAGGCGGCTGCGGGGTTGTCGTTTTCCAGGGCGCTCGCGGCGGAGTCGTTGAAGGCCCGGTTTTCGCGGTTGAAACGGTCCGCCTGTTGGGTCGATTTAATGTCCGTCAACGCGGCCTGGTACGCGGCTTTCTTCTCCGGGTTCCCGGCGATGATCTTCGCCAGGTTGCTGCTGGCCTGCGCCCATGCCGGGTCGCCGAAAGGATTGGAATGTCTCATAGTGGCCTCACTTAATAGACAATCATCGGAGCGCGGGAAATCTTCGCGCCTGTGCTGGCCCCGGCCACACCGCCGCCTGCGCCGGACGCGGCAACGGTTGAGCCAGCACCGGCACCGGCACCTGCGGACGGAGCAAAGAAGCTACCGCCCCCGGCGAGCATCCCGGAGCCGACGCCTTGCGCCATTTGCGCGGCAATCTCCAGCCCGCGTTTCTTACTCATGGCGTCTTCTGTCGCGGCCTGGATTGCCAGCGGCATCCGGGCTTCTTCGCCACGGGCGATCTGCTGGTTCGCCTGAATCTCCCCCTGGGCCGGACGGAATATGCGGTTGTTGCCATTCAGCACGTCCCCCAAGGAGTCCATTTCAGCGGCGGCTCTGCGGCGTCCGGCGGTTTCTTCATCGTTGGCCTGGCGCTCGCGGTCGACTGCCTTGCCGATCACACGTCCGGCTGGTCCGTCCATACCGGCACTGTTGGCGTCGTTGTCTGTGGGTTCCGGGCGGTTGGAGTTCGCTTCCATCCGGGCAACGCCTTTTTCGACTTCTTTGGCCTGGGCCGCTTCGACCTCGCCGCGCCCGACGGCGGCTTCCTCAAGGGCCTGACCCAACGTCTTCCGGCGCTGGTCGTCTAGCTCCGCTTGCTTCTGTTTGGCCTGGTCAAGAATGGTTCGGGTCTGGTTTGCCAGGTCGTCCGCGCGGGACTTTTGGACGTAGGTGTTCGCGCCGACACCACCGGCCAGCAAAAGCGCACCAATACCAAGGGTTCCGAGTGCCATGTCTGTTCTCCTTACCCAGTGATATTTTTGCCGCTGGACGAGCGGGATGGGTTAGATGCGTAGGCTTGTTCTACCTGCCGACGTGCCGCTGCCCGGTCCTGGCCCACCTGGTAGGCGCCGACTCCGCGCGTAGTCTGTTCAAACATATTGCCGAGCGGGCTGTAGCGGTCCGTCGTGTTGAGTACGTCCGCCACACTGCCAAGCTGTGACCGGATGGCCGTGGGGTCGGCGGTCGACTGAATCAGGCTGGTCAGGTTCGCCCGTTGTCCGGCAACCGCCTCGCGGGCACCGTCCGCAAAGTTATCACCACGGCGGGCTACATCGTCGCGGGCCTGGGTTAGCTCCCTGTCCAGGGTGCCGAAATCATCCACGGCTGCGGACGAGTTGAGCAGGTTCGCGTCCGCGAGGCCGTAAAGCAGGCCCTCCTGCGCGTCCTTAAACTGGCGCGTCACCCGTGGGTTGGCGTAGTCCTCGTAAGCGTCCGCGCGCTTGTTGTAAAACCGGTCGTCAAACCCTTCGTAGTATTCGTCGTCTACGTAGCCGCCGTCGAAGAATGACTCGACGTCCGACATGCCTTTCTTGATCCGGCGCTCGCGCTTGGCATCCTGTTCTTTCTGATACCGGAGCGAGTCTTCCGCTGCATCACTTCCGCCGCCGTCACCACACATTAGCCCACCTCCATAAACATCACGGACCCGGCACGTTTAAAGTTATAACTGCCGAGCTTGTGGACAAACTGCTCGTCCGGCGCACCCGCGCTGTTGCAGATCGTGATTCGTCTCGCGCCATTCTCTGCTGCCCACATGCAGAACTTTCTCAGTAGCTGGTCTACCACGCCGAAAGACGCGCCCCGAAACTGGGGACGGACGAACACCGCTTTGTCTCCGGCCACGATCTCTTGCGAGAAAAACGCCCGCGACAGCTGTCCGCATATTGCCCCCATTGTATGCTGTTTGTCGTCGGCTAACCAGACAACGCCGGACCGGGACCGGATCAGCCCTCGCATGGTCTCTGTCGTGACCTTCTCGTCAAACGGCAGCGGACTGAAATTGCTTTCTTCGTGCATCACGCGGGCCATGCTGATCAATGTCGGCATGTCGCGTTCAGTTGCCATCCGGATTTCCATTAGCTCGCTTCCCCGTTCTGGTAGTGGACAATCACCTGACCCAGCTTGGCCGGGCCTTCGTTTTTCGACCGGAGCCGGAAACCGACGTGGGTGGTGCTGGCAATCGCGGCAAAGGTGGTGTCCATGCCGTAGGTCGCCCCTTCGATTTCGCCAAGGTATTCCTCAAAGTCAGGGAACGTGGGGTCCGGCCTGATCCAAATATCCCATGTGCCAATACAGCCGACGTCTACGGACGTGATCTGCTTGAGCGTCCCGGGAGAGCCAAGGTCCATGTGCGGCAAAACCACGTCCGTCGCTGTGTCGTCGTACTCACTCCCGGAGACGCCGCCGTACAGATACACCCGGTCGTTGACCCGGGCGTAGAAGCGGTCCGCCGTTACAGCAAAGTCTGACACCGGCCCGGGCAGTACGTAGGACGACCACGCGCTGATCTTGCTGCCGGGGAACTGGCTGTAGACGTAGACCCGTAGACCGATGGACAGCAGGTAGCGCCCGAACTCTGGCTCCACAGCGGCGTTTGCGTCCCGCCGGGCGCTCGCTGGCAAGGCGGTCAGGTACTCGTTGACTTCGTCGTCTACCGGGGTGCCCACGTCCGCGCTCGCGGCTGAGTTGGAACTGTCCCGCGCCCGCAGCGACCGGATGCCGGACTGGCTGAGAAAGAAGACGTCCGACTCGCCGTAGCTGACGACCGACTGAGGTGAGGCTGTGCCGATGTTGCGCAGCAGTTGCAGCTGGCGCATCTGCTTAACGTCGAACGCCAAGGCCCGAATGTGGATGGCCTGCCGGGAGAACACAGCAAGGTCTCCCTGATACGACGCCAGCGCCGTCAGCAGTTCCGACCCGGAATCCTGAGTCGCAAGGTTGATGAACCCGGCACCGATCCCGTCGTCCAGTGTCCACTGAGTAGCGTCCGGCTGGGGTATGTCCCCGCTGGTCCCCGGGTCCGTAAAGCCGGAGAACCGAAGCAGCGACTGGGCGGTTGAGTAGACCCGGTCCTGCAGCGTAAAGGCGGTCCGGCCAGTACCGGCGGCTCGGCCCAGCACGACGTATTCCGTGCCGTCGATAGTCAAGGTGAAAGAAACGTCCGGCAGGTATGTGGCCGTCAGGTCGATCCGGGTGATCTGCGGGCTGTCCGCGTCCGTCACCTGAATCTCGGTGGCAGACATATTGCCGTCCGGCACGATGTTGTAAACCGTGTCGTTGAACCGTCCGGTGATGGTCAGGCTCGGTCCAGCGGCCACCACCAGCAGGCCGGTCTCGTCCTCGATCTTCTGCGCCAGCGACAGAGCCACGGCATCGAGGCCGGACAGGTCATTGGAGATCTCGGTCCAGTCGTTGATCAGAGCGCCGTCGTAGAAGTGCAGGACGTTCCCGTCCGCGTACTCGGCTATGGCGTAGATCACGCCGTTGAAATTCTGCGTAGACAACAGCCGCGTCATGGCCGACCCGTTGGGGGAGTTCAGCCGCTGGTACTGGATATTGCTGGACAGTGCAGCCGGGCGAAGACCGGAGCCGAATACGTACAGCTGGCCCCGGACGATGTGCAGGCCGAATGTGTTGGCGGTCGCGTTGCCCACGTCTACGAAAGCCTTGCGCTTCCCCACTTCACCGCCCCGGGTGATGTGTGCGTTCTGGCAGCGACGAAGCGATCCGGCAGGCGCGGAAAAGGCAGTCTTGCGGGTATCAAGCCCGGACTGGAAATCAGCTACAAGGTAGTAAGCCACGGTTTAGGTCCCCGGTGCGCGGACCCGGATCGGCTGGTACGCGGACTGTCTGCGCGTCGTGTTCAGCCTAAGCATCGGGTCGGAGCGCATTTGGTTGGCCCGCAGACGGTCGTCAATCCGCTTGGCCTGTTGGAGTTTGAGTTCTGCGTCTCGCGCACCCTGTTTTGCCAACCACTCGCCAGCGGCATACAAGGCAATCATGTTGGCGTCCAGGTCTACTACGTCGTTGTCACCCGCCAGAATCTTCGGGAACGGCATACCCTCAAAGCGAAGGATTTGTTCGCCGGTCTCCGGAGTCGGCCAGACCTCGATCAGCCCTTCGCCGGTTCTCTGCCAGCGGCGTACCGGGTCCGCGTACTCGCCGTCTTCGTGGCGGTAACGGTTCCACTGTGCCGGACCAACGCCATATTCCACGTCACGCCAACGGTCGCCCTTGTCTTCCAGGACGTAGACCTCGCCGAGACGGTCCGGGTCTAGGTCGGACGGGAACGCAAAATAGCGCTTGCCGCGCTCCAGGGTAATGTCGTCGTGGCGGTACAGGTGCGGCCAGTTGAAGTCCTGGTGCAACCGTTCGTAGGTGCGGCGGACGTACTGGCGGAACACGTCAATGACGTTGCGACCGACAGCGGCGTTGCCCGACTGACCGGCTTCCTCGCGGGCCATTGTTGCGATCTGTCCGAGAGTACGTCCGCGCATGGTCTACTTACTCCTGCTTGGCTGCTTCGGCTGCGGCCTGGGCTTCTTCTTCGGCCTGGGCCTGTTCAGTGGCTTCGGCTTCGGCCCGGGCTTTCGCCTCGGCATCGGCAGCGTCTTTGGCAGGAGACTTCTTCTTCGCCTTAGAGGCGGTCGGGTAGTCAACGCCAATGTCTTTCAGGGTCGCCGGTAGGTTCGGGCGCGGGCCTGGGTAGACAATATCAACGATGTTTTTGGAGCCTTTCGAGTCCGGTCCCGGCAACTTGCGCTTATAGGTTTTGCGCAGGCGGTCCAGTTCTTCGGCGTGTTTGCGGGTGTCCTGCTTCGTGGGGTTGATGTTCACCACGGAATCCTCGCCGTGCAGCACACGTAGGATTTCAATTTCGGCAACGGTCACGCCTGTTTTCGGCACCACATGGTTGCGGTCTCCGCCAAGGTGAACGTCACAATTGACGATTTGCATGGGCTATGCCTCGATTATCGGGGGAAAGGTGAAACGGTCCGCCGAAACGGACCGCTGCTGCTCCCGCTTAGTTAGCGGGGAAGACCTGTACGACCATAGACGTGTTCAACTGCCGTGCAGTCAGGCCACCAGCCCAAGTCATTGAGCGGTAGAGAACCATCTTGTCGTGCGGACGAGCGGGGTAGTGCTTCTTCATGTCTTCGCCTTCGATCGGACGAAGTTTGATGTTCTTCGTGTCGATGAAGTACATGAAGTCGTCACGGCCCAGGTCGTCCAGGGTCGGGTCATACTTGAAAGTGCCCAGTCCTTTCAGACTGATTTCACCCATGCTGATCTCCTGCTTTCCGCCGAAACCAGATTGGGTGTAGGTGCCTTTCGCGTCGACTTCTTCTTCCAGGCGCTCCAGTGCTTTTGAGCCACACAGGATAAGAAGGTTCGGGCTACCGTAGCGGCGAAGCTGACGGACCTGCTGACGCAAGAACCGAATCAGCGCGGACGTACCGGTGTTGATGCGGACGCCGTTGCCGGTGCCAGGTGTGCCGACGAAAGCGCGGTTGCGCCACAACGGCTGTGCGGCACGGTCGATACCGCCAACTACGCCCGTGGTCGGGTCGTCCGCGATAAGGTACTGGATGCCAGGTACTTCCTTGGAATCCTGGGCGCCGTCCTGCCAAAGCATTTCGTTCATCCCGGAAGACCAACCCTCGGTCATGTCTTCCAGCTTGGTTTCCAGGATATTCGCCAGCATGGTTAGCTCGCGCTGGTTGTGCATCTTCACGTTCTTGCCGTTGGTATCAACGACCGAAATACCGTCACGGAGCAATTCGTCCGTGGTCATGTTGATGCCCAGGTGCAGCATCTTCCAGGGGTACTTCGCCTCTTTGATCGGCGTCGGGTTGGTGAAGCTCAGGGTATCGTCGGAGTCGAAGCCTTCCAGATTGGATTGGGTCTCGAAAATCGGACGAACGGTTAGCTCACCCTTGCCGCCGGGGAACGTCTGTTGGGACGACCGCATAGCGTTAAGCAGTGGCTTTTCCTGAATGTGTTGGGCAAAGGTCTGACCTCTGTCCATGTGGTAGTCAATCGCAGCGTTAGCTACGTTGTCGATTACGGCTTGAGTCAATGGCATGTCTGCACCCTCTTATGACTGATTCGCGGCCTGCTCAATCGCTTGCATGAACGATTCAGGTGGCTGGCCTTGCGCCGAGGAAGTGCTGGTGTCCTGGCTCCGCGCGCCTGGCTTCACGGCTGGACGAGTGGGCATAGCCGCCTTCAACTCGTCTTTCACTGTCTTGTAGGCTTTTTTCGCCAACTCGACAGCCTGCTCGTTTGTCCGGGGCGGCTCTTGTTGAACCAGCAACCGCAATTCCTTGGTAACGAAACGCTGAATCCGCTTGTAATCAGGGTCGGTCTTCTGAACGTCCGCCTCCCAGGAACGAAGCGCGGCCTGTTGGCCTTCGATGATCTGGCGAGCGTTTTCATGCTGCCGGGTTTCCTGATTCTCGCGCTCACGGCGACCGGCACGTTCCGAAACAAAGTCTTTCTCGTTTCGCAACCGGGCCAACTCTTGTGCGCGGTCCTCAGAAATTGCGCCTTCGTTGACTTCCGTTTGCAGGTCTTCCGGCAACCGGTAGCCAGCGAACTGATCTAAGCCCTCCATGCGCTTTGCGAGAACTTCCCTGGCTCGCGCCGGGTCATTCTTCATCATGGCTACGACTTGCAGACCGTCCGCTACTTCCTGAACCGAAAGCTCGTTCTGGTTCATAAACGTCGTGATCTTGTCGTACTCTTGCGCGCGTGGTTCCAGGTTCTCGGCCCGGTCTTTAAAGCTGTCACGTTCGCGGACCATTTCTTTCCAGCGGGGGTGTTTGTGGAAGGGTTCGGGCTTATCGTCCTTACCATCGGCGGTGTCCTCACCACCCTCGTCCACAGCCTCGTCGGACTGGTCCTCGGCGTCTTCATCGTCTTCGTTCTGGTCGTCGTCCGAGTCAGAGTCTTCGCCGTCGGTGTCGTCAGCGTTCTCGTCACCATCGGCGGCACGGGTGATGGCATCCAGCAAAGTGCCTGAATCCTCGTCCGCGCTCCCTTCTTCAAACGTGTCAGTGGTGGGCGATTCCGACTGTGTATTAGCGCCCTCAAGTGCCGTTGACGACTCGGCGGCTACGTCCGGGTTTTCGGTCTGGCTTGCTGATGACGAATCAGCATTATCGTCTCTGTACTCCGGTGGCATTGCTGCACTCCGTAGGTTGGTTTGTATGATTGTAGGCTTTGTCTGTCCGCTTTATCAACTTTTTGCGGACAGATCAATCAGGTCCGTAGAAAATAATCAGTTCCGTTGGGGCGGACGGTCCGGCAATCCACCCGACTTCGACCGGATCACTGGGCAGTGATCGCCGGTTCTCGGTGTCGATTGCGACCATCGAGCAGTCGTAATTTCCGTATCCGGGTAGCGCGTCCGCCTTGGCAACCGGATACCCATTGCCCTCAACGGTTGCCGGGATCGCGGTTACGACGCCCCCACAGGTCAGTTCATATCCGGACAGTTCGGTCGCCGGGTCCAGCGGGCTACCGTCCACCCGGGAAGTGGGGGCCTCCCACGACAGTTGGAACTCAGTGTCGGCGGCTTGGGCCAGTCCGGGGTGGTACAGCAGCCCGACCAGCAGCGCCACCAATGCGCCTTTAAGCAGAGTGATCATCAGATTACGCCTCCTTGAACGGGTGAGGACGGCCCTGCCGGACCTGTTGCCTCGTTATTCGGACCCATGTTGGCGTCCGATTCTGGTGGGCGCTCGGCGTTGTCGCCGCCTTGTCCGCCCTGTGCGTTAGGGTCGTCCGTGACCGGCTCGACTGGCTTTCCGGCCAGAGAGTTCATGGCCGTGATAGACGGCATCCCGCCGACGTAGGCTTCGGCCAGGTCGATACGGTCGTCCAGGCGCTCGATTGCTTCGCGGGCCATCCAGTCCGGACTGATACCCGGAATCTGCATCAGCAGTGGCGCCATGCGCTCAAAGTTCTGAATCTCCTGGGCCTTGTTCGGCTTGCCGGACGAACCGGCGCGAACGGTCAGCCAAAGTTCCTGGGCGATTTCGGACGCGGACAGTTCCGGCCACACCGCACCAGGACCGGCAATCTCTTTCACCGTGTCGCTGGATAGCTCAGTCAAAAGAACCTGGCTGGCCGCACGGGCCACGTCGGACAAGAAATCGTCCAGGTCGTCCACGTTGGAGCCGATAGACGTGGCGCGGGCTTGCTCGGCGATGCTGCTCTCGGTAGCGGTCGCGCCGGACGTGCCGCCCATGTTCGCTTCCTGGGTGCCTTCGACCTTGAGTATGTCGTCAAAGAAGCTGCCAACTTCGTACAGGTTCGGGTCGATGTTGATGAACTGTAGCGGCTGCACCAGGTCGGCAATCCGGTCCCCCGGCTGCATCCCATCCAGTTCGACAACAACATGCGCGTCACCGTATTGGAGGTTGGTCTTGTCGTCGCTGGACAACCGTCCCTTGGGCGCTGCGTACTTGGGCCGGTTCGCGTCCCGATGCTCCCGTAGGCGCTGGCGCGAGACGTTATGCTCGACTTGCATGTGGCGCATAAGGGTTACGTCGGACGGCGGGAACAGGGAGTCCTCGTCCTCGATAGCGTTGAACACCAGCGGGAAGAACGGGAAGAATTGCTCCAGGCGAACGTAGGGGGCTTCCGGCTCTTGCAGGTAGTCCGGGTATCCGTCCGCGAACACGTAGCAGCGGCCCGTGGTCCGGTCGTACAGTTCCCACACGCAGACCTTGTGGCACTCGCCGGGGTTGCCGTCCTCGTCTTTGCTGGCCTTGGCCTGGGTAGACCCTTCCAGGCGCTTACCCTTTTCGTCGTAGGCGTTAAACGTCGAGTTCTCCAGGTCCACCTTGTAGATGCGCTTCACCTGGTCAGGTGACAGCAAGAACTCTTGGGCCAACCAACGCGCGCCGATGAAGCCCTGTAGCTGTCGGCAGTCCGGGTCAATGATCAGCGACGTAGCCGGTGGGAAGTCCATGTCCAGGCCCTCGCGGACGATCATGTCCGGGTTCGCCTGTAGCTGCTCCATCGTCTGTTTCAGTTCTTCCATGCCCGCTTCGTAGTCCGCAATCTCGTCGTCGCGGGCGTCGGCCATCAACTGCTCCAGGGCCGCAAGCTGTTCGGACACGTCCGATACTCGGTCCGCGTGTTCCGGGCGCTGCTCGTACATGCGGTGGAAACCGAGCTTGAGGTAGCCGACACCCGTGGTCAGGGTCCGGCGGACCAGTTGCTTCATCTGCGTCTTAAACGTCGGTATCTGCTCGTTCAACTGGTACTCGTAGGTGACTTCCAGCGTCTTACCAACTTTCTCGATCATCTGCCGCTGCTGGACACCTTTTTGCGCGTCGTCCAGGATGGCGATTTGCTGTTCCAGTCCCGGCATTACCAGGGCCAGTTGCTCCATCGGCACCCCTGGGTATTGCTGTTGAATCTGCGTAAGGGCCTGCACCGCCTGGGTCAGCTTGTCCGGGTTGCCGTCCCACACCTGAAAGTCCAGGCGCTCCCGGCGCTTGGCAACGGCTTTCGGGTTCTTCGCGTACAGAGAGGCCGTCTTGTTGCTCAGGTGCCGTAGCGTCAGGTTGGCGACATAGCGTTCTTCAACCACGTCGTTCTGGTCTTCCCACTGAATACCCCGCGCAAACGCCATGTCCTTCCGCATCCCGGAGAAAGCGTTTTCCTCCCAGTGTGCCTTCGCGGCCTGGATTCGTTTGCACCAGCCGGAGACGTAAGCCGCGCGGGACGCCTTCGGCTTTGGCACCTCCCGTTTCATGTCCTGGTTCTCGGCGGGCTGGTTCATTGCATGTACCTCTTAGCTGATTCCTGGTCCGGTTGGCGGCTTCGGATGCGTTCGGACGACTGCAAAATCCACTGGATAGAGCCGGTTTGGGGTGCGCGTTTCTTGGGGGAGATACTGTCCGCGCGGGTCTGTAGCGCCAGGCCCTTGCCAATCCAGGCCAGGAAATCTACAAAGTCGTCGTGGTCTGAGTTCGGGAACGACAACAACTGGTCCTTTGCGTCCGGCCACCAGGTAGCGAAACTCGGAAAGAACACTTTGCCCATCGAGCAACGGGCCTGGATGGCCTGGGCGCGGGTCTGCTTATCACGGACCGGCGTCTGCTCAACGATGTTGATGTAGACGGATTCCTCGGCCATGCGTCGGCGTAGGAACGGGCCGATGGACTGGCTGATGTGGCCTTTCTCCGCCCACCAGAAGATAGGCTGATGCTCGCGCATTTGCTCCAGCATGGCCTCGGTCGCGGTCTCGGTGTCGATCTGCCGCCACACTATGTCCGGCAGCACCCAAATGTTGTCGCTCTCGTCTACGCCCACACACCCCATGCACGTCTTGTCTCGGCGCTGTTCCTCAGAAACGGCGTGGTCCGACGCGGCGTAGATTTTCAGGTTGCTCGGCAGTTCTTCCGGCTCGTAGGTCCGCAGATGCTCCCGCCGGAAAAACGCGCCTTCGGGTGGCGAGGGCCGACCCATGAACAATGCCTGAAAGCCGTCCGGGTCGAGGGCCTGGTAGGACTGTAGAAATTCCTCGCTGGTCCGCTCCGGCCACAGGATTTCGCCAGGCTCGCGGCCTACCGGGTCGTCTTCCTCGGCATAAGCTGGAATGTTGATCACGGTCCACTTGGCCGCTTCTTTGGGGTCGTAGTGTTCGTTTTTCGGGTTGGTCAGTCGGCCTACCAGGTCGTCCTCATGCCAGCGGGTCATGCAGATCACGACACGGGCCGCGCCCATAAGACGGGTCATAGCGACACGGGTAAACCAGTTCCACACCCGGTCTCGGCTCGTCCTGGACTTGGCCTCCACGTCGTCCTTAACCGGGTCGTCAATGACCAGCAGGTCCGCGCCTTTACCCGTCAAGCCGGTGCCGACACCCACGAAGTTCATCACGCCGCCCGCGTCCGTCTGCAACCGCTCCACGGAGGCCGAGCCTTTCTTGAGTTTCACCCCCGGGAAGACCTGCTGGTACATCGGAGTCTTCATAATGTCCCGAACTTCCCGGCCAAAGTCTTGCGCCAGGCTGTCCGCATAGGAGCCAACGGCGACCTGGCGGTACGGGTCTCGGCCCACAAACCAGGACGGAAACCGGCGGGAGACCAGTTCCGACTTGCCGACACGCGGTTGCACGTTGATGATCAGTCGCAGAATTTCGCCGCGCTCAACTTTCTGTAGCGCGTCCGCCATGAACCGGTGGACCTTGTGTTCGTCGTACCGGCTCATGTCCGAGTTGCCCGGTTGCTCCGGGTGCGGCATGGACAGATGGGTATAGTCCAGCAAGTCCTCGCGGGCCTGTTTCACCCGCAGAAGACGTTTCGCCGCTTCTAGCTTATGTGCTGCCGATTCCGCCATTAAACGCTCACTACGTTAGCCACGCGGACAATCGCGTCCGCCGATGCGAACCACCCATGCCCTGTGCCTTTTGGCAGTCGATGGTTGTGGACGCGGGGGTCGTTTCCGACGTAGCCGGTCCGGCCCATTTCTCCCCAACCGTGCGGCTTGCGCCAGCGCCAGGGAAAAATCCCGGTGAACTTGCGCCACCAGCGGGCCAGCAAAACCGGCGTGTCGTCCGGGTCGAACAGTACGTCGATTCGGTCGATGTGTTCGGGAAACGCATGGGACTTGTGCAGCGCCGGAGAGACCAGAACCAGGTGCCGAATTTGAGAACCCATTTCCGCTGCCTGGACCGCAGCCCACGCACCGTTGGAGTAGCCCACAACTACGTCACCAGGTTTGACCGCCTCCTGGACCGCGTTGATAGCGCGGCTGTTGCTCAACGGGACCAGCACGTAGCCGTAAGCCACGATCTGAGCGTCCCGTCCGCGAGCGTGTAGCACGTCCCTAAGTCCTCGCATGGTGGCCTTGCCCTTATTGAGAGACCGTATCCCGTGTACCAGCTTCACTCCCATCGCCTGCGCACTCCACTGTGAGTTTGTTGGGTCCGGCAGCAGCGGCTACGCGGGCACGGAACAGTTCACGTTCGTTCTGATCTGCCGTGCAGTATTCGTTCACCAGCCCGCCAAAGCGGTCGCCCGCGTCCGTAAACGCCAGAACAGTTCCGGCGGTGCCCATCGCCTGACAACCGGCCAGTGCGATAGCGGCGAATACGGCAAGTAAGATTGATTTTGAAGTTTCCATCGTCTTACCCTCTGTCGGTGTTTTGTCCGGTAGGGTTTAAGTGTCGGTCCCTTTTCCGGACATTGCAAGCAGCGCAAATTCCAGCGACACGTAATTCTGTTCCCCGTCCGCCGTACTCAGTGCGCCCCACGTTGCCGGGTCACCCGGGACGTTAGACCGCCGGGTATCCAGATGCAGGCCCACACCGCCGGACCAGTCCGGATACAGGCCGATGCCCGTGAAGCCGACTTCTTTCGCAAGCTCGATTGCCAGTTCGGCGTCCTCGCGGTAGACAAGTCCTTCCGGAAAGCAGTCAATGGCGCGGCACTCGTCGTAGCGGTCGACGTTGTGCTGTCTTTCGGAATCCCCCAGGCGACGGCCCAATGCGAACTCGTTGTTGCTGACCCGGACACGGCGCCCCCACTGGTGACGAAGCACGTCCGCCAGTACCAGCAGGCGCGGGCACATGAAGTGCCACCAGTCCTCTTTACGGTACTTGGTCGGCCCGAACTCGTAGGGCTTGAAGTAGTGCAGGTGCAGTACGTCGTTATTACGTGGCATCTCGATCCTTAACCATCAGTTCAATGAGTGTGTCCAACTTGGCGTTGGTCCTCGCGGTCTCGCCCTTTAAGTAACCGGACTCGGACAACCCCCACATCAGGACGCCCGCCGTGAAGCTGACCACGGCTCCGGCGGTGACGACTACCTTCCAGCCGCCCCGGCTCTGGTTGTAGCTGGTCATAAGATGGTCCACTTTATCCAGAATCAGATTTAGGGACGTGTCTGTCCGCATTTCAAACCTCGTTTGTCGCTCTTCCACTCCGCTGACCCGGCTCTCAACAAACGAGGTTTGTCGCTCTTCCAGTCCGCTGACCCGGCCCTCAAGACGGCCAAGGTGCTGACTGACCCCGTTCAGGCCAGGCATATCTCCTGCGTTTGTCTGTCGCGGTCGCTCAGGCATGTAGTCCCCTTAATCCAATACTGCACCGATGAATGTAATGTCCACGTCCTGCATGTTCAGGATTCGGGCTGCGCCGATCACAGCAGGACCAGCCGCGCCACCCGCGCCGGGTTCGCCCGCACTACCAGTCTGATAATCTAACATATAGAGAGACCTATATGGTTGGGCCAAAGAGTTGCCCGGAAAAGTCCCCCGGGTTGTTGATGCGGCTATAGCCGATGATCGCGTACCCGGCATCGCCGCCCGTTCCGCCGGAGGCGATATGTGGCGGGAAGTTTGATCCTTGGCTGTAGCCTGACGTGCCAGCTTGGCCGGGCTGGCCTGCGTCGCCGCCGTCACCGCCATTGCCGCCCCGTCCGTCGTGTCGGCCACGGTTGAACAGGAGCGGTTCTAGTGGGTGTCCGTTGCCGCCGGAGCCGCCGTTAGTCCCGGAGCCGTCCGCGCCCGGAGAGCCGGGGAATGAGTTGTTGCCGCCGCTGCCGATGCCGACCCCGCCGTCCCCGCCTTGTGATGGGACGTGCAGGGAACCAGCGCCACCACCGCCACCACCGCCAACAATCTCGTTCGCGCCACCACCGGCACCGCCACCGCCACCGCCGCCGATCCGGCCAGTACCGACCAGAGAAGCGTCGGGGGTGTTGCCGTCCGCGTCAAAGCCGACGTACAGCGCGGTACCGCCGTCTATGCCGTCGCCGCCGGGCTGTGCGTTGTTCTCTCCGAGACCGTCACCGCCGTCGCCTGCCCGACCGGCAGACCCGGCTACGTCGCCGTCAATCTCGATAATCCAGCGGACCCCGGCAGGAAAATCCTGTACCCGTAGCGCGTCGTTTACCCCAGTACCGCTTTGGCCGTAAAGCGTGACACCCGCCGGGACGAAGACACGGACGGTATCGCCCGACAGCAGGTCCTGCGATTCAGCGGGGTACGTCGATGGGGAGACAAGAACTTCGGCAGCGTCCGTACTCAGCACAATGTCCACGGTTTTCTGCGAGAACCTGCGCCAGCGGCCAGCGGTTTCGTCATACACCCAGCCGTCCCGGCGCAGCTTCCACTCGTTCGCGTCACGCGGATAAAATTCTTCCGATTCGCGCCAGACGCCCGCGCCTGCGTCGTAGTAGTGCAACGGCATCAGTTCACCACCTGAACCCACAGCGTTCCGTCAGGAGCCGTGCCGGTTGGTGAGTTTTCGGAAATGATGATGTTGGCGACACCGTCCGCGCCTTGCGGGCCTGTTGGGCCTGTCGGGCCGACTGGTCCTTCGGGTCCCGGGGGACCGGCGGGGCCTGTTGCGCCGTC
>Ga0136596_1000155_pt1 | contig 36726 bp, 37 predicted proteins | sample AntRauTorcE11897_FD_101387 | JGI IMG/M metagenome (GOLD analysis project Ga0136596, IMG submission 101387) | Saline lake microbial communities from Rauer Islands, Antarctica - Metagenome Torckler E11 #897 | ecosystem: Environmental > Aquatic > Non-marine Saline and Alkaline > Saline | place... | reverse complement strand
CCGGATACCGATCTGCCCAAGGCCACGAAGAAGGTCGTCAAGATCAAGCGCGACGAGTTCACGGCGAAGAAGAAGGAGACGGACGTTCTCACGGTCGATGAGATCAAGAACGCCGATCCTCTTCCCGCGCCCGAGGACGAGGTTGAAGAAGAAGAAGACCTGATCTGATGGCGGGCTTGTCCGACATCGACGCCATGCTGGGGGAGGACGACTCCCCCGGCAAAGGCGTTGACGCCAGCTACCGCGTCACGGCAGCAGAACTCCGTCAGTTCATCGAGCGCATCGAGCATCTGATCGCAGAGGCCAAGGACCTTGCGGAGCAAAAGAAAGAGGTATTCGCGGAGGCAAAAGCGCGCGGATATGACACGAAGGTCATGGCTAAACTGATCTCTCTTCGGAAGCGGAACTCGGACGACATCGCAGAAGAAGGGGCTGTCCTTGAGATGTATATGGAAGCCTTGGGTATGAGCGTTGGTTGACCTCCGGCAGATCGCAGACAGCATTTCCTACGGCAGTTTCTCAGGAGTCACGATATTCCTGAAAGACGAGCGATGGATGGTGTCGATGAAGACCGAAGGCGGGTTCCAAACCTACTACGGTTCGGACCTGCCTGAAACATTTGAGCGCGCCCTCTCCGGCGGCCATCAAAACGAAGATGACGGGATGGACCTGATATGACCGATGAATACCACTGCCCGTCCTGCGGCCTCGTAGGCCCAGACGCCTGTGGCAGCATGGAGGACGAACAGGTCTGTCCGCACGCGCCCCGGATGATGGACGGCCCTCTGGAGGGCCTGAAGCGCGGCCACTACCGGGCGATCCTTGCAGACCCGCCGTGGTCCTTCCTGACCCGCTCCGACAAGGGCAAGGACCGCAGCCCCGAGAACCACTACGACTGCATGACCCTCGACCAGATCAAAGCCATGCCCGTGCGCGAGATCGCCGGGAAGGACTGCGCCCTCTTCATGTGGGTGATCGACACCCATCTGCCCATGGCTCTGGAGGTGATCGAGGCTTGGGGTTTCAGGCACAAGACGCGCGCCTTCTCATGGGTCAAGCTGAACCGGAAGTACGACGATTACGATGTCAGCATGCAGCAGGCCCACGAAGACCGCGCTTGGTTCAAGGGCATGGGCTTCTGGACGCGCGCCAACCCCGAAGATTGCCTGCTGGCGACCGTTGGTGCCCCGAAGAGGCGGAACAAGGCTGTGAGGCGGCTCCTAGTCGCTCCTGTGCGCGAGCATAGCCGCAAGCCTGACGAGGTGCATGGTCGCATCGAGGCACTGGTCAACGGCCCCTACTGCGAACTCTTCGCCCGTGAGACCCGGCCCGGCTGGGACCAGATGGGCAATGAGATCGGCAAGTTCGATCCGGCGGACCTGAACGAACTGGCTGGAATCGAGGACCTGATATGACAATACGCTGGGTCCGAGAAGACGGCACGGTCTGCGCACCCGGCGCAGGATCATACGACTTGGCTCTCTGTGGCGCGGCCCATGAAGGGGAGTTCCCTGATCTGGCCGCCGTAGTCAGCGAGCCTGAAACGGGCGCAGTGACATGCCATCACTGTTGCGAGGTGATCCGTCACGTCCGGGAAGACCTCCGGCGCGTTAAAACAGAGCCTATGGAGGGCGTAGAATGATCGTCAACGGGAAGAGTCTGCTGGCCGCCCAGCCTATCTTGAGCATGGTCCCTTGCAAGGTTAACGGACCCGGCGGAACCTCCTACGGCCTTGGCGAGGCCGGGTACGACATCCGTGTCGCCCAGACCTTGATCCTTTTCCCCGGTCGCAGGTTCCGTCTGGCCTCGACCATGGAGCAGTTCGACATGCCTCTCAATCTGCTGGGAGAGGTAGCTGACAAAAGCACTTGGGCACGCCGGAAGCTGACCGTCCAGAACACGAAGATCGAGCCGGGCTGGCGCGGAACGCTGACCCTTGAACTGATCTACCATGGGTACCGGTTCCTCCGCGTCCCGGCAGGCTCAGGCATCGCGCAGATCGTCTTCCACGAACTGATCGAGAACGGCGACTACGGTGACGGGAAGTATCAGGATCAGGAGGCCCGACCCGTGAAGGCAAGGAACTCAGGTGTGCAGTGCAAGACAGGGATGAAAGCACGATCTAGGACGGCCCGTCAGGTGAGGATCGCGGCCCCTCCCAGATCAATCTGATACCTTGAAGGTGTTGGACCAGTCCTTGGTCTTCTTCACGGGCCAGTCAGGGATCATCATGTCGCGCGTCAACTGGATGCGGTAAGTCCCTTCGGCCACCCGACAAGGGCGACCAAGGAACCACGACCAGCTTACTGTGTCGTCCACGAGAACGTCATCCAGATCGTAATCGTTCACGCCCGATCCTGTGCAAGCCGTTTGGAACACGCCCGCCCGGTCTCCGGGGCTAACCTTCTGAACCTCTACGACCCAGAAACCGCGATGGCCTACGCGAATTTCCCGGTCGTAGACGATCTCTGGGTTGTCCCCGACACGGTGATCCGGGACGAAGATTTCAGAGACCTCGAACCACTCGGACGCGGGGACATCTGCGCGGGCAACAGCATTTCGGTATTCGATCAGAGAAGTGGTCACATAGAGCAGGACGAGGGCCACAAGGACCTCAGTCAGACGTGACACCCACCAAGATGGTCTGCGGAGTCTGTTCATTGTCCTACCCCTACGATGAAGTCGATGATGCGCCCCTCGGTAGCCCACCAGATAGCGAGGAGACCTCCAAAAACAACGCCCATGTTGCGGATGCCGGCTAACAGCTTGAACGTGGACTCCCACATCTCATACCACACCAAGGCACGGAGCATGGCCGCGCTCTGGTCTGGCGTGAGTGCGATGATATGTCCGGTCTCTACCATACGTCGAAGGTCCGAAAGCGTCTGCGTTTCGTGCTTTTCGAGTCTCGATGAATCCCCTCGCCCCCAAAGCATCTCAGTTCTCCTTGCGTCCTAGTTCGTTTCGGATCCTGTTGTATTGTCCGACCACGTTGGCGTGCTTCTTTCGGCACTCGGCAAGAGCCAGTCTATTTTGTGCGAGAGACTCGAAAGCCTCGTCCGTGACACCGGGGTCATAGCAAGCCTTCTCGTCTCTCGGATCGAGGGGAGGGGCCTGATATGGGGCGGCGGACTCATTTGATCCGAAGCAACCGCTCACGAAGATCATCAGGGATAGGGCAACTGCTACCCGGACGGCTCTGCATTGCGTTTTGGAAGTCATCTAGCTGGCCTTCTAGGACGTTGATCTCTGCCTCGGTAGCATCTGCTCTTTCGCGTGCCTCTTGGGCTATCCTATCGGAGATCACAAGCTGCCGTTGGGTCTCGATCAACTGCTCCTGAAAAACCTCAGCCTCGCACGTTCTGGTTGCGTCATGCCTCTGATACAAGGTCCATGCAGAAAACGCTAGGACCAACAGGATAATTTTACCTGCTGGCCCTAGCGCCCACTGGACGACTTTGCTCCCGATTAGCCCGGAGAGCATCATTCGCCGCCCGGATAGGGGTTCTTGCCGTCCCGGTGATCCTCGACGCGCGCGTTCTTCACGATGAACTGCTGATAGAGGACGTAGCCGCCTAGCGCCACAAGCAGGTACGGCGACACGCCGCTCAGAGTAGACATGAGGCCCGTCAGGGTGTCCGTGACACCAGACAAGCTGTCTAGCTGGCCTTGCACAGCTTCCATGGCCTTGGAGGCCGCCCCCAGCGCGCCCCCTGCCCCGATCAGGACGCCGATGCCGGTCGTCTTGTCGGCAGCCGCGATGGTCCGGGAGCCTGCCTTACGCAGATCGGTCGCCGTGGTCGTCGCTCGATCTTGCCCGATCTCCCGGTGAGGTGCCAACATCAGGGTGGACATCAGTTCCTTGGTGATGCCAGCGACCAGAGGCAGCCCGTTGTCAGCCCGGAAGGCGAGGACCGCAGCCCGTGTCCGGGTGCCCCAAGCGCCATCGGCCCAGCCGACCTCTTTGTACCCAAGGTCGCCAAGGCGTTTCTGGACAGTCTTCAGTTCGTTCGAGTCCAAGTGCATGATCTCCTCCCCAGAGACATCTGGCGACCAGCCCGCGTCCGGGGCCTTGCGCAGCTTGGCGAACTCTGCCGCCATCTTGGTGTGGTAGTTGTTCTTGGCGTAACCCGGCCCATTGTAGACGCGCGCCACCACCGACCACCGTTCGGCCTTCAGGTCGTCAGCGATACCGCTGGCGAGGATGAACTTGACCATCGCCTCGACATGTTCCTCTTCGTCCTCCATGAACTTCAGGACCATCTGCTCCGGCGTCTGGTACCCGACCATCTCGTAGTTCTCACCGAGGACCTGAGTGGACCCCCACGACGCGGACTTCAGCGCAGCGGAGAGATTGATCTTCATGGCCTTGTGCATCCGGGGGTAGCTGTCCGCAGGATACTTTTTCTGGCCCCACTTCGGGTAAGCCAGACCGGCAGCTACGGCTTCGTCGCGCTCAGCACCAGACAGGTTCCGGTAGAAGACATGCGGCTCGAACAGCATGACAGGTCGGCCATACTTGTCGAAGCCCCGCGACCGGGACTCGACGTTCAGGAACGCCTGAAGATGGTCCTCAGTCACGTCGATACGGTGAGCAAGAAGTGGAACGTCCCACTTGTCGAGGGGCTTCGCTGCGCCTTTGAAATTATCTAGTCCCATTATACTGCTCCCTTTACGCCATGTTCAATTCCCGTGAAGTCCGAGGCCGTCCAAGCCTCCCCTGTCGCGGGATTTGTGTCGGAGAAGACGAGTGTGGGGACCCCTAACTCTGTCAGCGCGGCGACATCATAGTCAACCCCTCCGATCCGCCAGAACGGAACCACATTTTGAGGGCCAGTATCCCCCACGTTCGCGAGGTATTTATTAATTACGCTGCGAAAAGGACCAACAGGACCTCCGTAAGCCGTGAGTGTCCAAGACTCTCGCTGGTCTACCGTGTCACTGGTGATTCCAACCCCATCCTGAATGTTCAAGAGGGCAGTATAATCGCCTACCCAAGCCTGATGGAAACCGTTAGCTGCGGGATTAAGTGTACTGAGACGCCACCCAATCGTGGACTCGCCGTCAGTAACGATACACTCGGAGTAATAATAATTCCGGGGAGTGGTGTCCCAGACCAGATCGAAGTGATCGAAGGACATACTTGTCGGCGCTGAGATTGCCGATGCGTATGTGATTGATGCGGTCAGAACGCCGTTCTGATAAAGCACAACAGTTACGTTTACGCCGTCAGCTTCGACTTTTACGTCATAAGTAATGTCGGCGTCCGTAACGAACGGCGTGAAGGGAGCGGAGACTTCTGTGGAACCCTTCAGGGTCCATACGCTGTTTTCTACATCAAGCTGCGCGACAAGGTTTGTGCCAGAGAAAATACGAAACCAATACCCGTCAGCTTGGCCCGCATAGTCACTGCTTTGCGTTGTGTTGAACAAAAAGTGATACCATGTGACCGTGCTTACTCCCGGATCATGGATTAAGGAAAAACCTCCACCTTGTTCATCGAAGTCACCTGTGATTTTTGAGCCGACAGGCGTGAAGTCTGGGTCGCGCCCAGCAGTAGTTATGTTTTCAGTCGCGATCCCGGCGAGGTCGTCAGGGCTGCTGCCCACAAAAAGTATTCCCATTTTTCTATCCTTCTACGATCACAAATGTTTTGTATTGGCTTACCACTCCCCCCACCGGGGGGGTGCCGTGGACTATTTTAGTATCTGCAAAGGACACCGTTCCGCCCTTATTGGATTTTCCATGGAGTACATGAATCCGCGAACCAAAAAGACTGGAAATGGGTATGGGAGGTCTCACGCCGGGGGCCACCAGACCATCGGGAATAGGATAGGAATACTCCGAAGTGGTCGTACGGAGAGTTCCGCCGTCTCCTGTGTTACGTCCCTGAACCACCGGATAGAAGACGCCGCCAGCCACCGTGGACTGAACACGCGCGGCATCGACTCCCGGCGTTCTATCCCAGACCCCGTTTTTCCCAGTCCAAAAATCGCCTGTGTCTGGGTTGAAACCAAACATCAGCACATCACCCACCCCGTAGGTGGGTAAACCTGACGCTAGGCTAGTCCCAGTGTTCCCCCACAAATCTCCATTGCCTCGATAGGCTAGGGAGCCTTGGTCGATAGGGTTGGCACCGTCGTCATAACTGGACCCTGCAAGGTCAATTTGATCCTGTGTCACGACGCCCATATAACCATTGTAGGTTGCCGCTCCGGTATCGGTTAAAAGAGCCACTTCCCAGTAGTATATTTTACCGAGTTCCAGAGGCTTCACGGTCGGCACCCAGTTCCTAAAATCCGTCCCGCCAGAAGTGTTGGTCAGCGTCAGATCGAGGTTAGAAAGAGTGTAGCCTGCGGTTACTTTCGTGGCGTCCAGAACCCAAGATTCAATTATTCCCGCAGCAGGCGTCCCGGCTAAAATAGCTGACGCGGATACCGAGGACAAGAGAAGGTTCATCATGTGTCGAGGTCCCCGATAAGATAATAGGTGTCGGTCTCCCCGAGGTCCGGGATCAGGGTGGCCGATCCGTTCTGGGCGCGGATGCTCAGCTTATCATCAGCGGAGAGTATCGTGACCCCGGCTCCTGCGACAAAGCTGATCGCTCCTGTGCCTTTTCGGATCACGGTCAGAGGGCCGTCAGCGACGAGACCACTCGGTACGCCCACGTCGATGGCCGATGTATTCTCCGGGAGCCAAACGGTGCGACCATCAAGATCGACCGAGGACACGTCATACGATGTAGAAGGGACCGTGGTCGAAACCGAGAAGACCCGGCGCTGATCGGCAGACCATGTTGTCGTGTACGTCGCGACCTCAGTCCATGTCGTCCCGTCGTCACTGTAGTCAACCGCAAATTCCGTGGGCATGTAGTCCACGAAAGCAGCGTCAGGGGCCGTCAAGGCGACAGACGTGACCGCATAGGCCGAGGGTTCGATGTACCCTACCCAAGCGCCCACATGCTCGTCCAACTCTGTGACCCAATAGTCGTTGATGCCTGACAGGCCGTCGAAAGCAGCTTGCGCCGAGTAGGTGCCAGACGTGCTGTATTCCGAACTAGCCACTGCCGTTCCGGTAGTCTTTTCGCCAACCACCTCGTTGAACTCGACCTCATGGATTCCCGTGTAATCCGTTGATGGCGTAGAGATCGACCGGATGCGCCAGCCAGTGTGCCCCCCGACCGGATCGCCAGCGCCCAGACCATCGTTCTGCACCATAGTCGCAGACCCGCCGCCTTCCCCACCAGAGAAGACATCCCAGACAGACCCAGAATAGATCAGGAGTTCATTGGTTTCCTGATCGTAGAACTTCCACCCTTCGGCGGGTATGATTTCTACCCACGAACCGGAGTCCCGGACCTGAATACTCTGGGCCGTAACGGTCGCGCCCCAATCGGACGCGGCGATTACGATGTCCCCGTCCGCAGGGCTACCCGGAGCCGACCCTTCGCGCGAGTCGACAAGACCCGGAGCCACAACGGACAGCAGGCGGAGGTTCCCATCCATGCCCGCCTTCCAAGTGTTGTCGCCTAAGTCCCAGAAGCCTGTAAGACCCAAGCCCGGAAGTGTTCTTTCGCCAGCCATCAGACCTGACCTCCATAGTTCTCACCAAAATTATAGCCGTAACCGGCTCCTTCGTCACCCCCAGAATGGAGAAGGGAGACCCTAACCACCCGGCGGCGTCTCGCGCGCGTTACACGAACCCTCACGGGGACTCACCGGGGGCCAAAACAAGGACCCGATTGTCCTCGTCTTGGACGCTGCGGATGTAGACATTATCGCCTGCTTCAAGGTCCAAGAGTTGTATCTCGGCCAAGCCATCAAGGTTCAAGAAGACCCCTTCGATGTCTGTGTCATCGGGCAGAGAACTTGCCACGCGAACGACGACAGGACCCCCACTTTGGAGCTGAAGAAACGCGCCTGAAACACCACCTGCGATGAGGGTGTAGGACGATTTCTGGGTTGTGAAAATCTTGCAATAACTCATTTTCTATCCGCCATATCCGTAGCCGTAGCCGTTTCCGTAGCCACCTTGGTTGAAGTCGAAGGGCAGTCTATCGCCCCAGAGAGACCGGAGACCATCCCGATCAGACACGAACTCTATGGTCCCTGTGTCCACCGGACTGAAGGAGGCCAGTGGGATCGCATAAGAAGACCCGGTGAGTCCTGTGATCTCATGAGAGAAGGCCCCGAACCTATCGTAGATGCGGAGGACTGTAGTCTGCCCGACCTCCGGTGTCATCTCCGAAGAGTCCCAAGAGGTCGCAACGGCGTCCTCGGTGCCTCGGTTCCTGTTCACCCAAGAGGCTGTGATCGTCGCCGGGGGGTCTTCGTCCGTAGTGATCCGGGAATAGTCCACACCCTCGAATGGGCCGTTCCCGTCCAATTGGCAGTTCGCAGGCCGGAACGGGGCGAAGGGCCTGTCCGAGAAAGTCACGACGAGATCGTCCGCGTCACTGAAAGCGAGCCGGTCGAAGCTGGTCTTGGGGAGGAGCCGGTACGTCCGCGTCTCGCCCGCTACGCGCTCGCCGGGGTCCACACGGGAATAGCCACGGGGGAAGGCCCAAACCACGCTGCCTACAGGCCAGAGGGCGGGCACGGTATCCCACACCCCCCGGATCACCGACCACTCTTCGTCAGCCTCGAAATAGTCGTCCAGCATAACCAGTTCGCTGCCAGACTCCTCGGTGCCCAGCATCATGATGCCTCCGACCTCTTCCTGACCCATGAAGAGCAGGCTAACCAAGTCCTCGGGAAGCCTCGAATACACCTCTTTGACCAGTTCGGTCTCGGTCTCACTATACAGGACAGGAGAGACCGAAGTGATGGACTCGAACACCTCGTCACCATTGCCCTTGACGACCTCCGTATGGACTTGGATGTTCATCGGCTGGGGGTCGGAACCCGCCATGACAATACCCACCACCACAGGCTCGTTTTCGTCGGCCTCTACCTGAGTGATGCCAGAACGAACCATGGAGGGCAGCGGGGCTGTCACCACCATCTGACGGTCCAAGGGGGTCGCTTCGGTCTGGTCGTCAACCAAGAGGGAGTCTTGACCGCCCGAGTATGTCGTCTGTTCTAGAGCGAAGATGTCCTCGGTCAGGTCGAGAAGGATCGTCCGGTCTGTCGGGCTTCCGTAGTCCACCCCCATGACGCGCATCACGACATACTCCAGCCCTTCGTCGGCCCAAGAGAGGGTCACTACGTCCCCCGGTCGCAGTCTCCAGAAGGTCCGATCAACTTCGGCTTGGCATGTGAAAACGGGATACCCGGCCTCTTCCACGTCCCGATCTGCTATGATCTTGGCGATGATCGGATTGCGGACGCCGTAGTAGTCGCGCGTCTCGCTGATGATGCCTCCGTTCATCGCGATGTTGCCGAGGTTATGGCTGCTGACTGTGGCCGATTTCTCCGTCACAGGGTCCGTGTAGCTGACCACGACTTCGTTGATGGTCTCCCCCCATGCGCGGCGCTTCTGCCCAGACAAGTCGGCATTGCTTTCGTCAATGTGCATGGCTTCGGAAACGTCATAGTCACCACGGAGCAGCTTCAGGTTCCATAGGCCCGTCTCAGGGTCTTGGAACAGGAAAGCATTGATGTGGTCTAGGATTTCTTGGACGAATTTCTCCATCTCATCCTGTTTTACCCAGATCATGGACAGTCCGAAAAACTCCTCATGCAGGGTCGTCGCCGCCGAGGTGAACGTGTCGATTTCGATCATCGAAGGGTCTTCTGACTTCCCCCAATTTTGGTTCGTAAGGCACTCGTAGATCATCTGGGCCGGGTTGGCGTCAGGGAGAGTTCCTAGCGTCCCATCTACGGCGCAATGCGAGTCCACTTCGATGCGGCCCTCCCCCTGCACTGTTGCCGACATGGCTTTGTATGTGACCTCAGACAGAACCGGGAAGCCGATATTAGCCACAGCGTAGCATGACACGAAGCGCGTGCCGGGTTTCAAGGTCAAGACCCCGGACACCTCGTAGGCGCGACCCTCACCAACCGGGGAACTGGCCGGGTAGCTAAGAGAAGTTGCACCTATGCCTTCGCTGGCCCGGTACGGGGCAAGGGCATTGTCCCAATCTATGTTCCCGTCCTCGTCTGCACCGAATCCAGAGTAGAAGGAGATGGTGCTGACGCTATCGGGCTGGTCCCCTCCTAGTGGGGACTGATACGCTGTCACGATGGTCGAAGTCCGAACTGTCGCACGACCTTCATCAATAGCATCGGCGGAAATTCCCATCCCAATCAGGTCGAAGACTTCTCCAAACGCCTGATGACTGCCGCCCGAAGAACCTTCGATGACTGGGCAGCTTCGGGTATCCGCGTTGTCCTGCTTTTCTGTGAAACGGAGTGAGATGTCTCGAACCGATCCGGGTGCGAGGGTGGCTACGGTCCCTTCAAGAGGGGATACCGTCGAAAGGAACTCGATGCTTCTTGTTTGCGAGTTGAGGAGCATCTTGAAATCGAGGTCGAGTCCGTCTCCCGTGAGGTCTTCATAGTCGTGCGTCTCGACAATTTCGTCGTTGATGTCCAGTTCGTAGATGCGGACACGCTGCCGGGTTTGCAGGTCGTCACCGGAAGCATCGCGCAGGCCGACTTTATACTCCACCACCACGCTTGGTTCCCAGCCATTAGAGACCCCGACCAGCCACTCCTCATCCGTGATGTTGGTGTAGTCCAGCTTCTTGAACGGCCTCCGAACCTGATCGCGAGTAGGCATGGAATCGAGAACGAAGACCGTGAAAACTTCAGACAGCGCCGGGGGGTCAATAAGACCTTCGGGCGTCTGGATGGGGCCTGCCGGATCGTCCGCAAGATTGCCTTCCTCGTCTATGATAGGCGGGTAGATCACGCTGTTCGCGTCGATGACGTTGGGCAAGCGCGTAACGCTGGCCTTCATCGCACCGAGATAAGGGTTGTTCGTGCCCCATTTGAACCCACGACTCTGGGCCTTTCGGAAGACTGTGTAGCTAATCAATTCGAGGGTGTTGCGGGTCTTCCTGACCGGCTCTGCGTTCCCGAGGTTGCCCCGGAAAAACAGATGAGCCAGCCCAGCGTATCCGGGCATCGTGTCGATTGTCCGGTCTACCCGACCCCCGAGTTGGGCTGACGCACGCTGGTCCAACTTTCCGGGATAGACCTCGACGGTCCCATTTACGCCCCCTTCGCCGGTGTCGCCCCCGAAGAGGTCATCTTGCGATACTTCGATGTCAATCCGGTCTCGCGCGCTACCACACCAGATGGGCTTATCCTTGACCCAGACTTGGTTGAAAACGTCAACGGGACCATAGCAAATACCATAGTCGATGCTCATCAGGAAGTCGAAAACCTCGGGTGAATCACCACCCTTTTTACCGCCGCCCATTTTCGATCCTCTCCTTCGCCACGGACACGCTCCGTTGCACGTTCACGTCGTCAATTTTTTCCACGTCAGCCAAGGGTATTCCTTCGCGCACCAGTGCTTTGTGGTCTAGGCCCAATCGCTTCGCGTGGGCTAAAGAGCCTCGAACGCAGAACCCGGCGTGCCTGATGTCTTGGATGGTCAGCTTGTCGGTCATTTCTTGCCTCCCGATTCCCCTCCTCTGGTGATGATCTGCTTGTCCCAGTAGCCCAAGTTGTTGGGGCTTTGGACTGTGATCGAACCGAACACCACAGGGATGGGGCGACCTGCTTCTGCGGTCGGGTTTTCGAGGTCGTCTACACTCGGGGGCTTCCCCTGCTTAGGTTTAGGCGTGAGCAGGTATCCCACATAGCTGAGCAGGATGCCGATGGCTAGTAGTGCGAGGGAAGGCAGAGGCATGGCAGGCTCCTATGTGTGGTTGTTCTTGCCTACCGGGTTCCCTGTGGACGGAATCCAAGGGTGTCCTCCGAAGTTGAGGATATTATCGTGCAAGAGTTGGCAAGAGTCTACCGTGTGGGCGCACCCCAGATATACGTTCGCCTGATCGCCAGCCGCCAATCCTATCGGGGGGCCGGAGATCACAATCGTCAAGTCGTTTTCGACCCGGAGGATGCCTCGCGCCTCCGTCCCGAACTCGCCCTGCCAATCGAAAAGACCCCCGATGAAATCCTTGGGGGTGTAGGAGAACTCGTTCCCCACTTCCTCCGAAACCAGCCACCCTTCGGGGAGCGTAATCTTGTTGGCCGCGATGCTCGAAACCTCGACCGGGATTGCGACCTTGGGGGCTTTGCAGATAGGCCCGTAGAGAGCCAAAGGGCATGTCCATTGGTAGTGACGCCTCAGGCCCGGCCTGCGCATCCCTGCGCTAAGGGCCTCGCACGTCAGCGTTGACTCCGCGCCACTACGAGACGCTTCGAGGACCCTCCCGGACCAGACCACAGCGAAGTTCGATCCGTCCAGAAACTCGACAGGATCGTCAGGGTTCGGAATGTGGCCTTGGCGAATGATGATGCTGACGACCCGGCCCGGAGGGAAGATGCGGAACAGGTCAGCGATCTCTGAGGACTTCGGAACGATGACCTTTATCTCCCGGCCCGAAAGACCGCCTTTAGAAGTGATCTTGTCGCGTTGGATGGGCAGCGGCGCGTAGGTCTTGCCGTCATAGGTGACGTTCGTCTCTCCGTCCGTGTAGAGGTATTCTTGGTCCTCTTCACCATAGATGAACTGGTACAGTTCAACCTGCTGCCCGCGATCCCTGCTGCCTTCGTAGTCACTTATAGCCATCAGTCATTCTCTCCCGATTGCACCGTCTGAACGGCGATCTCAATCTCCGACACTTCGCTGGTAATCCAGTTCACCGACAGCAAGTCCGTCGAGAACCGCCAGTGATGGCAGAACGAGATTTTCGTGTCGTCAGAAACTTCCTGATCCCAGCCGTTCTCCATCAGGAGGCTGCTGTCCAAGCCGACCAGTTCGTATCCGACTATGCGATTTACCTGATACGATCCATCAGGGAAAAAAGCAATCAAGACGTTGTAGACCTTCGATCCCTCGTAGGCGTTTTTGAAATCAGGACCCTCGATCAACAGGGTAGAAGAACTCGAAATTGCAGGCTCCTTAGCCGTCACGTCGCGCTGCCAACTGGGCATGAAGAACCCCGTCCGTTGGCCCTTATGCCTCAGGAAAAACGAGACCAGAGCGTCCGTCTTCTCGGCGTCCATGCCGTTGTAGCCCATCTTCTTGATCTGCGTGTGATCCAGTTCCGGTGTGGAAACTTCGATCACCCCGCGCCCGGAGTCCACCGACTCGAAGGGGGCGTTGAAATCCAGACGCGGGCCGGAAGCCCAGTTAGGTCGGGTCAAGAACAACTCGCGACCCTCGAAAGTCGGTAGCACGACTTCCGGGTACGCCTGCGTGGTCGAACCGGGGTCAACCTCATACCGGACGTTGCCCGTCCACAAGGAGGGCGTGAGGGCCCGAAAGGACGATTGGGATGTCGTGCGTGCTTGATACGCCATCATCACCCGTGCGCCCTGCGGCAGAGGGGCTGTGAGGTCTTCTGAAAGGGTGATTGTTCCCCCCGATACCGAGGACACCTTTACCGCTTGCTCCGCCGCTCCGTCCGTCAAGATGAGGTCTTGGCCGGCCACCATCCAATACGGGGGCAAGGCGACGATGATTTCTGCCTGATCTGACAAGGCTGCTTCGGTCAGAAAGGCACTCCGCCAGCGCGCAGGGACCAAGAATAGCCGCGTCGGGTCTTGCGCCATGTCGGACATATGCCTTTGCAGCCCCTCGCGCTTCAAGGCCGTGAGGTATTGCAGCGCCACGCGCGCAGTCTGCCGCATAGACTCTCGCTTCTCCGACCCATTCCGGGACCGGAAGATGCTGGTCTTGAAGGCGTACTCCTCAGTCACAGAACCCGACCAGTTAGGCCGGGTTGCTGCGATTGTCGTATTCCTGTCGAAAATCTTCATCCGATTGCCGCCTTGACCTCTGTCCGCTTAGCCCGGACTGCGTTGACCAGAACCTCTTCCCCGCGTCGTGTCGCGAGCGCCCGTTCGACTGCTTCAACCGGGTCGAACGTGTTGATGATGGTCATGGCCTTCTGGGTCTCCGCACCATTATCTTTTCCGCCACCATTCAGCATATGCCTTGGGTCGTCCCTTGTCAGCATCTCCTCGCCTTGCTCAGCGATAATGGGAACCTCTCCCGGCTTCAGGCCAACCACACCGCCTTGGTGATACCGCGCGGCCCCGGCGAACATGGCCGGTGACACTCGACGTGTGCTGTTGCCAGACCCGACCCTTGAGCCACCCACCAGACCTCCTGTGTGGCCCACGCCAATCAGGGAGCCAAAGCCGGTGCCTCCGAAAGCAGACTTGAGCGCGTTGAAGATCGCCTGCTTGATAATCATCTGGGCGATCTGGATCAGGAAGTCAGAGGCAAACTTGAGGAACGCTCGCTGGGCGGCCTTGGTGGCGTCCTCGCCATTCGCTACAGCCTTCGTGAACTCATCGAACGCCCCGGCCAGCCCGTTGACGATCATGTCGCCTACGCGCTCCCATTGGAGGTATGTGTCACCGGCGGCCTGAGCGAAGTTCTTGGTCTTCAGAGCAGCCACATCCAGCTTGGCAATCGCAGCCTCGGCTTCCGCGCCGCCCACGGCGGCCCACATCGCCTTCGCGTTCTCGATGGCGGCCATCAGTTCGGCGTTGACCTCCCCGATCTTCAGGCGAAGGTTCTCCTCCTGCTCCGTGTCGCCCTGCGCCTTGGCAAGTTCGACCTGCTCGACCAGAGAGGCCCGGAGCGACAGGAGATCGTTGACAGCCTTCTCGGCCTCCTTGGCCTTCTCGCTCTCGGACGTGGACTCTTTCTTCGCCTGCGACAGGTCGAAAAGCGCCCCGGTCTGCTCCTTGATCTGGGCGATCTCTTCAGTCGTGATGTTGGGGTCGGCTGCCTTGGCGTCCCGGATCGCGGCTTCAATAGCGGCCTGACGCTCCTTGCCTGCGTTGACGAGGCGCTGCTGATCCAACTCGAACTCGCCATCCGCAAGAGTCTCGGCTGTCGCTTCGCGCTTGTCCTGCGCAGCCTCGGCAGCCCGTTCGGCTTCTTCCCGGCGTTTCTTGTCCTGCTCCAGAGCGCGGTCGCCCGCCGCCATGTCAGGATTGGACGCGCTGAAGATCGCAGCTTCCTTGCCTCTTCGGCTTTCGTTGATCCCATCGTTATCCCCGCTGAGACCTCTGATCGCAGCAGAGATTTCTGCGTCGGTCCCTGTTCTCACAGCGTCGAGGATACGATCAGGGAGGGTTCCGTAGTTATACGCGATGGAAGTCAGAACGCCCTGCTGCTGGGGGTTGAAGGAATCGAACCTTGCGCCGCCGACCTGATCGCGCGTGGCTGGGAGAAATTCTGTTTCGATCCGGCGGTAGAGGTCGAGCGTGGCTTCTTCAGCAGAGACCCGCATGCCCTGCGTGATCTTCTTGATCGAGCCATTCGCAAGTGTGACAGTATCGGACCCATACCCAGCACGGTAGGCGTTGACATCCCAAGCAGGGGTCTCAATTCGGCCTTCAAATTCCCGCAGCAGAGACGCCGCAGCCTCGACGCCTGTGCTGCCTGAGGCCATCCCGGCCACCGAGTTCCCGTATTTGTTATCCAAGGCGGCCTGCGCGGCTGCTGTGCGCCGGGTGATGTCCTCGACCTCTTCCATCGAAGACGCGAGAGCGATAGCCTGTTCCTTCATCTTCTCCAGAGCGTCGGACTCCGCAAGATAGTCAAGTTCCTGCTTGATGCTAGGCACCAAGCTGTCGATCTTCCTCAAAACCTCTTCAAGCTGCGCGGCCTTCTCGGCCATATCCTCGGCAGAGTCACCACCTTCTTCAAAGGTTCCGTTCAACTCTTCCAGAGCAGCAGCAATTTCTTCTACCGTCCCGGTTTCTGCCGCCAGAACGAGTTTCTGCCGGGCAATCGCAGTCGCCAGATTGTCAACTTCTTTGGCTGTTGCGCTGATGTCGTCGCCATAACGTTTGTTGGCTTCTGACCCCTCACCGAACTCCCTGACAACGGAGGCGATGGCGTCTCCGAAATCTTCCATCTTGATTTCACCAGAAGCGGCCTTACTAACCACGTCATCAACGGCGTCGATGAACTCTTTGCTCGCCCCGCGCCCCGTGGCAACTCCCGGCCCTGCTAGGAGTCTAACAAAAAGCCCTTGGCCTTTATAGGATTCAGCCTTTTTGAACGCCGCGAGGGAGTCCCTCAGAGCATCTTCCAGATCGCGCAAGTTCTTACGGGAATCAACCACGTCAGCGTCAGTTACCGACTTGGCCCACTCCTTAGCAGAAGAGCCTGCTTCGTCGTAAGCGTTCTTGACCCTATCGACCTGAGCCTCGTGGTCGATCATGACCTGCGTGACATCAGACCCTTGCGTGGACCAGTAAGCGATGCCCGCGCCGATGCCTGCGATCAACAGGCCGATGCCTGTCGCTGACAGAAGCCCCGTCAAGGCCCCCTGAAGAACCCTTACCGCGTACCCGGCTCGCGTGATGCTCACGCCCATGCTGGCCGCGCGCGCTTGGAGGACCGAGAAGGACGCGGCGCTCTTGGTCGTTGCCAGCGTCAACCCCTTCAAGGTGGACGCGACGTAGATTATGATCGGGGCCAGACGGAGGCTTATGAACGCCGCCGCCGCCGTGAAGACCAGATCAAAGTTCTGGGCGAGGAACCCGAGGGTATTCAAAAGCGCCGCAAACGCCACCGAGATACGATCCGCAAAGTCCCTAAACTGCCCGCTCTTCAGGACTTCCGTGAGGTCGTCAACAAAGGAGGAGAAAGCGTCGAGGAACCCAGCTTGACCAAAGCGGAGAAGGGACTCATATGCCTCGTTCCCCAGCCGACCGATGGCCGCGCTAGTCGAAGACAGGGCCCCTGCCAGACCGGGGCCAAAACGCTTGTCGAGTTCCGCTGCGAAGGGGAGCAGAGCGTCCGCAGTGACCTCTCCGGCCTCCATCATCTTGATGAGTTCGGACGTGCTGACATTCAGGCCATCGGCCATGAGTTGCAAGGCACCCGGAAGCCTGTCGCCAAGCTGCTGTCTCAGTTCTTCCATCTGGACCGCGCCCTTCGACACGATCTGGGTCAGGGCTACAAACACGCCCGACATCTCTTGGGTGGAGGAGCGGTTTACCCGAGCGGCTTCGGCTACGGATTTGAAGATTTTCCGGGTGGCTTCGCCCTCAATGTTGGTGCCCTTGGTTGCGATGGAGAACTTCGAGTATTCCGTTGCTAGGACACCAAAACTGATGCCTAGCCGATCCGCGTTGCGTCGGATGAAATCGAGTTCCTGCGCAGTCCTATCGGAGTCTCCGCCCGTGGCGACCGATAGGCGGGCCTGAGCGGCCTCAAGGGTGTTGTAGGCGTCCACGGTGCCCCGAAGGACTTCGATGACCCCGTACAGGCCGCCGTAGGCCGCGATGAGGGACAGGACCTCGCCCCGGATACGCTGGAGCAAGCCCAAGCTGCGGCGGGTGTCCCCGTAGAACTGCTGATAGGCATCTGCGAACCGGCGCGTAGATCGTGCGCCTCGGTTCATGGCTCCTGCCGTTTGCGATGCGGCGGCCCCTGTGCGCTGCATGGCGTTGGCTGCGCGTGCGCCTGCTGCGTTCACCCGGTCGAGTGCCGCCTGCGATGTCTGGGCGGCCTGTGCGTTCTTGCGAAGGGCTGCCGAAGTGGTGCCGAGGATCGCGACGAAACGCTGCTGCGTGCCGTTGATGCTGTCGATGTCCGTCCCGGTTTCCCGATAGGCGCGGCCCATCAGTTCAAGGGCGGCCCGTTGCGCCACATACTCAGCCTTGGCCTGTCGTGCCGTGATGACTGTCCGGTCGAACGCCGCGACCATCTCTTGCGTCGGCTTCTCGGCCTTGCGGATGCTGGTGGCAAGCTGGGTCGCCTCCTCCGATAGCTGAGCGTACTCCCGCTTGGCTTCGAGGGCGGCCCGGCGCTGGCCCTTCAGTTCGTCCTCAAGCCTCCCGAGGGACTGCTTCGACAGAGCGTCCAAAGCACCGTCAGCTTGGCCCGCAGCTTGAGCCAGTTCGACGTAAGCACCCTCGGCGCGGTCGATGCGCTGCTGCTGGTTATCGAGGGAGTTGTTGATCTTTCCGAACGAGGCCGCGAGGTCCTTCTGGGAACCTGCCGCAGCTTTGGACTGTGCCGTCAGTTCGGTGAGGTTGCTCCCGATCTTGGAGAGCGCAGTCTCCTGACGCTTCAGTGTAGATGCGGTCTTCTCGGCCTGCCCGCCAAACAACGCCATGGCCGACCCGGCAGCGTTGATCTCGCCGCCGATCTGAGAATACTCGGTCGTCAGCTTGTTCAACTTGTCCGCGTTCGATTGGACCGAACGGGCGCTGGAGTCGAAGGTGTTCTGGAGCGTCTTGCTTGGCTCTACCGCGCGCTCGATCTTATCGGCCAGCGCCGCGTACCGGGCCTCGGCCTTCTTCAGGGCCTCCGATTGCTTATTGATCTCACTGGGCAGCTTGGCCTGCCGGGCGGTCAACTTCGCCTGAGCGGCCTCCGCTTTGCTGTAGGCGTCGGACATGGACGCCAGATCAGCCTTGGAGGTTTTGATGGCCGTCTTCTGCCGGGCCAACGCTTCGGTCGCGCCTTGCGTCTTGGAGGCAAACCGGGTGGAGGACTCACCAGCGCGTGCGAGGTCCTTCTCCAACGCCCTAGCTTCCGCGCTGGTGGCGTCGAACGCCCCTTCCATGCGGGACAGTTCTTTCTCGGCTTTGCGGAGTTCGCTGCCCAGCTTGTCCGCGATGTCGAGGCCACCGAGGTTCTTGCTTAGGGTACTGATAGCGGCACCAAGTTGACCGAGGGAGGATTCAGTCTTCTCAGCGCCGCTATCTACGCCCTTGGAGGCGTCTGTGAAGTTGTCGAGAGCCTTAGTAATCTGATCGAGAACTGATGCTGCTTCGTCTTTGGCCTTGATGACCAGATTGACATCTTTACGCGCCATCTACTTCCCCTTCAGAGAACAGACCCTCCCTTGGACCTGTTTCAACACTAATGCTTTTCACGGTCTTTGAAAACTGCTTGCGCATATCCTTAGACATAATCGAGCCTGCCGCCAACTGTATTAGCTGGGCTTCAGTCGCGATGGTGTTGTTCTGCCGTTCCTGAACAATGGCCGATTCGTCAGAGAGCATGCCGAGGGGGTACACCCAAGCATCGACATGCCCTGCTCCTATCAAGAGGCTGACTTGGCGTCGGACTCCCCAGTACCATTCAGGGAAACCGATTGCGGCATCTCCTTCAGAACCCCAGATGCCGCCGTTATCATTCGCGTCAGGGATTCTGTCAGCTTTTTTACTTCGGCCTCGCTGTAGAACGTCTCGTTGAAGATGGCCTCTACCAGTTCGATTTGCACGTTGCCGGGTAGCTGCTTTGCGACCTTGATGCTGTCCGGGTGGTAGTCATCCGTCGCCAGAGCGATGATGGCCCCGACCAGATCAGGAGCCTCGCTCATGACCATAGCCATGTGCTTTTTGATGTTCTGGTCGATCTCCCCGGAAGAGAATTTGCCGAACAAGATCGCGATGCTGGGGCCGTAGTCTTGTGCCACGGCAAAGAGGTCAGAAGCCGAGATGCCCCGGACGGAGATTGCCTCCTCCCGGTACATCACAGTGGTCCGATGGATTTGAATGTCGCGCAGTCCCATACCTAATCTTCCTTCTTACGAGAGTGTGGGCTTGCCATCACGGTAGATGGCTTCGCCGGATATCGGCTTCAGGATTTCGAGGGACAGGGGAATCTGCTGCCACTCGTCGCCCTTCAGCGCATAGTCACCGTTGGGCGTGATCTTCACATAGGGCATGAAGAACACGGCATCGGTGCCTTTGGGGTTCTTGGTGACATACATCATGGCACCTTCGACCGGCTCCGAACCGGAGATGACGCGCTCGCGGCTGCTGCCCAGAACGGCGTAGGTCACGTCGATGTCCTCGGCATCGACAGCAAGCAGAGACCCTTCGAGGAAGGTCAGGATGCCGTTGTCGAAGTCCATGGTGTAATCCACGTCCACAACCAGAGCCGTACCGGCAGGGGATACCTCAACGGCGAATCCGCTCTCATCAATGCCCATGTAGCCAGCAGGGTTCGAGGGGGACGCGCCCAGCTTGTAGCTGTGGCCTGCCTTGATCCCTGTCAGGGTCTCGGTGTCCGAGGCAACTGCGGCCTGCGTCAGCGTGGACTCGGAACCAAAGAAGAACAGCGCCACGTTGCGGGGGTTGATGTTGTCCGTGGTCATAGACCCTGTGCGGTTGACCTCCAGCGGAACGCTGTCATCCTTCTCGCGGATGCCCTCGTCCGAGGAGTAGTGATCCAGAGTCTCGGACTCGATGGTCAGTGAGAACTCAGGCGTGTTGCCGATGTAAAAGAAACCGTCCGGGACCGTGGTGCCCGTCTGGAAGCGCGCGAAGTGGACCTGACCCCGCCCGAGGGTGTAGTTGTTAGCCATGATATGACCTTTCCTTCAGTTTAGACCTCATACGGGTCAGTTATATCCTCGACCAGTTCGAGGACAATGAGAAGCCAAAAATACGCCTTGGCCGACACTTCATCGGGAGGGCGCACAACGCCGGTCCCGATTCCGATCTTGATGACGCTGCTCAAGAGACCGAAAGGCCCTTGCTCCTCGCGCATTGCTGACACCTTCTTGGACTCGATAGCAATCCTTTTCTTCACGTCCGCAAGCGCAACGTGCGCCGGGTCTGTGGGGTTTGCCTTGTCGTCGTCCACGAAGCCTTGAATCATCAACTCCCAACCGCCGGAACTGTAGCCGGAGTCTGGCGGGGCTGGAAGCTGATCGAGGGGGATAGGACTTTCCAGTACCGAGATCATCGGGATAGGGTCGCTGTCGCCGTAGATCGCGCGGCCTCGGAAGACCCGGTTGTCTTTGGACCCTTCCGCGCCGGAGAAGTCCATCACATACCCGTTGGCCGGGGTGATCTCTCGAAGGGTCTCGCACAGTCGCGACATGATCTCCAGTCGGAGGGGTTTCGTCAACGTAGGCATCTACAGGACTCCAATCAGTCGGATGAACTCCGCGCTCAGGTCCTTCTCTATATCAGGCACAAGGTCATTGGCAACGCCCGTGCCGTCCACGCTTCGGAAAACCTGATCCACAGAAGGCCCGTAAAGGAGGTAGAGGCCCTTGGATACTCGCCGGGCACTCACCTTGTTCCTCAGGCTCTCGCCGGGCCTCAGTCGTATTGCGAGGCCGAGGTTATACTTGGTCTCCACGCTGGCCGATCCCTGAGGCAGTTTGATCGCGAACGCCCTTTTCATGAGGCGTGCGCGGCCCGGGGCGACTTCTACGACCACGCCCGGTTTCCCGACCTTGGGGGAGCCTGCCGCGAACCGGGCTAGGCTGGTCGGCCTGCCGCGAGCCGTGATCTGGCCTTCGAGGTCTCCGGGCGTGGCGAACTTGGACACATACATGCCCTTGCTCGAAGCCGAGACGTACCGGGCGGGGAGGTTGACTTGGCTCCGAACTTCTCGGGCCGCTTGGGTGCGATACTTCCGGGCGGTCCCGTTGATCGCCATCGACATCATCTTCTTACGCTGATCGTCAGACAGGTTCCCAAGATCGAAGTCCGTCAGGCCGTCTACGAAGACTGTCCATTCGTTTGCCATGTCATACCGGGATCGTCGTGCCGTCTGGCAGCGCCAAGCCCGCCATAGAGCCTTGGGAAAGGGGTGTGACCTCCACGGTCACTGTCTGGCCGTCACGAGGTTTGACGGTCTCGATGTACCAACCCTCATCAGCCTCGAAGATGATCTTGTTTCCTCGCGTGACGGACATGCCTTCGAGTTCGGCTTTCCAGAGGACGATGGTCGTCGGGCGCTCATGGACCTCTGCATAAGAGAGGTTGGTTCCTGCGAGGTCTCCAACGACTTTGGGCGCGTCGTGACGGCGCGCTGTGATGGTCCCCGAAAGAGTCCCATCCTCATAGTAAGAGGCAGGTCGCGCCATGAACTCATGGAGCGCCTGCCTCGCACTGGCTTTGATCTCAGCCAACGACATGGATCAGACCATGCTGTTGGCGTCGTCGCCTTTGTCTTCGTCGCCTTTGTCAGCGGCCTTGCCCGAGTCACCTTTGTCGTCGGGATTCTTGGCAGCCTTGGCGGGGGTCGCTTTCTTGGCGGCCTTGCCGGGCTTCTCGACTTTCTCGATGCCGCGCTCTTTCTTCGAGTCCGAGACGAGGCATGCGCCTGCGTCCTTGAGGCCCTGAAGGCGGTCGTCATCGTCGTCCATGGTGAACTTGGAGCCAGCGGGGATGGTAGTGACTTCAGGGCGTGTGGGCGCGATGCCCTTGGCCTTGTCGCCGGGTTTGCCGGGTGTCTTGGTCAGATGGATTTCATGGACCGCATCGTAGATTTTCGTCGCCATTGGTTTTCTCCCTTAATAGGCTGATCGAGGAAGAGGCAGGCCGGAGCCTGCCCCTGAGATCGCAGCTTACGCTACGACGCGCGCACGGAACGTGGCATTGGGATTCAGCGGAACCATCAGGGGTGCCGACTGGGACATGACGAATGTCGCACTCGGGTCTTCCTGATTCCACATCTTCGGGAAGATGGCGAGAGGCTGGAAGCCCGCCTGCACATCTTGGATCGCGCCGAAGCAGCGGATGCCCGCCATCGACGGCGAAGTCAGAACCACGTCCTTGGGGGACATGAAGTCCGTGACAGTGCCATCCGCCTGCTCGTAGTAGTCCGAGTAAACGTAGACATCGGTCGTGCCTGACAACTTGCCGACATACTCGACCTCCATGCCCTCCATGACGCCGAAGTTCAGATCGAGGCCACCTTGCTGCGAAGGACGATAGTCGGTCTTGATGAGGTCACGGATTTCCGTGTCCTCACGCATGACCTCCCAAGCGTCGGTGCCGACCGTCAGACGGTTGGACACGCCGCCGTGCTTGGCGCGGCGCATGGTCTTCTTCCACGCTTCGACGTTGGACAGGATCGAGACGCCCGATGCGCCCCAGAGGGTGCCGCCCGAGAGCGTGACCGAGTGACCGGCAGCGCGCTGGAAGTCCACCACTTTCTTCGGGTAGTTGTCGTCTTCCAGAGTAACCTGACCGTAGAGGGTCGCCTCGGCGGCCATCCATTCCCAGCGGCGCTCGATGGCTTCCCGGTGCTGACGAAGAATGTCAGCCACGATGGCCTGATAACGCTGCTGCGGCGACATGGCGACCGAGGAGTTCAACTCCCCGAAGCCAGCGGCGCGGCGAATGACGCGCGATGCCGAGACCGCATCCTTGGGCTTCACATAAGCAGGCCTCACGGAGCCGCGCTCTTCGGCTGCGCTGTAGATCGGCACACCCTGAGCCGTGGGGACCACCAGAGGGGCGATCTTGCGGTTCTCTTGCAGCTTCGAGAAGTCGATCTCCTCGGTGTCGAACTGGATGGTGGACGGGAAGCCCAAGCCAAGCCAGTAGTTGCTGGGCGGCTCCATGTGACGCATCGTGCCCAGCAGGGTGGATGTGTCGTAGATGTTGTTAGCGAGTGACATTGGCGGGTTTCCTTTCAGCCTGTCATTTCAAGACGGTTGCGGCCTACCTTACGGGTAGATCGCATCCGAGTCGAATTTGGATTTGGACACGAAGATGGTCGGGGACAGGCTGCTCTGAAACGCCGCTTTCTTCTTCGCATCGGTGTCGTAGCTGGCATCCCAAGTCAGGGCGGCCATCTCGAAGTGGCCCTGCACATAGACAGGAACCTCGGCGGACGTGCCGTCCGTGACCGTGATCGGGGTCGCGGCGATGTAGTTCGCCGTGGCCGCGCTGGGGGTGGCACTGTAGACCGCTGCGTCACCATCGGTTGCCAGAACGTCGAGGAAGCCGATTTCGACATCCGCGCCGGAAGCTGCGACTGTGATAGTCATTGTGGTCGGCGCAGGCGTGTCGCCGTACTGCCAGTTCTGCTTGTTGCCCCAAGACTCTTTCTCGAAACCTGCAATGCCGGGTTCGGAATATGGGACCTTATTATCAACAGCCATGTGTTTTCTCCTGTGCTATTGAGTGGTGCCGGAAACCGGCTTACGAGGCTTTCTTCGGGCGCATATCGCGACCCGTGAGGGAAGCGTAGGAGCCGAGAAGATCGTCAGATGTCGCCGGGCCATCGGCCTTGGGAGCACCGACTTCCGCGCCTACTTCCGGGCCGGTCATCTGGCTGGCGAAAGGCGTGGGGGCGGGGGTTGTGGCTGCCGGAGCCGGGGCTGCCGGAGCCGTGGCTGTGGGAGCCTCGGGCGTTTCGACGGCAAGCTGACCGAGGAAGGTCGAGGCTTGCTCGACGCTCATATCGGTGTTCATGGCCGTAGCCATAGCGGCCTTGGGGCGCGCTTTGCCTTCGTCCGATGCGAGGATCGCGTTGATGCGGTCGCGCTCGCTGGTGACACCCTCCGTGCGGGCTGTGTTGGCTGCGGCGTCAACCGCTGCCTGATCGAATTGGCCGCTCTGATCGCCAGCAGCCGGAGCGTTCTTTGGTGCAATTGCCATGATTGTTTTCTCCGTTTCGGCCTCATTCGCGGCCAGTTCTGTTATCGCGCCCACCCTGTCGGCAAAACCAACACTTACGGCTTCAGACGCATCGTATGTCAGAGCCTCGGTTGCCCGGACTGCTGACTCTTCCATACCCCGGTTGCTCGCCACAAGGCCAACAAATTCTCCGTAGATACGGTCGATCCTGCTCTGAATACGGTCTTTCACGTCTTCAGGCAATGGCTGAAAGGGGTTCCTGTCAACCTTGTGCTTCCCGGCATAGATGAATGTCACCTTGACGCCCATCTTCTCCGCACGTTTGCTCATGTCCATATGCGCCGTAACGACGCCGACCGATCCGACCCCACCAGAGCGCGTGACCACAATCTCGTTGGCAGCAGAGGCGACGCTGTACGCTGCGGAATACGCATGGTCGCCAGCATATGCGATGACCTGTTTCTCGCCGCGCCGGGCTACGATGCTCTCGACCAACTCGAAGTTCCCCGCGACCTCGCCGCCGGGGCTGTCGATGTCAAAGGCAATCGCTGTCACCTCGTCGTCGTCCATGCCGCGCTCGTAGGCCATAGAGATGTAATCGTATCCCGTGGCATAATCCATGAAGGTGATGCTCATGCGGTTCATGAGGACGCCTTTGACTGGGATCGTCAGGACCCCACCTTGGACATCATAGGGGCGCAGCATGGACACGAAGTGGTCTTCGTCGTCCCAGAAATCCTCGCCTTGGATTTTGTGAACCTCCAGAGCGTCCCCGTACTGATCGTGCGCCTGCATCTCGGTGATGCTCTGGACGAACAGTTCTTCGCTCTCCGGCTGGATCAGCATCGGGTTCTGGACGATCCTCGTGAGCAGAACGTTGCTCTTATTCCTCGTCGGCATCTGCACTATCCTTTTCGTTGCTATCGGCCTCGCGCGTCGTTCCGCTCGCTGCGTTGACGCTGTTATCCTCGAACAACTCAATGCCCCGAGCATCGCGATCTTTCTGCTCTCTTTCAAGCTGAATGTGGACCTTGCGCCAATCCTTACCGAGGCGAGACAATTCGTCCTCATGTGTGGAGAGGCCATACTTGATCCGAAGAACCGCCGCCTGTGTCTCCTTCAGTTCGTCAATCTGGCCGCGCGATGCGCCGATCCAGTCCGCCCGGCTCAGGGCGTCGAACATGAGGTTCTGGTGGCCGTTGGTGTAGAGCAGCCCGGCTTCCGAAGCAGGGAAGGAACTGATCTGATCTTGGTTGATCGCCTCCTCCAACCAGAGACGGAACACGATGTTTGCCAGTCGATCAGCGACCTCCTTCTTGCGGGCCTGCATGAAGCGATGCGTGATCGCCATGCTCGCGCGCGCCGAGGAATAGTTGGTCGCCGTGAAGTCGCCCGTCAGTTCTTCGTAGCCCACGTTCAGGCTCTTCGCCACATAGCGAAGCAGCGAGGTCTCGAAGTCCTGACCGACACCGCCGGGCGTCCCTGCCGGGCGCATCTGCAACTTGGTGCCGGGGAACAGGTGGGGAATCTTCGTGCCGTCGATCTGCATGTTCTTGGAGGAGCCGACATACTCATTCACCGCGCCGAGGAAGCTGGAGGCATAGTCCGTCACCGCCGAGTTGTTGCCCTGCCCTGCGCCCATCTGCTGATAGACGATCTCGCTGGGCAACTCGCTCTCGATGCTGGCCGCATAGGTCGCGTTGACCACGGCGTTCTGGAGTGTCACATCCCGGAACTTCCGGGTGATCGCCAACTCACGGAGGCCCGCCACGATGTCTGACACGGCGCGTGACTGATCGACCCGTTTGTCGTTGGCGATGTAGATCACTTGCTGGCGACCCCAAGGCTTTTGGAAGCCCACCTCCTTGTAGTCGAGCATGTCAGGCACAAGGCCCATCGTGTAGTCGCCGGGGTGCCGCGTGCGGATGTAGGCCGAGATCGCGCCCCCGTAGGCGTCAAAACGGAGGCCGCCTTTGACGCGCGGATTGTTCATCTCGGTGTAGGGAGTCAGCAGGCGGTCGGAGTCGATCAACTGGATGGCCGTGCGGAACTCGCGCCGCTTGCTGTTGATCCACTCGCACGTCCCGAGGACTTCGCCGCCATAGACATAGACCCCGACCGCCAGCCGGATCATGGATGTCAGATCGTGCTTGCGCCGGGCGTCCACCCAATTGTGGGGGCTTTCAGCCCATGTCTGGAACTTGGCCTCAACCTCTTCCTGAAACGCCTCGCCGTGCTCGTCAGTCCACCCCAAGATGGTGATGTTCGGCTTGGAATTGAGCGTAAACATATGACCCACGATGGAGTCTTTGTGGATTTGCTCACCACCCTGAACGTAGGCGTCGTTACGGCCCATGTCGCGCGACCGGGCGTCCAGCGAACTCTTGTCCGGGATGATCTCGGAGTCTGCCGAAGACAGGGGCGGGTTCCACAGGTTGATCTGCTTGTCGAACTTCGCCGCACCATCGTAGGCCCCGGAGAACGCCATGTCCTTGCTTTCGCCACCGACCAGTTCCGCAATGGTGTTCGCTACTTCGGCTTCCGCCTGATCGAGAACTCGCATCACAACATCCCCGCTGTCATTGGGCCAGCGGTCTTGCGCAGGCCGAGTTTCGTTTCGAGTTCCCAGATATACTGGCGCAACGCTCCTCGGTTCCCCGCAGTGAACTCGACGCGCTCGCCGTTCTGGTCAACATAGGTTCGAGCCTGCCCACCAATGGTCAGCTTATGGAGCGCCCCGCGCGCCTCGGTAAGGTATCCCGTGTAGGTCTCGATCTCGGTCTCGGTCAGTACCATAATTTCCTCATGCCAAACTGGACGCTAGGTCCTTTAGGGATTTCTTCGGCTTTTGATCGTCGTTGAAGGGCTTATCCTCTATTTCTGGATCAAATACCAGATCGTTGATGTCCCACTCTTCAGCCCACCGGGGCGGTTCTTTCCAATCAATATGGTCTACGTTCATGGTGGGCGTCAACTGGGCGGCCAAGCAGTACGCCAGCAAGTCCCAGCTTTCGTTCCGGTAGTTTTTCGGATTGAGCCAGCCCTTGACCGGATCGCGCACCTCCACGGTCAACTCGATGAAGAAGTTGTCATCGAGCCAGTCGGGGAACAAGACGCCATTGCCCGGCTCCACCCGGTCCAGCATGTTGCTCAGCGTGTCCTTCAGCAGATTGGTGTTCAGCATGAGAACCGGGATTTCTCCGCGCGCGCCTGCATGGCGGTCCTTACGCTGGCTGTCCGGGTAGGTGATCGACACTCTGGGGGCCGTCTTCGTAGACGCACCCTTCAGGAGCAGGAACCTGCCCGCGTTGGCCTGATGCCACTCGTACTCGCCCTCATCTTCGGTCTCCACGTCAGGGTCGTCCCCGTGCCGGAGCCAGCGGTAGAAGTCATAAGCGTTCGAGGTCGTGCCCGCTTTACCGCCCGAGTCGCAGACCGTGAACCGCACGCCCATGCGCCGACCAGAAGCGTCGATCAGCGGGTAGGTCTTGGACAAGACTTCCTCCGAGATCAGCTTCCAGTCCTCCGGGTGTGCGCCGGGGTTCACCCAATACCTCTCGCCCTCGGGGTCGATGCGCTTGGACTTCCTGATGTCAAAGCGGTCGATGACCGAGATGTCCTTGTTCGTGTGGATGCCGTGAACCTGCACGACAAATCGGTTCTTCTGCACGTCGATGGTGGCGATCAGGAACCGGACGCCGACCGGAACTTCCTTCTGGGCTAGCGGCTTCGCACGGCCTTTCAGGACCTCCGGCACCCTGTCGCTCGACATGCTCTTGGGGGTGTAGGGGTGGCCCTGATCGGTGTTGACCGTGGTCTTCAGCTTCTCCTCGGACTGGGTGTTCTCGTAGTCCCGCTCCGCGACAATGTAGTTGTTGACCAGCGTCTTCCAGTCCGCAAAGGCCGCAGCGACCCCCTTGAGCCAGAAGGAGGCAATCGTGCTTCGGATCGAGGTTCCGTGGATCACGCCGTCCTTGTCGATGGTGCAGTAGTCAGGCACCCACTTGCCGCCGTGGTTCAGAATATGCTTGCCCGGCAGCCCGTCTTTCGGATCGTGGTGATACTCCTGATCGCAGTGGGGGCAATGCAGTGTCGCCTGCTCACCGGACTCCATGGCGTCCTTCAGGTCGGGCCAGCGCAGCAGGCCGAAGTCAGGCTCGAACCACTCCTGACAGGTCACGCACTGCCAATACCAGAGCCGTCGATCCCCATCGTTATAGATCGAGAGGATGCCTTTTGTGGGTGGCGCTTCGTGCTTGCTGTGCCTGATCCACTTCGGGTTCTCGACCACATAGCCCGGCGAACTTTCAGCCGCGCACATGCCGTGGGAGCGGAACGTGGTGGCACGCTTCCGGGCCAGTGAGAACGGGTCGCCTTCGCCGTCGATGTTCTCGGGCATGCGGTCATAGTCCGTCAGCCAGAGGCGCGGGATCGGCTTACCGGAGAGTTCGTTGATCGCGGGCCACGACATCGAGAGCATCATGCCTGAGCGATACTGCTTGTCGAAGGTGTTGTCGCTCTGGGTGCCCGCCGCCAACATCGCGCCGATGGCTGTGCTGTGCCGATGCAGACGGTCGATCCGGCGGATGCTGAAGTCACGCGAGGTCGTCTGCGAGGTCTGGACGATCATCATGTCAGCCGGGTCACACTTGGCCGAATACCCCACCCAGTTCAGGGCCATGTCGGTGTTGTGAGTCGCCACCATCCCGGTCCCCGCTAGAAAGAGGTGATCGTCTGCGGCCACTCCGATACAGCGAACAGGAACCGAATCTACCGGGTCTATCGCCCGGATAAACCTACGCGAAGTCTCCCCACGGCGAGTGTTTTTCTCCGCACTCGGGAGGTTTCGTTTCCTCGGAATCGAAAAGGCATCCTCTCCGTTGTAGATCGTAAATAACACATTCCAAGACCCTCGTCCGAGGCCGGGCTTATACTTGAGTCTGGCTTTGAAACCAAGGCTCACAGCAAGTTCTGAAACTTGCCGTGCTAGGCTTTCGTCAACCGAGGTAAACTGAACCGCGCGCTTATGGGGGCCCGAAAGTCCTCCATCCGTGTCACACAAGCCGCGCAGGAGTTCTCTACGCTGCGGCTCCGAAGAGCGGAGATATTCTGCTGGGATTCTTTTTCCTAGTCCTCCACCAAGCCCCATCGTGGATAAATACTGGTCTATGAAAACCCCGTCGGGGCCACGAACTCCGAGGGCGTAGCAGCGGTGCAAAGAACTAGGTTTGTAGGTTGTGGTCTTGTATCCCCGTGCAACGATTTCAGCCACCAGAGCCTCTTCGTCGTCCCGCCCACACGAAACGTAGCCATAGAGTTCTGACCCGTCCCCTAACCAAACCCCAAGGACGTAGGGGTCCATAAATAACTCCTCCTTGGGCAACTCCAAGGGGGGCGCGATACGGACGCTATACCGCGCACGTTTACCTGCGAGAACGCCAGCGAAGACCATCTCCTCCGTTGTCACTATCCGAGGTTTGCCTCGGTTCACGTCCTCTACAAGCCAGCGATGCTCCCCGTCTGCCACGATCTCTGTCCCGTCATCGAAGACGACACGGTAACATGGTCGGTCGTGCTGAACGGGATTGGCTACCAAGACACGGGTTGGTTTTCCATCTGCCCCGAAAACCTCGTCCCCTACCTCGATCCCCCCCATAGTTACCCACCCTGATGGCGTAGCGATAGGCGTGTCGAGGGCTAGACTCTTGCCGGTCTGGGCGGGTCCCGCAAAAGCCATGCCCGTGAACCTCTGCGATTGCAGCACGTCCATAGGCTCGACCAGATAGGGGGTCGTGTTGTTCAGCCACGGACCCACATAGGCTCCGGGGTTGTTCAGCTTCCGGTATTCCTCGGCGGACTGGGAGACGGTCATCCTCTTAGCCGGGCGCACTGCTTCGGCAGCCTCCAGAATAAGGTTCTCTAGGGTGACTTCAGATAAGGTCGGAGTAGTCATCAGCATCGCTGTCTTCTTCCTTCAGAGCAGGGTTCAAAAGGACCGTGGAACCCTTCTTGGCTTCCGTCAGCATATCGTTCAACTCCGCAAGCTGGGGGCCTGTCATGTGGGTTTGAGCGTTCTCTTGGAGCGAGTCGAACATCTCCTGCTGGAGTGTGTCGGTCATGCTGTTCAAGACCTCACGCTGGTCTTCCGTAAGCCCGGTCTGGCGCTCGATAGTGTCCCCCCAAAGTTGGATCGTGAACTTGACCGTCTGGAACATACCGCCGATGACCGACCGGGCCGTCTCGGTCCTCCAAAGCTGCCCAGCGTTCTCCTCCCACTTCTGCCGCTTCAACTGCGCATCCCAGAACGCCGTGTTGATAGCCGGGGGAAGGTCCTCGCGCTTGATCTGCTTCAGCACGTCCTCGACGCTGATCTTAGGCTCCACAAGATACTGGGCCGCCGTGGCGAGGTCGTAGAGGTGCTGGGTCTGGGTCTTGCCGCGCTTCTGGCTGTGCTTGATCGGGCAGTTCACCAGAAGGCGTTTCACCTTCGCCGGGTCAAGCTGGAAGACCTGCGCCAGAAAGCTGACGGACACGCCTTGCAGCGCGCTATCTGCGAGGCCAAGCCCGGTCTGGCCTTTCTGGGTGTGCTGCTGCATCCGATCATCAATATCGCTCATCGTGCCGCCTTCTCTAACCTAATTCTAACCGCGTCTGTTATCTGGTCTTGAGTAGCACCTCGGTCTTTGAGAACATCCAGAACATCGTAATCTCCCGTCCCCACGGCTAAAATCCTATGGAGGAAAACCCGATCTTGCTTTTGTCCTGACCTGTGCAGTCTCTTTATAAACTGCCTATATAGTTCTAAGGAAAAGGTAAGCCCATACCACACGGCTATGTTCGACGCCTTCTGGAAATTAAGCCCATGGCCCGCGCTGGACGGGTGCGTCACCAGCATCTTAATCTTACCCTCGTTCCAGTCCCTCATGTCGTTCCGGCCTTCACCAAATATCCGACACCAAGGAAAACGCTTCTTGATAGCATCCTTATCAAATTTGAAGCTATAGGCAACCAGTATTGGCCGACCCGCAGCTTCTTCTACGATGGACTCAAGAACGTCCAGCTTGTGGTCGTGAACCTTGAAGGCACTCTTGTCCTCCCGATATAGACTCCCGTTGGCATATTGCAGCAGCTTGCCTGTCAGGACGCCATTGTTGACCGCTTCAATGATCTCTGGCTCCCCCCAGCGATCCAGCACCTCGAACGCGGTTTCTCGCTCGAACTCCCGGTAGCCCGCCATCTCGGACTTGCTCAAGTGGACTTCGTGGTCCACCGGAATCAGGGGAGGCAGGTCGAGGTAGTCTTCCTCGCGCAAGCTGAAGAAGATGTCCTTGATCCGGCCCATGATCGCTTCTTCGGAGCCGGGCATAGGCTCGACCTTATTGGTCTTCCGTATCTCCCGGAACCACCGCTGCTTATAGGCGTTCATGGACTTGCCCAGACGCTCCCCTCGGTCGATGGCGAGGATGGGGCCATAGAGGTCAATCAGGCCATTGGGGCTGGGCGTTCCCGAGAGTTCGATGATCTTGGTCGTCTTGTCGTAGACCTTCATCAGGCATCCGAGTTCGGTCCTGCGCGGCAGGGAGACCGAACCATCTTCTCGTGGTTTCGGATTCGTTTGGATGACGCCTTTCTTCAGCCTGCTCGCTTCATCGTAGACGATCAGGTCGAAGTTCCACCGCTTCACCCCAAGGCCCTTCAGGAGCCAGAGCAAATTCTCGCGATTGACGATGGTGATCTGGCAAGGACCAACCTTGAGAGCAGCCCGGCGCTGAGGTTCGTCTCCTGTGACCACCCGATATTTCAGGTGCCGGGCAAAGTCCCACTTGGCGATCTCCTCCGGCCACGTTTCCTCGGCCACCCGGAGAGGGGCGATGATGAGGACGTTCTTGATGAGTCCCTTCTTGAGGAGGTGTTGGACGGCGTAGAGGACCGCTGCTGTCTTCCCCAGCCCCATCTCCGCGCCGATGTAGACCCCCGGCAACTCGATCATCTTCTGCGCCATCCACTTCTGGTACGGCCTGAAGTGAGCGTAGGTCAGAACCTCCTCGGGAGGCCCATAGATCATCTCTATGGCCTCTATGTCGGTCAAGTGCTTGGGGTCTACAGGCTTCATATCATCCCCATCCCATCATCTAATCTGGGTCCATTGTTGCTGCCCGGCAGTATCCAAAGGATGCGCAAGGCGTCTTCTATGTTATCACACACATGGACCTCCATGCCTGCGGCTCTCATGCGCTCATGCTCAAGAACCTGAGAGCGTCGAGGCTTCTCGCCGGGAGCCTTGAACTCAATCCAGACTGTGCCCCGATCCTCGCGAGAGAACACCCGATCCGGCGCACCCTTGCGGCCCGGCCACTGCACCTTGCGCTCGAAGTATCCCGCAGCTTTCGCGCGTGAAACGACAGGCATCTCGATGGCAGATTCACGCATCGACTGGTTCGACCCCCTCTACCTTCAGGCAACTTCCCCTTGGGCCTATGCACGGCTTTGCCAGACCGAGGTTGACCAGCTTCCGAAGCGGCCTATTCCTCTGGCCGTCTATGTCGATAGGTCTATAAGACATTGTAATCACTAATCTTTTTTAAACACCTTGGTCTTGAACCCAGCGGAACCAAGGGGGAGGTCTTGCGCCCACCGGGGCTTCTCCTCCATGCAGTCCCGCAGGATCGCGAGATCGTGGTCTGCTTTCTCCTCGGTCGTGAGGGCGATGATCTGGTCGTGGACGTGGAGCCTGATGTCCAGCTTGTGCCGGTGATGTGCGATCATCATGCCGTTCGCCAGAAGGTCGCGGCTGATCGCTTGGTCCACGTTCTCGGTCAGCTTGCCCGGATGCGTCTGCTGGCGTACCCACTGCTTCTTATCGCTCAGGCCGAGGTAGGTGATCGTATCCTTCATGTCCCCCCAAGGCGCGCGCTTGGACTCGATCTTCGGGTCCTTGTAGTGGAGGTGACGACCGCTGGGCAGGCGGATACGCATGTAGGGTCCCTTGAGGTCGAAACGGACCTGATCGAAGTCTTGCGGCTTCCCTGTCTTGATGCACTTCATGGCCGCGCGTTCGATGCCATACCAGTAGGATTTGACCTCCTTGAACTCGCGACGGAAGGTATCGACGGACAGCTTGGACTCTTCGGGTGTAAAATGCTTGACGCCCATGCCCCAAGCGTAGCCCAGAAGGCCGGTAGCCTCGATCTCGCCTGTGCTGCGGTCCTCATAGGTCTGGCCGGGGCCTAGCATGTACCCACAATTATGCGCGACGAGGCAGCCATCGTCCGTCAGGACCGCGAACCGGGCATAATCCCCCGTATTCAAGATGTCCCAAGTGTCTGCGGTTTGAGTTTTGTTCTGATCGGGTTGCAAGTCGTAGATTCCCCTCGACGTAATCACCGTCGTTGTCGATCCGATCAACTTCGAATAATCCATCTGATTTGAGCCAGTCCACAAGGTACGCAACCCACTCGAACGCGCTGTCGAACCGCATACATATTCCACGCCCGCCGTAGTATTCGTAGGCACTGTTATCTGGGTTTTCACAACGCGATCTCGCAGCGTAGAAACGATTTGCGAGAAGGTCGAACAGTTTTGGGCCAACCCTTTTTCCGATGTCGGAGCGACGGTCAGAAGAAGCGCATCCGGTGCAACGAGTGGATAATCCTCTGACGAGGTTTGATCTTGGTATGACTCGTTCTCGACCACATCGGCACGAGCAAAGAAATAGCTTTCCGGTGCTGCGTGAAGACCCTCTGTTTTTGAGAACACGCCATTCCCCATACCGAGAGCCGATTTCAACGTCTGTTGCTGGGATACCAGTTGCCATTCGTGCCATCCCTCATAGGCCAAAAACCTGTGATCGGGAGTAGCATGTATTCCTGACCCACACAGCACCTTCTGATACCCTTTGAAAACTACGCCGTCGTGACGTACCCACTTGGCTCCATCATGCAGCCAGTCGTCGTGGCGGAGTTCCACAATAGCCTTCCAGCCGTGCTGCGTCAGGACTGGGGTTTCGCCTTTCAAACACCCGAGGACCCCCGGCTTGGCGATTGTCCTCTTGGAGCCGTCGCCCGCGTAATACTCCGCGATCAGCTTCTCGTAGGTCTGGTGGAAAAGGTAGGTCGCAAAATCGACGTAGGGGTCGCGGTTCTCTTTGAAGACGCGGAGGATTTTGTCGCACCGTGAGAGCCAGCCAAGGACACGGTTCTCGATGGCGTTCAGGTCAGCGTCGATGAACATCATGCCTTCTGGGGCCTGAGCCGCCGGGCGGATGGTCGAGGCCAGCAGATCGAACGTGTTGGGGTAGATCAGTTCGATGCTCTCGCGGTCCAGCGTGGCGACATTCGCCGCGTGCATCTCGATCTCTTTCTCGAACTTCTTTTCAGGGCGGGGCAAGTTCTGAGGCTGGAAAATCCGACCGGCCCAGCGTGCTGTCCGTTGTGCCCCGGCGAACTGAAGAGTGTATCTCAGCAGGCCATGTTGGCCGTCATCGTAGGGCACGGTCGCGCGCAACAGGGCGTCGAACTTGGCAATGGACGAGCGCGACAGTTCGAGGCGCTGATCTAGCACGTCTCGGAGGTCGAAGTTCCAGCAGAACTCCTGCCACTGGGCCTCGTCCCAGTGGTCGGGCTTCCGGTCAAAATAGGACCGCGCCTGCTTGACGTGGCCCTTCTTCAGGTCGTCAAAAGGATACCCGTTGCCCTTGAGCCACGGGAGCAACTGCTGCGTGGACATCGGGTTCGACAGGTGTGTGAGTTCCTGCATCTGCCGGAACCCGATGGCGTAGCTTTCCGCGTAGAGGCTGGAGGCATTGCGAACCATGTCGAGGTTGATCGGCAGGCCGCGCTGGTTGATCGTCTGGTCGAGTTCCCATAGCTGCCACTCATGCTCTGGCGGGCCATAGGGCAGCACCAGCTTCCTGATAGCTTTCTCCGCGCGCACGTCGCCTCGGTTGTATTCGAGGTAGTCTTCCCACGACTCGATGTCCTCGTACCAATAGGTTCGGAGCATCTGGCCCATGCTGGCCTTCTTGCGGCTCTTCTTGCGCATCGAGAACTTGCGCATCAGCTTCTTGCCGTCCGCGATCTTCAGCTTGTCCATGGACAAGCCAACGGCAGGGCCAGCCTTCTCAAGCTGGCCGGGGTATCCGCACATCTGGGCCAGCGCCATGGTACAGCGCCACTGCCTGATGTCTACAGGCCGACCGAGGCAGTTCCGATTGATATTCATCTCAAACGGGGCGTTCCATGCCCACTTCTCGACATCCGGGCTTTCCATGGCCTCATCCAGCCACCGGGGCATATCCTGCCCCTCCTCCGGTATCCACTGCTCCTCTTCGCTGTCATTCAGGCTCACAGCGGCCATCAGGACCTCCGTGCTGCGGTCGCGAGAATAGACATCGGACCCAACTTTCGTCAGGTCCGTTTCGCTGAAGGTCTCGAAATCTATGTTCAGAATGTCTTTCACCGACTCCTCCTCCCGTTAGCCCAAGCCTCGATCATGTTCTCTGACCGGGTTCCCCACCGTAGGTTTCCCAGCACGTTATTCCAGCCTTCGTCGTCCCCATGCAGACATTCAAACCCTGTCACCATCTGCCATCCGAAAGTCGGAAAATCGAACATAGTGCCTAGTTGGACGTTCTTGGATTTTCGCGAGATTGTCCGACGGGGGGCCTCTTCCCGGACCTCGACCTGCTCTGCCATAGCAGTCTGGAGTTGTTCTAAGAGATCTCTGATTTTCTTGTTCATGTCTGGTCCTCATGAGTGTGTGGAGGGGGCGAGTTTCCCCACCCCCGGCGGCCTTAGAGCAAGTCGTCTTCTTCCTGCTCTTCGGGGCCGCCATAGCCCTCTTCGTAGTCGTCGCCCATGTCGCCTTCGTAGGAGACATCATCCTCGTTCAGGATGTCATCGGGATCAGCGCCGGAGTTACCGAACGCTTCGCCATCCTTGAGGAACTGGACCACGGAGAACGACGCATTGATGCGGTTCGGCATCTTGCGCTTGGGGTCCTTCTTCTGGCCGTAGACCTCGACCACAGCGTTGACCCAGCAGCCTGCATAGGGGGCGTTCTTCTTGCCCGGCTCCGCGTCGATCCAGCGATCATCAGACCCCTTGCGGTTCGTCACGACGCGCGGCGGGCGGTTGCCCGGCGAAGACGCCGACAGGATGTAGTGACCAGCGTACTCGGCGCGGGGCGTGGTGAAGTGGTCGTCGTTGTCGCCGTCCTTGAAGCAGGTCATGGAGGCAGGGATGCGAGGCCACTCTTCCTCGTTGCCACCCCAAGCCTTCTTCTT
>Ga0136596_1000145_pt1 | contig 38403 bp, 25 predicted proteins | sample AntRauTorcE11897_FD_101387 | JGI IMG/M metagenome (GOLD analysis project Ga0136596, IMG submission 101387) | Saline lake microbial communities from Rauer Islands, Antarctica - Metagenome Torckler E11 #897 | ecosystem: Environmental > Aquatic > Non-marine Saline and Alkaline > Saline | place... | reverse complement strand
GGCTCTATACTTTATTCCGAAAAAAGAACTATTGAAATTACCGGGGAAACCAGATTGGATCTTATTGAATCTATTTATTCTTATTAAAAATCAGAACTCACAAAATACCACATCATGAAATACGCAATTCTAACTACCCTCCTTTTCGGACTTCTGTTTACAGGATGCCGGCCAACTAATAAAGTAAATCGAATCAATCCATCCGAAACCACAGACCTGTCGGGCCGCTGGAATGATACTGATGCACGCATGGTATCAGAAGAAATGATATCTGATGCTCTAAGTAAACCATGGCTCAATCAGCATAACAGACAACAACAGCAGCCACCGGTAGTCATTGTAGGTAATGTCCGAAATGAAACTATGGAACACATTGATACGGAAGTGATCACTAAAGAAATGGAGCGTGCCTTTGTCAATTCCGGTTCTGTTAATATCGTTGCCAGCAGTGACGAAAGACAGGACATCCGCCAAGAAAGACTTGAGCAACAGGAATTTTCTTCTCTGGAAACTATGAAAGCCATGGCACAAGAAATGGGTGCTGACTTCATACTTATCGGGAATATCAGCTCTATAGTCGATGAAACCCCTGATCGGCGTACTTTAGCTGTTTTTTATACCGTAAATCTGGAACTGATAAATGTAGAGACCAATCAGAAAGTTTGGATCAATAATAAAAAAATCAAGAAACTGATCGAACGAAGAAATTATAGAGGATAAATCTTTTGTCTTTAGGCTTTCTGATTGTCAGAAAGCCTTTTTATTTTATAGATATGATCTTACAAAAACCGGCACTCTACACCGACCTCTATGAACTAACGATGGCTCAGGGATATTTTCTATCCGGACGCCATGAACAACCCGCTAATTTTGACTATTTCTTTCGTAGCCTTCCCTTTGATGGTGGGTACGTTGTATTCGCCGGATTGGGTGATCTGCTTAAGATCATTCAAAATTTTCGGTTTCATTCCGATGAACTGGATTATTTACGTACTCAGGGGTTTAAAGAAGAATTCCTCACCTTTCTTGATAATTTCAAATTTACGGGAAGCATTTATTCTGTTAAGGAGGGTGAGATCGTATTTCCGAATGAACCGATCCTTCGTGTTGAAGGCACGGTACTGGAAACTCAGATCCTTGAGACTTTAGTCTTAAATACTCTGAACTTTTCTTCGTTGATTGCTACCAAGGCTTCTCGCATCAAACAGGCAGCAGGTGATCATTCAGTTGTTGATTTCGGATTACGAAGAGCACAAGGACTCGGCGGATTACAAGCTTCAAAATCCGCCATTATTGGCGGATTTCAAGGCACATCAAATGTATTGGCCGGCAAACTGGATGATATACCCATAAATGGAACAATGGCCCATTCATGGGTTCAGTCGTTTGACGATGAACTAACAGCCTTCCGAACCTATGCAGAGCATTATCCGGATGCATCCATTCTTTTGGTTGATACTTACAGCACCTTAAAACAAGGGGTTCCAAATGCCATCAGAGTAGCAAAAGAACTTGAAGAAAAAGGACATAAACTGATCGGTATCAGACTGGACAGTGGAGACCTTGCTTATTTTGCCCGAAAGAGCAGAGAAATGCTGGATGATGCCGGGCTGGATTATGTCAAGATCGCAGCATCGAATCAGCTGGACGAATACCTTATTAAAAGTTTACAAGAGCAGGGAGCTCCCATCGATCTGTTTGGAGTAGGCACAAAATTAGTAACGGCTTATGATGACCCTGCCCTTGATGGGGTGTATAAGCTAAGCTCAATCAACGGAAAACCCACGCTAAAGATCTCTGAAAATGAAGAAAAAGTTACGCTCCCTGGTGCTAAAAAAGTACTGCGTTATTTTAATACTGATGGTTCTTTCTACAGTGATGGGGTGGCGCTAGATAATGAAGATAACCCTGATTCTATTTATCACCCGTACATCTCCCACCGCTCAACAGTTGTTTCTAAACTTAAATGCGAAGAGTTGCTCCAAAAAGTGATCGACAAAGGCAAGATCAATATTTCAATACCTACCATTCAAGAGAGTGCAAAATACGCACAGGAAAGACTATCGAAACTAAATAGCGAACATAAACGCTTTGATAACCCCCACGTGTATAAAGTGGGTTTGAGCAAGAAATTGCGAGAACTGAAGATCGAACTTATTCAAAAAGCATAATCTAATGAAAGCTTTACTTATTGTTGACGTTCAAAATGATTTCTGCCCCGGCGGTGCATTAGCTGTACCTGGCGGAGATGAAGTAATTGAACCGATCAATACCCTCATGAATTCTTTTGATTGTGTAGTCCAAACGCAGGATTGGCATCCACAAGATCATCTTTCCTTTGCCTCTAATCATTCCGACAAAGAACCTTTCAGTACAACAGAAATGGAATATGGTGAGCAGGTGCTTTGGCCCGATCACTGTGTACAGGGCACGAAAGGAGCAAAATTTCATACCGACCTGAGAACAAAGCCTTCACAATTAATAGTGAGAAAAGGATTCAGAAAGCATATTGATTCCTACTCTGCCTTTTTTGAGAATGATCAGAAAACGGTTACTGGACTGCATGGATATTTTCAGGAAAGAAGCGTTGAGGAGCTTGTAGTTACCGGATTAGCTACCGACTTCTGTGTGAAATGGACCGTGCTTGATGCTCTCAAACTTGGTTATAAAGTTACCCTTGCAGAAGATGCCGTGCGTGGCATTGACATGGATGGTTCCGTAAACGAAGCTATGAAAGAAATGAAAGAAGCCGGTGTAACTGTCAAAAATTCTAACGATATCTCAGGATAACTTGCCCAACTCAACCCATTTTGATTTTTTTGTGCTTGGTGCCGGACTAGCCGGCTTATCCATTTCCGGTAAATTGCTGCAAAAAGGCGCTTCCGTTTGCCTCATTGATACCGGTGATATTGCTTCAGGAGCTTCAGGAACTCCCCTTGGGTTAGTAAATCCTGCCACAGGAAGATTCGGCACTAAAACCTGGAGAGCTGAAGAATGTTATAGTGGGATCTCATCTGACTTGGAAAAAGTACAAGAGCAAACCCCGGTTAAATTCTATAAGAAAACGGGAATTCTACGTCCTTCTCAGGACAAAAAAATGGCTTCCCGAATGAAAGATAATACCCAACAGCAAGACTGGCCTGAAGGCTGGTGTACATGGCTAAATAAGGATGAGATCAGATCTATCAATCCGGAGCTGAATTGTGTTGACGGCGGGATGTGGCTGCCGAAAGGGCTTACCGTAGATTCCGGATTGTACCTTAAATCCAAAGCGGATCTTTTGAAGGATAAGGGCCTGAAGGTATGTACAAATATGCAGTATGAAATTGAAACTTCTCAATCTTCTTTTACTATTTCTACTCAAAATGAAGTACTTCAGGCCAAATGGATCATTTACGCTACGGGTGATAAGACCGGGGAGCTGGAACCGTGGCGGTTTTTACCCTTTAATCTTATCAAGGGTCAACTTGCAATATTCGATACTCCTAAAGCGGGCGACTTTGATTATTCAATCTCTGCACTTGGATACATCGCCTCTATCTCCAAAACACGGTTTATTGCAGGCAGTACCTACGAACATGATTTTGACCATGGGAAACCGGATGATGAAGGCGCTGAATATCTGATCAAAAGGCTAAATAAAGTCTATCCGGCACTTTTTGAAGAAGCTACTCTTGTAGATCAATGGGCAGGCGTCCGGGCTTCATCTCCAAATAGAAAGCCATTTTTAGGTTCACATCCTGAAAATGAGGACATATTCGTTTTTGCGGGACTTGGTTCAAAGGGATTGATGTACAGTGATTATCTGGGTTCTCTACTGGCTGATTACATTACGGATGAAATAAAACTTCCGAAGGAGATATCAATTTCTCGTCATTTGTCCTAAGCTGCTCAGCCTCTTTTATCTCCCCTTTATCATCTACAAAGAATCTTCCATGAGATGATTGGTATCTAGCTCATTGATATTTTTCAGAATGTATTTTTTTTGGAGCTTTTTTGTGAAAATAGAGCCGATTCACCTTTACCCAGGCGCTTAATTCGTCTTCATCTTTCCCATTCCAGGTAGACATGATAACCCTGACGACTTCTTCCTTATAGGTATTCTTAGAATATATCTTAGCAATCCGAGCTATGGTATAGCTCAATGGCAAGGATATGAATAGCACCAGGATTTCATAAATAGCAAAGCTCATTGTCCGGTATTTTCATTATTACCAGACAACAAGCTTTGAGCTATTAAAATTCTGTGATTAGCGGCGTTCTTCTAGAAACGAACTATCAACCCACTCCAGGCGACAGCGGCTGAGGATCCATTATTAGTGGAATTTGCCACAGTTGCTGCTCCTACAGAAAACTCAAGAAAGCTGAAGTCAAGACCAATTCCTGCTGAATAAGCAGCAGAAGCATTTCCGCCTATCTTAGTTCCTACACGGATCGGAATAAAACCTAACACTCTGTATTGAGTACCCAGCGTAAGTACACTTCGCTTTGAATTAATGCCTTGGTTACTGAATCCAACTCCGTAGTCCAGAGCAACTAGCAGTTTACCCATCTCCAGAGAAGCTCCGAAATTATACATGGAAGGAAGGTTGTACTTAACAGCGTCGATCTCTTCTGAAGTAAAATTCCCGTAGACATCGTTTTGCAGACTATCAGAAAGATTATCAAAGAAATCATTGAATGAGTCTTCATCCTGCGCTCCCTGATAAGTGAATTCCCCATCAGCAAAAACGCTGGAAGCAGATTGATCGTAACTAAGTGATCCAAGGTCAGTTATTGACATCGATACCCGCAAAGTCTTATTCGCGTTAAGAAATAACGGGATCGGAAGTGATGAAACATCCATTTCGAGCGTAGCACCCAGATCTACACCAAAACCGGTAGCCTGAGCTTCTCCAACATCTTCACCACCATAATCAACATAATCTTCAAGTACGGCATCACTGTCGAGGTTATATGCAGCTTCATAAGCCTGTAACTGTCTTGAAAGCTCCCCAATAGTTTTGATGTTGTAGTTGAACTGATGATCGATCGTGAAAGGAGTAGAACCATTTCCTCTTGTCATTTGCAACGTGGAATTAAAAGTGACATCAGCAGCATATACTCCATATAAATATTTTGGAGCAATACCACCATAAAGCTTGATATCCTTTGCAAAAAGCATATCGGGCAGATTCATTATATGCCGGGCATAACCAACTGAAACCTCTGCAAAAGCTACGGTACTCGATGAAAAGTTAATGGGTGTGGGATCAGAAAACCTATCTGCATCCAAACCATAAGTAGCCAATTCAGCCATCCCTTTGTTAACGGTCATATCTTCGGTAATCCTAACTCGTGAAGCCAAGCTGAAAGCCTGATTTGAGCGTCTGTGAGATACACCAAAAGGCGAAACACTTACCGTTGCTCCTAAGCGACGGGTATTGGAAGAGCTTTCACCAAACCACTCATTCAGCATATTGCTTCTGGTTTCTCCGGCAATAAGTTGCCCTGTAGTCAGATACTTATTGTAAACCGCAATATTTGCCAATGTTCCGCCGGTATTTACTCCCAAATTGGCAAGACCAATGGTTGTTTTAGGACGGTGAATGTCGAGCATTAAGTTAGCAGGATTGATAAAATTTGCTTGATATCCGTCAACATAAGCAGTTCCTCCACCTCCCATACCCAGGGATTGAGAGCTAAAGTATCTGGACTGCGCAAGTCCGACAGTTGCAGTGATCCCAAAAATTAGAATGAGGGAAAATATCGTCTTTTTCATGAAATTTGTTTTAACCTGATTCTTCATTTTAGTTTACCTCTGATTCGATAGTGAAGTCGGCATTTACTGAAAGTCTTATAAAATCAGTAGTCCGTAATTTCACTTCATTACCGGAGCCCGTGCCATCCGTATCGGTACTCAATAAACCGGCTGATATTTCTAAATACCGTGTTTTATAAAGCTGATTAAGCTGTTGCTCGTTTAAAGCAATAACAAGGGTTCGATTCATAGCCGGATCACTCACAAATCCATTTGCATCTACACCGGCAGCTTCCAGTCGATCTATGTTAAGGGTCTCGAAGTTGTTATATAAGGAATCCAAAAAGTTAATATTCAGATCTACATTAAGAGGCAAACCGTTATCAAAGTTGATAGTAATTATTCCTTCCGTAATTCTTTGGGTGTCATCATTATCAGTAGATGGCAGGTCTCCCAGATCTTGATCTGTGGTATCAGTAAATGTTGCAGCCTCCGTAGTACGGAATGCCAGCGGTAGACTTACACTGATCTTAGGATCGAAGTCAATAGGAGTTCTTATAGTACCTACTTCATTCGCTTCATTTACCACTGCTTTACCTATGAACCTGATCTCACTTGGCAGCTTGTTCAGAAAGTCATCTACATTGGAAGTAGTTGCATCAAAAACAATAGATCCTGAGTTGGATGAAGGGTCAATTTCAAACTTGATCAGGCTTTCAATTGGAATGTCTGTTCCGTTTTCCTGAAGTCCATTTACCGATGATGAAACCACATACTCGCTGCCATTTCTACCGGTTAGGTATATTCTTTCATCATTACCATTCACACCAAGAATAGCTCCATAGACCGTAGTAGGCACACTAACTGTTGTGGTATAGTTTATACTTAATTCAGCTTCAGTAAACTCAAGTCCTTCCAGTTGTTTGGAAAGATCTCCAAGTCCGTCAAGCTCTGTAAGCTCAACTTCATTTTCATTGAAGATGTCTAATTGTTCTATTCCGTTGTTGTTGTTTGGATCATCATCACTCAAAAGCACAGTTTGTGGAACAATTTGTCCAAAGGCTTCGCTAATTATCAGGTTATTGATCGAAACAGATGATGATAACTGATCGGTTTCATTCATTATCCGTGCCTCTGCTCCCGAACCAGTTTGAGTATTTTCCGTCTGAGCTACAATGTTGTATTCAACCTGATTGTTATTGGCATAAATTCGGTACCCTGAAAGATCTTCCTGACGTGCAGGTGCACTTCCATTTCGGGTAATTTCAGTAGAACCACTGTATGTAATAACCAATGAATCAGCTTCTGTGAATGGAGCCGAACGAATTCCGGGAAAAGAGATCACCATTTGTTCTACAGTGATGTCAATATTATTGATGATCTCGTCAATCTGTAGATCGCCTGATTCTAATTCCACATAATGGCTCGGATCGTCAAAAATGAATTCAGAATCATCGAAATTAGAAACGTTACTCGTTAAAAAATCCTGGGATTCTACCACAGCCTCAACTTGAGAGGCAATGAGATTTACCCCTTGAACATTTTCAATTATAAGATCTCCGGGTTCAGCTTGTGTTGTTTGTGCACTCCATGAAACTGAAACATCTACATTTAGATCTTCCAGTACATCACCATCATTGAAAGGAATATTCTCACTTGAAGTTTCTGAATGAAGTACATTAGTCAATGTTGCAGAACTAACCGGGGCAGTCCCTGAGTTCAGATCAATAACTATTCCATCTATATCAAAACCTAAGTTATTGGTAACTGAAATTTCCAGTGCACCACCTTTAACAGTAGCACTGACAAAATAATCTGTGTTATTTCCAATCTCGATATTTACTGGTTGCGGGGAACTTCCACCTATAATTCCTGTCCCTGCTGGAACCGTACTCGGATCTTGCCCGGTAAGCTGTTCAAAACTTGCCGTACCTAAATTTCCTCCTCCGGATGAAAAACTTCCCAACTCAATTTCTCCAACAACGGAGCTGAATGAAGTAGGATCTACATTAACTTCCGGAATGGCATCATTAAGATCTCCAAAATCAAAGTCCTGCTCCTTAGAAACCGAAATAAAGTTATCTCCGTCTACAGTAAATAATGAGTCAAGATCAGCACTGGTAGTGTCAATTAACACACCGTCACCTTCCCCCATAAACTGAAAGGTTTTATTGTATAAAATGGGTGCTTCTACCCGGTGTGATGTTCTGAAATCTGGTTTATCTGGTATTTCACATGCAGATAGCATGGAACCAACGATAAGCCATAAAAATAATGGTCTATAATGTTGCATTGCCGATTGTGGTTAATGTAGGTTGAATAGTGAGATTGATGGGAAAGCCAAAAAGCTATCTTTTTTTATCAGCTTTAAACTATGAAAGCTTTTGTAAAGATTATATTAAAAATGCCTCATCTATTTGAAAACACCTGAATGTGAAAACACCTGAATAAGCAGTCTTTTCTTTTGCATACACCTATTGGATCTCGCCCCTTTCATTATCGGCCGGAATAGAATTTCCTTAAATTAAAGTATTCGCCGGTAAGGCTCACAATTCTCTGCATAATTCGGTATTTTCAGGGCTTCGATATGAACGTCAAAATCAAATTCAATTTTATAAATGTCTGAACAGGAATTATCCCTCTCTGAACAAGAAGAAATTCGCCGGGAAAAACTTGAGCAACTCCAGGAATTAGGAGTTACCCCCTACCCTCATTCTTTTGATGTAACAAATACTTCAAAGCAAATATTGGATAACGAAGAGAAATTTCTTCGCGATGAGGAGACCAATCCGGATTCTGAAACCGTTGTGATTGCAGGCCGGGTTATGTCGCGCCGAATTATGGGGAAAGCTGCCTTTTTTAACCTTCAAGATTCGGAAGGAACTATTCAGGTTTACATTCGCCGTGATGATGTAGCCACCGATGAGCTTGGAACTGATAATTACAATAAGGTTTTCAAGAAACTGGTGGATATCGGAGATTTTGTGGGAATCAAAGGCTTTGTCTTCAAAACCCGTACCGAAGAGACCACTGTTCATGCTGAGGAATTTCACTTTCTGTCCAAGACTATTCGGCCGATCCCAACTCCCAAAGAAGAAACAACGGAAGACGGCGAAACCATCATTCACGATGCCTTCACTGATAAAGAACAGCGCTACAGAATGCGTTATGTAGATCTGATCGTGAATCCGGAAGTTCGTAAAACCTTCCAGCAACGTACCCAAATGGTGCAGCTGATGCGCAACATCATGAATGAAAAAGGATATCTGGAAGTTGAGACTCCTATCCTTCAGCCTGTTTATGGAGGAGCGGCAGCCAAGCCTTTTGTGACTCATCATAATGCACTGGATATGGATCTTTACCTCCGCATCGCCAATGAATTGTATCTGAAGAGATTGATCGTAGGTGGTTATGATGGTGTCTATGAATTTTCTAAAGATTTCCGCAACGAGGGACTTTCCCGTTTTCACAATCCTGAGTTCACACAGGTTGAGCTGTATGTGGCCTACAAAGATTACAACTGGATGATGGAATTCACAGAGAATATGCTTGAGAAAGTTGCCCTTGAACTTCACGGTTCTACCAAAGTTCAGGTTGGTGAAAATGAGATCGATTTCAAAACTCCGTGGCCGCGAATTCCTTTATTTGAAGCCATAGAGAAAGAAACAGGCAAAGACCTTTATGGTAAAGAAGTGGACGAACTTCGTGCCATTGCTAAAGAACTACATGTAGAGATTGATAAATCTTTCGGGGCCGGCAAGATCATCGATGAAATTTTCGGAGAATTTGTAGAAGGAAAACTGATTCAACCAACTTTCATTACTGACTACCCTATCGAGATGAGTCCGCTTACCAAAAAGCACCGCTCCAAAGAAGGATTGGTCGAACGTTTCGAAGCTATATGTAACGGTAAGGAAATTGCCAATGCCTACACGGAGCTTAATGATCCTATCGACCAGCGTGAGCGACTTGAGGAACAAGCTAAACTACGTGCCAGCGGAGATGATGAAGCCATGACCATTGACGAAGACTTCATTCGTGCCCTGGAATATGGCATGCCTCCTACTGCAGGGATCGGGATCGGGATCGACCGTCTGGCTATGATCATGACCAATTCTGATTCTATCCGTGACGTGCTGTTTTTCCCTCAAATGAAACCGGAATAATATTATTCGTTAGATTCGTTAATGGTATATTCGTTTTTCTAAAAAATCGACGAGTAAAACTAAATCTGGATAAAGGGATAAAACAATGACAGGTGTATTTAAACCATTAACGAATAACCAGTAACGAATCCATGAAATTTGAATGGTATCTTGCCCGTCGTTATTTCAAAGGCTCCCGCAAAAGCTCGGGTTTTTTGTCGTTTATCAAATATATGTCGATAGCCGGCATTGCTATTGGAGCTGCAGGTTTACTGATCGCCCTTTCCATCGTTCATGGTTTTAAGTCTACAATTAATGGCAAGATCATGGATTTTGCCCCGCATATCACTATCGGTACCTATATAAATCAACCTATAGAACGTGCTGACACTCTGTTTACCTATTTAGACCGCTACCCTGAGATCGAAAGCAAGCAGATCGTGATCGAAGGACAGGTTATGATCCAAACCAAAGATCAGGTCACCGGAACTTCGCTTAAAGGCGTCAATATCGAAAAACCTGATTTTGGTGTTGGAAATTATATCACTGAAGGAAATTATGACCTGACTCAAGACTCCACCGGAATGCCCGGTATTGTTCTTGGTAAACAACTCGCGCAGCAGCTTCAGGCTGAAATTGGATCTGTTATCACCGTTTATACCATCGAGGGCATTCCTTCGATGATCAACTCCCCGGAGATCAAACAATTTCGCCTGACCGGAATTTATGAAACAGGGATCGATCTTTTTGACGATGTATTTGCCATGGTGGACCGAAAATATGCCCGCCAGCTTTTCAAATATAATAAGACACAGGCAGATGGCATCGAGATCAGGTTACAAGATAATTCCACCATCCTTACTTTTAAGGAGAAACTTGATGAAACCATTATTTTCCCCTACTACAATAAACCCATTTATACCGTATTCGGTAATATTTTTGCATGGGTTGAATTACAGGAAAACATGATCCCTCTGGTCATCAGCGGAATGATCATCGTAGCTGCCTTCAACTTAATCGGTGCTATCCTAATGATGGTACTGGAGCGTACGCGTGATATTGGTGTGCTTAAAACCATCGGCAGTAAATCTAAGATGATCCGCAGGATATTCTTAATGGAGGGACTTATGGTCGCGGTAGTTGGACTTATCATAGGGATTGCTATATCCCTGCTTTTCTACTTTCTGCAGGTCAATTACCAGATCATCCCCCTTTCCCAGGAAAACTACTACATGAGTTATGCCCCGGTTGAACCTCATGCCATTGATTTTCTGATCGTCTCTGTTGTCACGATCGTGCTTTCAGCATTGGCCTCATGGTTTCCTGCCCGTATTGCTGCAAATACTGATCCCGTGAAAGTGATCTCATTCGGGCGGTAATTCTGATCTTTTTCGAAGCATAAATTAGCTTGAGGAAATAATTTCGCGACTCGGTTCATCGGCCTTTCGCAAATCAATTAGGCTGAAATGCGATGAACGCTTTATTGCTTGTCCACCTTATTCTATTTTGAAACACAGATTAAACTGATTAGTGGAAGTACGCGGAATTTTAAAGATTACTCCAGTGCAAGATATCGATCTGACCGATTGCCGGTCTGATCGATGAAAGGCCACGATACCCAATCTAACAATCGGTCAGACGGGCTTTAGCCGTCAGACCGTGAGTAATTTCCATAAAAAAAGCCCGATCAGTTTCCTGAACGGGCTTGAATTCTATTCTTTGAAGATTCAGTTTAAAACAGACTCCACATCTTCCCAGGCCATGTCAAATGCTTCGGCCACATCTTGATAGACGATAGAGCCATCCGCAATATTCAAGCCTTTGAGTAGTTCAGCATCATCTTTAAGTGCTTGTTTCCAGCCTTTGTTTGCCAATGCCACTGCATAAGGCAAGGTTACGTTGGTCAATCCCATTGTGGAAGTGAACGGTACGGCACCGGGCATGTTAGCCACACAGTAGTGTACTACATCTTCAACCATATAAACAGGATCTTTGTGGGTAGTTGGTTTTGAAGTTTCAAAGCAACCGCCCTGATCAATGGCCACATCAACCAAGACTGTTCCCGGCTTCATATCTTTAAGCATATCACGTGTGATCAGGTGCGGGGCTTTCGCTCCCGGCTTAAGCACAGCACCGATTATCATATCTACATCAGGAAGCATTTTCCGAATATTAGCTTCAGAAGAAAACATAGTGGTTACATTCTTCGCCATAACATCATCAAGGTATCGCAAACGCGGCATATTGATATCCATGATGGTTGTTTTTGCTCCCATTCCGGCCGCGATCTTAGCCGCATTCACACCAACTATCCCACCGCCAAGTACCAATACATTAGCAGGTGATACTCCGGGAATTCCACCCATCAAAACTCCGCGACCACCTTTAGGTTTTTCGAGATAAACAGCGCCTTCCTGGGCAGCCATTCGTCCGGCAACTTCACTCATTGGAATAAGCAATGGCAAAGATCGGTCTGCTTTTTCTACGGTTTCATAAGCAATGGCGATACATTTTGAATCAATCACAGCTTTGGTTAGAGCTTCTTCTGCAGCAAAGTGAAAATAAGTGAAAATAACCTGGCCTTCCCGCATCCTTGGATATTCTTCAGCTATAGGCTCCTTCACCTTCATGATCATTTCAGCTTTCTTCCATACTTCTTCCACATCTTCGATGATAGTGGCGCCGGCATCAATATATTGCTGATTACTGAAACCGCTTCCAACACCGGCATTATTTTGAATTAAAACGTCATGTCCGTTACGCTTTAGCTGTACCACGCCTCCGGGCTGAATAGCAACCCTGTTTTCGTGAGTTTTGATCTCCTTAGGAACTCCAATAATCATAATATAAACTTTAGTTAGGCTGTTGTTTTTGGGACGCTAAGGTAGGCAATTTTAAGGAAAACTGGATAATGAATATTTTTTAAACCAACCCTTTTTCTATTATGTTATTAGTTGTTAAAGAGATATATGTTTTATTCATTTAGCCTAAATTCTATTTCTCATTTTTTCGGAACTAATTTTAAAATAATCATGATCAATTTTCCCTACCGCATTCTGTGCGCTTTTCTAACTCTATTCTTAGTTGCAGCAGGATGTTCTTCCAGCAAAAACACCACTTCAGATCAAAGATCAAATGCCCGTTCTGCTCCGGCATCAAATGGAATAAAAGCCTATTCCTCTGTCATCACCAAAGATGCAAAAACAGATGAAGGTTTATTTGATGTGCATTGGGTAGAAGATAAATTATACTACGAGATCCCTGATTCCCTGCTGAATCGTGAAATGCTTTTGGTAAGCCGGCTTGCTGAAGTCCCTACCGACTTTTTCGGTTTCTTTTCAGCCGGATCAAAAACGGCAGAGCAAGTGATCACCTTTGAACGTCAGCGAGATAAGATCTTGGTTCGCAAACAGTCATATAATGCCGTTGCTGCAGATACTTTACCAGTTTATAAATCAGTAAAAGCCAATAATTTTGCACCGATCATCGCTGCTTTCCCCATTGAAGCAATGGGTGAAGATTCTACTTCTCTTGTAATAGAAATGACTGATTTCTTTACCTCAGATACTGAAGCCATAAGCGGTGCTATTGGTTTTTTAAGGCAACAATATCAGGTTCGCCGCCTTGATGGAGACCGAAGCTATATCGAATCAGCAAAGAGCTTTCCCCAGAATATTGAAGTCCGACATGTTCTCACATACAATGCAGGGAACCCGCCATCAGATGAGCAGACAGCTACTCTTTCCATGATGATGAGTCAGTCTATGGTGCTACTTCCAAAAGAACCTATGCGTCCGCGTTATGAAGATTATCGGGTAGGCTGGTTCACCGTCAACCAAATTGATTATGGTTCTGATGCTCAGAAAGCGGAGGAAAAAAGCTATATCCGCCGCTGGAGATTGGAGCCCAAAGACCCCGAAGCCTATGCCCGGGGAGAACTTGTAGAGCCGGTAGAACCGATCGTTTACTACCTTGATCCTGCCACGCCCACCAAATATGTTCCATATATCATACAGGGAGTTGAGGACTGGAACGAAGCTTTTGAAGAAGCCGGTTTCAAAAATGCGGTAGTCGCCAAAGAAGCCCCCTCTCCCGAGGAAGATCCCGACTGGAGTCCTGAAGACATTCGCTATTCCACTGTTCGATGGGTGGCAAGTACCATTAGGAATGCCGTTGGACCAAGCGTAAGTGACCCACGCACCGGCGAGATCATTGAGAGTGATATTGTTTGGTATCACAATCACATGCGCTCTTACCGCAACCGATTAATGATCGAAACAGGAGCTGCTAATCCTGACGCAAGAAAATTACAGCTGGATGACGACCTGATCGGTGAAACCATGCGTCGGGTTATTTCACATGAAATTGGCCATGCCATTGGCTTGCCCCACAACATGCAATCAAGCTCAGCCTATCCTGTTGATTCTCTTAGATCAGGTTCTTTCACACAGGAATACGGAATTGCAACAACCATCATGGAATATGCACGGCAAAATTATATTGCACAGCCGGGCGATGAAAATATCAGGTTCATCCGTAAAATTGGCCCTTATGACAAATATTCCGTCAACTGGGGTTATCGTGTGATCCCAGATGCTGAAACTCCGGAAGATGAGAAACCAGTACTTGATCAATGGATACTGGACAAAGCAGATGATCCGATCTATCGTTTTGCTTCTTCGACCGGGTATGATCCTTCTTCCCAAACCGAAGATCTCTCTGATGATGCGGTAAAAGCCAGCACCTATGGATTGATGAACTTAAAGCGAGTAGTTCCTAATCTCATTGAATGGACCTCCACTCCGGGCGAAGGTTATGATGACCTGGAAGAGATCTACGGAGAGTTAATTGGGCAATGGGCTCGCTATGCAGGACATGTTTCCACCAATATTGGCGGTGTGTACCAAAGCAGAAAAAGCTCTGATCAGGAAGGAGTACTTTATACTCCCGTTCCAAAAGATTATCAGCAAGAGGCTATGGGATTCCTGAATGAGCATGTATTCTCTACTCCAGACTGGTTATTGGATAAAGAGATCCTTCGACGAATAGAACATGCCGGTGCCCTTGACAGAGTTAAAAACCTGCAGGGCCGTATGCTTAATGATGTAATGGGTGCTGATGTAATGATGCGCCTCGCTGAAGCACAGATCTTTGACGGAAATAATGCTTACGCTCCGCTTGATATGCTGGAAGACCTGCGCCGTGGTGTATGGGCAGAGATCTACGAAATGACAACCATAGACCCCTATCGCAGAAACTTGCAGCGCTTGTATCTTGATAACATCGAAGAGTTATTTATGAATGATGAAAGTGGCGGTTTCCGTAATCAGGTAGATGTGAAAAATTCTGATATCCGTCCTTTCTTACGTGTTGAATTAAATCAGCTTCAAAATGATCTTGAAAGAGCACAAACCCGAATTTCTGATAACTTTACCCGGGCTCATATTGATGATGCTTTGTTGAGAATTAACGAGATTTTAGACCCCTCAAATTAATACAAACTCATAAACTGCAAAGCCTCTGTATTTCGACAGAGGCTTTTTTTATTTCAGCTTTGCAGCTTTTAATATCCCCTTTTCAGTGATCTCTACATGACCATACAGAAATGGTCCTCCAATTGAGGCAATTTCTACTAACTGCCTTCCTTCAAGGTATTCAAGTAGATTCTTCAATTCAGTCCTGTCCAATTGAAGTTTTTCTACCAGACCAGCCACATCCACTTTAACATTTGGCTTATGATCACTCCGTTCTGCAAGTAAAGCCAGCAGTTGTTTTGCTCTGTTGTTAAAATCTCCGCCAATTAGCATAAAAATTACTAATGAATAATTGACAGAGAATCATCATTTCACCTAAACAAAAGGTTATCTAAATGTTAAGCTATTATTAATAAAAATTATTTTTAATAACCTACTAAACCGATTATTTATAATAGAATGTTTCTATAGTTTAAGTGAACTCAATGTGTTAATATTAAATGATTATGCTTAATAAATTCACTTTAAGGAAGAGGATCTTTTTATTCTCTTCTATACTGATTTCACTGGCTTTTACCTTGATGTGGATCTTTGTACGCCCGCAGTATAAAGAAGCTATCATTAATGAAAGAACTACCATAGTCTCTCAACTTCAGGAGTACTCCCTTCAGCGATCCGATCAAATCATAAGAAACTGGCTGAATTCCACGAACTATATGGTAGATGAAATTGAGAACAATGCTGCACAAACCCAGGATATAGTTACCAAAACTCTCAACCTCACCCCCGGGTTAATGAGAATTTCAATAACTCAGGAAGGGGCTTCGGAAACAGTCGATATCCGCCGCTCACTTTACGATGAAGTAGATTTTAGCACCATCCAGTATAATTGGTATCCCTCCAATCTTGACCCAACTATAAGAATAAGTCTCAGCCCTGATTTACTAAATGAAAACTATTTTCTGATCGCTCAGAAAGCAATTCGAATCGGTGGCAGTGTCTTTTTCCTGGAAATGTATTTTGATGCGAGTTCCATTGTAAATGAGCTCATAAACATTCCTCTCGGAGGCGCTTATGAAGCCAATATTTTTACTGACAATGGAGCAACTATTCTGCCATCTAAAGAAATAGAAATTCCTGAAACTATACTTAATGAAGCAAGCTTTTCCAATCAGTCTACCATTGAAATTAATGGGGATGAATGGTTTTTATTGAACTCAAGGTTTCAGACAATTCCACTTTGGCACGTTGTTGCTGTAGAAGATTCTTTTATACTTAAACCTGTTTATGATCTGATTGTATTTTCATTGATTGCAGGAGGTATAATTTTATTGATTCTATTCACCTTCAGCTGGTACGTGAGCAGACGCGTGAATGAACCTGTGGAGCAGATCATTAGCGACGTGGAACACATGAGTTCATTAAATTTTGAGCATCCTATAAAACCGGTTGCGCTGCCAGAGTTTAGTCTCATGCAAAATACTCTGGAAACCATAAGGCTTACACTCGAAAGATATCAGAAAATAAATGTTGAGAAGATCATCCTTGAGGAATGGAAGAACAGGTATATGATGACCTATTCAGAAGATCTGATTGGTATTCTTGACTCTTCAAAAAATTTCAGCTTTCTAAATAATAACTTTGAGCAGTTTCTTGAAACCCTGAATATAGACCCTAAAGAAGCTCATCTTGATGATATCCTTTCCCATTCCGAAATCAGTGTAGCTAAATTTGAACAAAGGATACATAACCCCGATCCATATACTGTAAAGATCAATAACTCTGAGATCTCACATTATCTAAACGATAATAAAAGCGATTATTATGACTTTCAGTATATCTCTATCATCAATAAAGACGGTAATGAAGAAGCGGCATTGATCATTCTTCACGACATGACTGAAGACCGCCTCAACGACATCAAACGAAATGATATGATCAATATCATTGCCCATGAGCTAAAAAATCCTATTACTAGTATTATGGGACTTTCTGAGGTGCTCAAGGATGCTACTTATCAGATGAACGAGGCTGAAAAGGACAATATGATTAGCGAAATTTATCTTTCAGGCCAACGAATGAAAACCTTGGTCAATCGGTTTTTAGACATCCAACGTATTGAGTCGGGTAGAACAAATATCGAATTTAAACAGATTGATCTGATGGTACTAACTGAAGAGGTACGTACTATCACCCGACCATTACTCAAAGACAAAAACTTAAAAACTAAACTTGTCAGAGAAGGTCGCGGTTTTCAAATCAATGGTAATTCAGAATTGATTTTTGATGCCGTCCAAAATTTACTAAGCAATGCTATCAAATACGGTGGTGAGGATAGAACTATAGAGATCAAGTTAAGTCACAAACCGGATCATCATAGCATCAGTATTACAGATTATGGGTATGGAATAAGTCTTGAGGAACAAAAGAAAATATTTGATAAATTTTACCGTGTGAAATCTAACAAAAAAGCCATTCAAGAGACGGGTACCGGCCTTGGCTTATCATACGTAAGAGAAATAATTGATTTACATAATGGGGAAATAGAGCTTGAATCTAATGAAGAGATAGGTTCCCGCTTTACCCTGGTTTTTCCAAAATAAAGGGTTCGAAATGAAACTAAAATTATGGATCGGATTTGTAGTAGTAACATGGGGTTTTTCAACCTATGCTATTGCACAAGGCAACCCTATTGTCTTTCAGGCTGAAAAATTACAGGAAATTGCTCAGCAGTATACCGGCGAGTCTGTCAATTGGCCATTGGTACTCAATTTAGCTTCCCATAATACAGAGGAAAATATATTCACGATCACCCCTTCCCAATTGCAGGAATTGCAAAACTTCTCTCAGGTTTCTGCAGAAGTTTTAAAACAAAAAGAACGCGTAACTGAACTGATATCATCAGGAGCAACTATTTTTGCTTCTGATGAATATCAGGAAGTACAAAGTTTACTGTCAGGGTATAAAAAGGCCGTAAATGATGGGGTTATTCAAGATGCTTTTGATTTTGGAAACCAGATCAAAGCTTCTGTAGATAGTATGGAGGCCGCACTTCTTGAGAATAGAGTAGTCGATGCTCAAGCTCAACTAACGGAGAAAACCGGCCAGGTTGATCGCCGGGAAGGGCTTTTAGGGTCATGGTTAGATGCCATGAAAGGTGACTTATTTGAACAGTCTGATGGAATCAGAACTTTCGTTGAAAGTTATGCCAAGCTTTCTTTTTTAGATGGAAGTAGTATTCAGGTGGAACCTAATACTGTTGCTGTTATACGAAAATCTCGCATTGACAGGCTGAATGATGCCGGGGACACAGAGATCACCCTTGAGGATGGAGGGTTGCTGACTAAACTTTCGGCAGCAGGGAAAAGCCGTAGTACATATACTTTGAATGCAGGGTCTTCCTCTTCAGAGCTTCGATCTCAGAATTTTTATGCAGAAACAGACAATTCAGACTTAGTTAAACTCACAAATTATGATGGGGAGGCAATTGTAAACTCCAATAATGTCTCGATCACCATAAGAGAAAATGAAGGTACTATCGTGGAAAGTGGAAAAGCCCCGATGCAACCTGTTAAATTATTACCCTCCCCTTCACTTACCTGGGCCACAACCGATACAGTTGTAAATAATGAAACGATCGTTTTTGCTTTTGATGAAATAGAAGGAGCACAAAATTACAGGATCCAATACGACCGATCCCCCAATTTCACAGAAAATGTAGTTGAAGTACAGACAACAGAAACCTCCCTTGTGATGGATGACCTGCCAATGGGTATGACCTACGTCAGAGTACAGGCTATAGATGAACTGGGACTGCGTGGTCCTTTTTCAAAGACTGCTCGAATAATTCGCACTATTGATAGCACACCGCCACCTGTCTTTGTAGATAATCTACATAATGACCTACTCTTCACTAGCGATGGATCTCTACAAATTACAGGGGCTACAGAATCTGAAGCCCGTTTAGTTATTTCGGGTAAAAATGTAAGAGTGCAACCTACAGGACGTTTTTCCCATACGGTAGCTGATATCCAAACTACTAAAGATATCACGATTACTGCTGCAGACCCTTCCGGCAACAGAACAACAAAAAATATAACGCTGGTACGTTTAACGGAAGATAAATTGTACAACTTCAGGCTTCGAAGTGCTCTTGGTAGTACCTTGTCTTCTATAAGATCCGGCTCAACTACATTTTCCGGTAATTTATATCCCGGTATTGAAATAAAATTAATCAATGAAAGTTTAACCGAAAGTGTAAGAACTGATTTCAATGGAAACTGGGGAGTTACTTTGGATCTTCTTCCCGGACAGTTGAAAATTGAATTCAGAAATGCCAATACCGGACTCTTATATTCTTCTAAAACCTATACTGTCGAATAGCGAAATGAAAGAACAGTTTTTAAAAGTACTTTTTACTCTTATTGTAATATTCTTCTGGGTTTCACCAAGCAGTGCTCAAGAGCTATATTTGACCGTTTCCGGAAAACAATCCACCTTTAATAGTGGTGATTCACGTCACCAATATGATATCTGGATAAAGCCCGGAAATAATCCTACGAATGCCAAGCTGCAGATCTTTGATGCAGGCCTTGGGGGCAGTGCCGACTACACAACTATTAATAACACGGCTAATACATCAACTACTTATACTCTTTATTCTTTCGATGATCTTTACTCTATTTCCTCAAATTACCCTGTTAAAAAAGACGTATCAGCAACACCAAATCAGTCTTTGACTGCTCAAAATGAAGACAGGTTTATAAATGAATGGGTAGACCTGGGAGAAATATCACGCCAAAACAATGGATATATACTGCGTGTTACTACTGACAACGGTGACGATGTTAACAATTATAAAGTCAGGGTCACAGACCCATCCGGAAAAGAACCGAATGATTCATCATGGCAAATTTTAACTTTTGATCTATCTGTGGGATTATTTGATCTGCCTGCTGATCAGGTATTACAAATAAAACCATATCAACCTCAAGGCTCTGGTCAAAAATTTACTATTTCCGGGAAAGAGGATAGCAGTGCTGTACTTTTAGATAGCTTTGGAAGCACATATCCGATAAATGGCGCGCAAATTCCCCTAACAATTTCGGATTCTGAAAATATATGGGCACTAACAGTAAACGGATCTGAAGAAACCACTAAGAACTTTACTGTTTATGGAAATAATAGCCCCGTTCTTTGGCATTATGAACCGGTATTCACTCCTTTCCAAAAACCTGATCTTACCGTTACTCAAAGTCCAACTATGAGGTGTACAGAAAAACCCTTCCAATTGAGTAGTCAGAATTTAAGTGATCAAAATTTACAATCAGCCATATGGCAAGTTAACGGAAGTACATTAGGTACAGGAATTTCTCCAACTTTATCCTTTAGCTCTCGAGGGAATGTCACTTTAAATGTTCGCATCCCAAATAATTCATCCACTTTTCCTGAATTTTGGAGTGTTAGACAAGATTTAGTAATCAATGAACCTCCAATAGCCCGGCTGGAAGCCGATAAAACTGTTATCGCTCCCAACGAGATCCTAACCCTTTCTGCTGCAAATTCTTATGATCTAACCGGACGAGAATTAAATTATTATTGGTTTGTAGATGGCCAGCTCCAGGGAACCGATCCGGCTTTTAGTTTTTCAGCATCACGCGAAGGCAATCATATCATTTCGGTAAGGGTCAACAACGGAGGTGATATTCCCAATTGCAGTAACAGTCAGCGACAGATCCGAATACAGGTAGACAATGATGCTGCAGACCAAACAGAATCACCAAGAAATGTTATCGCACGCCGAATTGAAGCACCCCAGGTAACTTCGCAAGCATCGGCTGGCTTTAGTTATACTTCAAGCGGTGATGCTGCCTCTGATACAAGCAGTAGTTATACCTGGAATTTTGGAGACGGAACCACAGCCACAGGTCAAAACGTGACTCATACTTATCCTGAAACCGGTGTCTACCAAGTTGAATTAGTCATTGACGACAATCAGCAAAGAAATAACAGTGTTCAAACAAAACAGCATACCATAGTCATTAATAAATTTCCGGAAGCGTATTTTGAACTCCCTGAAATCATCGCTGCTCATGACAGTTTCAGAGTAGATGGTAGCTCAAGTTATGACGAAGATGGAGCTATTGTCAGTTATGAATGGTTTGTTAACGGGCAACCCATTGCCACCGGCCCAAATCCTTTAATTAGTGTAGATACACCCGGCGATAATACAATTTCACTAAAAGTGCGGGACAATTCCGGTAATGAAATTGCTCAGGCTATGATCAGCCGAACCGTAAGGGCCAATTACGCCCCGGTTGTTAGGTGGAATATCGCTCCTGATGTCATAGGCCCCGGAGACGAGATCACCTTTAACGCTGAAGAATCCTATGACCCGGATGGGACTATAGAAGAATTGTATTGGACTTTTGAAGATGGAACTGTAATTGAAGGGAAACAGGCCAAATTCAGTTTCCAGGAAAGTGGCATCCATTATTTTTCACTTACCGCTGTTGACAATGAAGGAGTTACCAACTCAGAAAATACGGTTGATGGAACTGTAAATGTGAATCACACACCATACATCGTAACAGAATCGGTGATCCGGTCAAATTCCTTAGATATTCATCTTAATGCTTCCAATACCTACGATGCAGGCGATGACCCCCTTAATTTTGAATGGACTCTGCCTGATGGCTCAAAAAGAAATGAAACAAGCTTTAGCTGGAAGGCACCTGAATTTGGTGTACATATTTTCGGATTAAAAGTTGATGATGGACAGGGTTTGCCAAATAGTAAAGCTGAAAAAACAATACGGGTTTTGATCAACAGACCGGTTCAAGCTGTCGTAGATTCCCTGATACTATCTTGTTCCGGTCAAACCATATTATTCAACAGTTCACAAAGTTATGATCCTGATGGTGACCCCTTTAATGTGGAGTGGGATTTTGGAAATGGTGAAATTTCAAATCGCCCCAATCCTTCCTATGTATATGACCGGCCGGGTAATTATGATGCTAAAGTCACTATGAGTGATGGCATATCAGAACAACCAACCGTCACTAAAATTCCGGTCATCATTGGAGATTCTCCGGTCGCAAAAATGAATTTAGCTGATACCGATTCCACGATCTGTGTGGATACCGCCTTAGAATTTGATGGCTCAGGAAGCCTCGACCCCTCCGGTGCTCTCCCTTCCTTGTTATGGAACTTCGGTGACGGCACAATAGAAACGGGCCCAAAAATCCGTCACGTATTTACACAGCCCGGTATATTTCCTGTATCACTTTCCGTTGAAGGTTCCGGTTCTATCAATTGTGGAAATATGAATCAGGTCAGAGGCATAGTCAGAGTAATTGAAGGCCCCAAAGCTGTATATGAAACTCCGGAATGGATACCGCCGGGACAAGAAGTTACCCTTGATGGATCAGCATCAACAGCTGAAGATGATTTCTCCTTAGTTGAATGGGAAATACAAGAACAATCACAGACCGTTACCAAACAGGGATTCAGGACGAGTCACTTATTTACCGAGCCGGGAGAATATCTTGTCACCCTTAATTTACGAACAAATACTACCGCTGCATGTAGTACCGCAAGCTTAACAAAATCCATCAAAGTAAATGCTCCACCTGTCATAAACTGGGAACTCCCGGAACAAGTAGCTGCAGGAAGTGATCTATCACTGGATGGCATGGCATCGCTAGACCCGGATGGTTATATAAAAAAATATAGCTGGTATTATGATGGTGAGCTTATAAGTAATAACTCCGCTGAGATCATAAAAGCTATAGAGCCCGGAATGCATACTGTTACCCTCGAAGTAGTAGATAATTCACCGACTTCAAATAACACGGTCAGAGAAGAGAAATCATTTTTTGCCAATAATGCACCCAAGCCAAGGGTTTCCACCTCTGCCGTAAGGTATATTGGGGAAGAAGTCTTTTTGAGAGCAAGCCCTAACCAGGACCAAGATGGAGACCCTGTTACCAATCAATGGGTCATAGATGGGAAGCCAATTGAAGGAGCATCATTTATCCCCAAAAAAGCAGAAAAGCATCGTATTACCTTATTGCAAAATGATGGACGTGGAGCTCCAAATTCAGTTGATTCAGCCGTAGTTGAAATTACACCAAAAGACATCCCAAAAATAGATCCTGACTACCCCAGATCTATTATACAAAACAGAGCCATTACATTAAGTGAATTGGATATTCCTTCTGAATGGAGATTTTCTGTAAATGATAATTTTACCGAAAGATGGGTGGCAAATACAGTAGGAGCTGATAGCCTGAATCTATATTGGTTCCTTAACGGAGAACCCATTTGGTATAGAAAATTTCCCATTACCATAATGGAGAAACTTAGCGCTGTACAGGAACGACAGACTATTCAACTTGATTGGAACCCTATTAACCCTAAGACAATACTGGATGCCCCTGAAGTAAACAGAAAAACCTCTGAAGTAAAATACACTTGGTTTCAGAATGGTGAAATGATCGGATTTGGAGCACAGCAGGAAGTCCCGCTTAAAGAGGGTGAGAATAAGTTTACTATAAGGGTCGAAGACCTGAGGGTAGCAGATTCAGAACCCATTGAAACTGAAGTTGTTATTATCACTGAATAAAATCGTGATTACGATCTGATCTTCGTTGCCGCATGTATCTGAACCGCACATTTCATTCCATCCATAGCTGCTGACACAATTCCACCGGCATAACCTGCTCCTTCCCCACACGGATATAATCCTTTTATTTGAATATGCTGAAGGGTTTCCTGATCTCGGGGAATCTTTACCGGGCTGGAAGTTCGGGACTCAGGTGCATGAACCACAGCATCGTTGGTGAGGTAACCCCTCATGCTCTTATCAAACTGCAGAAAACCTTCTTTAAGGGTTTTATGAATGAAATCGGGTAGAACAGAACCTAAATCCACTGAAGTTATTCCCGGTGCGTACGAGGTATTGGGCAGATCTTTGGAAACATCCCCTTTGATGAAATCCCGTAATCGCTGAGCCGGGGCCGTCTGTGTTTGACCTCCTTCTTTCCACGCCTTTTGTTCAACAGACCGCTGAAATTCCATAGCAGCCAATGGACCGTATTTCTCGAAAGGCTTAAAATCTTCAGGACTTAGTTCTACCACAATTCCCGAATTTGCCGTAGAACGCGCCCGCCTTGAAGAAGACCACCCATTGGTCACGATCTCACCGGGAGCGGTTGCACAAGGCGCTATTACGCCACCGGGACACATGCAAAACGAATATACCCCGCGATCTCTCACTTGCTTCACGATGCTGTAATTAGCCGGAAGTAAATACTCTCCCCGGGTCTCACAATTATACTGAATGGAATCGATCAGGGCTTGTGGATGCTCTACCCGCACCCCAATAGCCAGCGGTTTTAATTCGATCTCAATTCCTTTCCGATACAGCAACTCAAATATATCGCGCGCCGAGTGACCCGTTGCCAGTATCACATGACCGGCATGAAACTTTGTCCCGTCTTTAGCTACTACTCCCTTTATGGATGAAGAATCTGTGATCAGATCAGTAACCCTCGTATTGAAGTGGATCTCTCCTCCATTTTGCAGAATGCATTCCCTCATATTCCCGATGATGCCGGGTAGTTTATTGGTTCCAATATGTGGGTGAGATTCCACCAATATATTCTTGACGGCTCCAAATCCCACCAAAAGTTCCAGCACTTTACGGACATCCCCTCTTTTCTTGGAACGGGTGTAAAGCTTGCCATCTGAATACGTTCCGGCTCCTCCTTCCCCAAAACAATAGTTAGAATCTTCGTTAACGAGGTGGTTTACATTAATGCCTTTCAGGTCAGCTATGCGTTCTTTGGCATCTTTGCCGCGTTCAATAATGACCGGCTTCAACCCTTTTTCCATTAGCTCCAGGGCAGCAAACAATCCGGCCGGTCCGGCCCCAATGATGATCACTTCTTCAGCATTACTCACGTTGGGATAATCAGGAAGCGTGATCTCCTCCGGCTCAAATTCCTCGCCGATATACATCCGCACTTTAAGGTTTACATAAGCCTGACGGGCACGGGCATCAATGGAGCGCCGAAGAACCTCTATATGGTGAAGATCTTCTGGGGCTAATCCCTCTTTATCAAGAAGATATTCTTTAAGTAAATGTGGCTCTCCGGCTACTTCCGGCAGTACTCTGATCTGAATTTCTTTCTGCATGTCCTAAAAATAAGGAATTCAGAATTGTTATAAGAATGATGAGGAAATTAAAATTCGCTTTGATCCTCTTCACGAAGCTCCGGCTTAGCAACGAGGCCGAAAGGAAAGATGCATCTGTCTGATTTTGGTTGGCTTAATTTATCTATATTTACTTCCTTGACAACAAATTATTAGATCTTATTATTCGACCAAATAATTGAACTGAACCAATGGCATTACGACTCATAAAAATATTACCACCAAGCGGATATGATGATCTTCAAAGCCTTATTAATGAAGATGATATCGTTGATTCCTGGATCGATAAATCTGAAGGAGGTAAAACAGTCGTTAACCTGTTAGCTGATGTAGAACTCACAGAGAAAATTCTTGGAGATCTTGAAACAACATTTACCGGCAAGGATGACTACAGAATAATACTTCTCCCCATATCAGCTTCACTTCCATCACAAACTGATGAAGAAGAGGATAAAGACGAAACAGCTGATAAAGAGAAAGACAATAAGAGGGTAAGTCGAATTTCAAGAGAAGAGCTGTATGAGGAGATCAATAAGATCAGTGACTTTTCATGGATTTACCTTGTTTTAATAGCCCTCTCCTGTGTAGTAGCGGCAAATGGATTGATCCGGGATAGTGCAGCCATGGTAATAGGCGCCATGGTGATAGCACCAATTCTGGGCCCAAATGTAGGACTTGCTTTGGCAACTACTTTGGGAGATAAAAAACTACTTAAAAGATCTCTTAAGTCTATCTTTTTTGGTTTTACACTTGGAATCAGTCTGTCAATCCTGATGGGGCTCCTCATTGATATTGACCCTGAGGTTTCACAGATCAAATCAAGAACCGCTGTAAGTTATGCGGATATTGCATTAGGTCTTGCAGCCGGTGTAGCGGGTTGTCTTTCATTTACCCGGGGGATCTCAGCTGCCGTGATCGGAGTTATGGTAGCGGTAGCTTTACTTCCACCTATGGTGGCAACCGGATTGCTTCTGGGAAGTGGGATGTATCAATTGGCTTATGGGGCAGGTCTATTAACGGTAACCTATATAATCTGCATTAATTTAGCCGGGGTCGTTACTTTTTTACTTCAGGGTATAAAACCACACAGTTTCATAGATCAACGGGAAGGGGAAGAATTAAGCCGTTACGCTATTTTTGTTTGGGTCAGCCTTTTAATTCTGCTCTCCGTTATTATCTATTTTGAGTTTTTGTGATCAGCTACGGATCAAATACTGAAATTTTATAAAGAACTCTCGGTTGGTCTGCCTGAAATCTCTGAATCCATTATTGATTGAGGGATCAAAATCAGTAACATAATTCGTCATGCCGATATAGAATTTTGTAAAGGCATTGGCTTTGTAATAAAACAGTGGATAGAACTGTATTTGATCATTAAAGGAATCATATTCTGTAATAAAACGGAGAAAAAGTTTTTTTGTGAAGTTATATCGCGTATTCAACCTATAGATATCGCCACTGTAAAAAGTCTCACCCGAATCCAAAGCTGATAATTTTGAATAATTATAATCAAGGGTCATTCTAAAACGGGGAGTCGGTTTTAAGGTAGCATCTGCAGAAAAACTATATCCTTTGCCCAATGAAGGAGTTCCCGAGCGATTGACATTTCGCCCAAATTCCAGGCTTGAGCCAAAAGAAAACACATCCCAGGTATTAGAACTAAAGCTGATAGTACCCCGGTAAATATTACTGAACATGATTCCCCGAAACCTCTCATCGTTTAAGGGGAGAAAATTCAGATTTAAATTATTCTGCCCACCCAGACTATTATTGAGTCTTACAAAAACGTAGCGTTCATAAAAATTCCCCTCTGAATCATAGCGCCAGGTTCCGCTTGTACTTAAAGAACCCTGTGAAAGAATACGGTTATCGGGATAATAGGAAATGCTCTGACTGGCCCCTATTTCACGCCGGTTGGTTCGGTTTATAAATCCATTTTGAGTTTGAAACGTTGGTGAAAAGGATTTGTATTCAAATGAAAAGTCATAGTATTTCGCTTCACGGGCAAATTCTGTATTTAACATTGTCCCATCATACTCTTCTCCATTAAAAGTAGCATCATAGCCGGTACTTCCAAAGGTTCTCCCGTCCTCATGCAGAGTACTATTATTTAACTCCCTGGTTTTAGAATATCCGGTCTGTCCACGAAAATAATAATTTGATGCAAGCAACAGATCCCAATCTATGCTTCCCACATAATTAAATCCGCTGCCATAGTTTCGGGTCGTTAGAAGCCCGCCAAACTGAGACTCATTCCCAAAATTATATTTAGCTCTCAAAATAGTACTATAGGATTTCTCCTCGGTTTGCACAAAAGAACTACGTTCTCTTCCCGGAACAATGAACGGAGTATTCCTGTCGTAAGCAGATAACAAAGCAATGCTGTAGCTATCACTCTTTTGAGTATATTTTGCAGCAGCCAGAGGATTATTGATGGTTCTGGAATAGTACAGATCTTCCCGTGTGCTAAACAGATCTGAGCCTTTAACAAAGAACGGGCGCTTTTCTGAGAAATAGAGCGCAAAGGTTTCATTCACACTGATCTGTGCTGCATCCGTTTCAACCTGACTAAAATCCGGATTTACCACCGCTTCCAAAGTACTTGAGGTGGATGGAGAATACGAAATACTCCCTCCTATTTTTGCTTCAGGTGGCAGATTATCCAACCCTGAATTTCGATCCGAAGGATCCTTTATAGCAGCACTTTGTGTGGCCGCCGCGTAAGGTAAAATTTCTATTGTTTTGGAGCTTTCTAAGCCCTCTATATTTATCAACGACCCGCTTTGGCAGAGCAAGCAGGAATTATCCAGCTTGACGTTGGTCCAAGACAGCTGATACCGGTTTTCCCGCGGGTAATTACGAATGAATTGTATAGACCAGTTCTGAACATCCCGGTCCGGAAAACTAAAGCTTTTGAATGGCACCTTCATCACTGCGGTATATCCGTCTTCCGTAATATTTGCAGCGGAATACCATAGGGCATCAAAATTGAAATCCTCTGAGCTGGCCGTTCGCGTTGCGTCCATCTGTACTCCGAGTGGATTCACAACGAATTCGTAAGCTTCCTGATTATTGGCATAGGTATCAAGTATCACCCCCACATAATCATCTCCAAAAAAGCCATCCCGGTCGGTTATATTTGCTCGAATTTTACCCGGTTCAGGATCTTCACTTTTGAATCCGATATAAAGATGGGTCTTACTGTACAGTACTTTCACCTGAGTTGGTACCGGAGCGGGACTCTCATCATTAGGCTGTCTCTGATGGTATAATTCGGTGACCGGAGCCAACTCCCAATACGGGTGATCCATCAGACCGGTGAGATCAAAGTCTTCTTCAATTTGATAAGGCTCATAGGAATACTGATTCAAATAAGTCGGATCCTGGGCATTCAGTTCACACAAAAAACCGGCTAAAAAAGAAATAAATATAGCTGACAATGCTAATCTGCGGTAAGTAACAAAAGGCATGAATAATTCCAACAACTGACGTTTTTAATTCGGCCTAAAATACACGCTTTCCCATGCGCCATTTTATAAAAGTTGTTTCAAGTGAAAGGCTCTCTACTTCATAATCTAATTTATTTATTCGATTGGCGAAGTCAGTATACGGTCTGACTTTTAAGCTGTTTTTAAAGATGCTGTTTAACAACGGCAATAACGAACTATAACTTCTAAGTGGCAAGTCACGCTACGTTAAAATCTGCTTGAAACGCCTTGTTATGAAACCGGTTCCGGTTCTTGAATCAATATTTCAGCAGGAATCCCAAGCTTTTTATACAGTAACTTAATTTGACGAAGAGAAAGTGATCGTTTACCTGATAGGATTTCACTAGCCCTTGATTTCGAACCTAATATTTTTGCCAAATCTTTCTGCTCAAGTCCAAGCTGATCCATTCGAAACTTTATCGCTTCAACTGGTTTAGGAGACTCAATGGGAAAGTGCTTTTTTTCGTATTCATCTACTAAAATACCCAAGATTTCTAATTCGTCGCCTTCGACACTTCCGGGCTTAGCATCAAAAATTTCTTCGATGCGATTTAATGCTTTTTGGTAATCGTCTTCGGTATGTATGGGTTGAATCTGCATAATTAAGGTTCCGCTTTAAATTGTTGTTGCATCAATTTTGTCGTATTCGGCATGAGTACCTACAAAACGGATGAATACCTGTCCATAGTCATAATTTATTTTGACTGCCAACCGGTAGTTATTACCCTTGATGTTAAAAACCACTCGATTGTTAGGAAGAATGCTGGCATGTGGATATTTATTCTTTATATCAGCTGGTGATTCCCATTGAGAATTTTCAGCTTCAGAAAACCATGCCTTTAAAGCATCTTCACTATCTGAATGATTGGTCCAAAATTCACGTAATGTTTTTCGGGCAAATACTCGCATAGATGAATATAGAAAGTTCCACTATTGGGAACAAGTAGAAAGATAGGTTACATAACGACCCAGCGTTTAAGCGATTTTAACAAGATGATGTTTAACGACGGCAATAACGAACTAAAACTTTTAAGTGGCAAGTAGATCCGTGTTAAAATCCGCTTGAAACGCCTTGTTATAGGGTGATCTATGATAGAGTTTAAAGTTTGTCTAACGGTCTCGGCTATGAGTAGTTGCGTGGGTTGACACTTACTCTGCAAGTACACACCAAACTGAAAATCCGCGCGGATTTTCAGAAGTAGGCGAGAACAAGCAATTACTTATAGCCATTGTTGTGCTTTCGTTATTTATTCTTTTCTAGTTTTCAATTCAGAGTCGATTGATTTAATTAAATCATCAATTTTCTTATTAATATCATTTTGGCTTACTTCTATATCCCAATAAAATTGATTTTTGAGGCTTCGAAGAAAATACATGAACACTTTATCCTCTTTAAGTTCATTATAATTATTTGGTATCATTTCAAGTTCTAGATCGTCAAAGTTTTTAGTCACTCGATATTTTTCGTAGTTGCCATTCCATAAAGCGCTAAATCGTGTATTAAAAATAGTTGAATTTGCATCTTCAATTCTTTGAACGTACTTATTAATTTGCGCATCTAAAACAGTGCTGGACCAAGAATAATAACTGATTAATTTATCTCTCAAGCCATCATTTGATATAAGGTTTAAGTCTTTTGATTTTAAGGCTTCAAAGACTTCTGTATTTATTTTAGGTGTCCAAGTATTTGTAATTCTTCCAAAATGGTATTTCAAGGAATCTTGATATGGTAAATCTTGTTCCATATGATTTATCAAAATCGAAATAGATTCTTTGGTTAACTCATATTTATCAAATCTGAAATTATTAAATTCTATATCCGAAATTAGACTTTGTTCAAAGTTTTTTAGAAACTTTATTTCTTCCGTTTTTAATTTTTCTTTTTCATTCCAATTATTAATTGAAAGCGCAATTAAAATTCCAATAACGACAAGAATGATTTCTCCAATAGCATAAAGCAGGTACTTACTGAATTTGTTTTCAGATAGTAAATTTTGTCTAATTTTTCTAAAGAATTTTATCATTGGTTAGCGGTTAGTCATAATGAAGCACAACGGTTTGGCTATGCGCAGTATCCCGAAGGGTATTGCGTATAGGTTTTGTTGGCGGTAGTTATTCTTTATTTTTCATTTCTTCAGAAGGCATATGGTCTTCGAGAAATTTATGAATTTGCCAAAGTGACCTTTCTCCAATCGGCGAGAAAAAATCCATAATATGAGGCCATCCTTCAATTCTGTCATACACATAGGGGACTTTTTTTGATTCTAATATTTTTGCCAAATTATCAGAGTTCTTAACAGAAACAGAACCATCAAGTGTACCATGTATTAGTAGAATTGGCGGGTCATTTACATCTACGTGTTGGGTTGTTGAAGCGTCTATATAATTAGTGTTATCTAACGAATAGGGTGTTCCAATGTACAATTCATTAAAAGGATGCTCTCTTTGAATTGTCAAGCTCATGTCGTGTATTCCATACAGTGAAATTGCGCCTTTAAATACAGATGGGTTTAACCCTTTTACATATCCTCTGTCGGAATTAGCTGAAAGTACCATTAAAGCTGCGAGATGCCCTCCAGCTGAAATTCCATAGGTCATTATTTGGCTAGGGTCAATGTTGAATTCCTTTGCTTGTTCAGTTAAAAATAAAATTCCATCCCTCAAGTCTTCTATATTGGCAGGGAACTTATGCTCAGTAGATAAGCGATAATTTATGGAAGCTACAGTGTACCCTAATTCAACAAATTCCATCGCACGTTGGGTATAGAACGTCCCTTTATCACCTGCTTTCCAATATCCTCCATGAATAATTAATATGAGTGGGTTAGGTGTTTTATCAAATTTATTGGTGTATACATCTAAAGCAAGTGAGAGATTTTTACTTTCCTTATAGATGACGTCTGTATACTTTTTGACTTTCTCGGGAAGCTGATATTTAGTATCATAAACCATTGGTATTTGTTGGTTCGCGACTCCAAATAAAAAACTACCATACATCGCTAAAGGCTGGTAATCTGGTGGTTCTTCTAATTGATATAAACTATCATAATTAATTGGGATGATTCTTGGGCCATAAACTCTTTGACTGTCACCTTCTAGTTCATTTTCTTGTTGTAGAACGCAAGAGGTTGTCATCAGAATCAAAACGCACCATATTACTTTAGATAGTCTTTTCACTATTATTTATTTAATTACCGCCAACATTGGCATATGACCAACGCTGTTGAGGTTATCCTTGCTTCGTACGCAAGTTTTATTCATGTTATTCTTGAAATATTGAGGATAAAATGAATAAATCACATTTAATATCAAAGTACGAACATCAGCTTACGCTAAAGAATTATAGTGAGAATACACTTAAAGCTTATCTGAATGGATTGAATATATTCTGGAGTTTGTAAGCCCTATAACATAGTAATAACCGAACAAGGGATTTGTTAGGGCGAACCGCGTAAAAGTGTTCTGATCCGCTTTATTCGTACTTCTCACTCGCATAATGTGATTATATGGATGTTATCCGAACGGGCGTTCGCCAAAGGTGTCCGCATAACATCCATACAGGAAAGTGCAGAATTTCTTCTAAAAAAGAAAAATCAATTATTTAGGGGAAAGGTCTGCTCTTAGAACCGCATCCAGTCTTTGTCTTCTAACCATTGTATCAATGCTGGAAGGAAGGTTACGGAAGTCAACAAGGTCATCCCGATCCCAAGAACGGCCATTATACCAATAGACTGAAGGCCCGGATGATTGGTAAACAGTAATCCTGCAAACCCAAGCATGGTGGTCAACGAGCCCATGGTGATATGCTGCCCTGTACTGGAAAGCACCTGCCACATGCTATTTTTGCCTTCATCCCGGTAACGGTGCGCAAGGTGAACACCGCTGTCTTCCCCAATTCCTAAAATTGCAGGTAATACCACTAAATTATAGAAATTGAATTGCAGCCCAAAGATCATCATGATCCCGAACAGCCATAATAATCCAACCAGCAAAGGAAGCATGGCAATAAGCGACCACTGAAAAGAGCGGAAGGAATACAACATAAAGAAGTATATAAAAATGAAGGTCGCAGCAACCATATATGGACTTTCGGTTCGCATAAGATCAAGCATGGAAGCAGCCACAATAGAGGTACTTGCCGCATAAAATTTTTCTCCGCTATCAAGGGTGACAACGCTGATATCGTCTTTAAAAGCGATAGATTCCCGGCCGTCTGAAAGACCCACAGATGGATAAATGATCACAAATCGCCCTACTTCTCCATCCTTGGTTATAAATCGTGATTTCAGATAGTCTGGGATCTTATCGATTCCAAAAGGTTCAGTTGTTTGTGAAGCCTGACGCAATTTATCCAACTGTTCATCCTCCCTGTCCACTAAAAACGGATCCTGAAGCAACTCTCTGACCTCAGCGATCTTTTCAAGCTTCTCTTGCGCTCCTTCTTCTGAACTTGGATAGCGCTCCTGCAGGGTTTCCACACTTTCTATGGTCGGGGAAACGGTATCGGTACGGGCTCGCTCTTTAAGGATTTCCGTGATTTCCTGCACCTGATCATTGTTTTCAGCAACAATGTATGCAGGGTTCCTTTTGTTTGAAGTTTCAACCTGTCCGGCAAAAGACCGGAATTCTTCGTAATCAGGGAATTTAGGCTCCAGTTCTCCAAAGTTATACTGGAAGCTTAGGTTCCCGCTGAATCCCACGACGACGGCTGAGATCACCAATCCGAATACAACAATAGTCCGTGCAAATGGGTAGCGGTGCTCACCGGAGTATTCCTCTTTTTTGGAATCACTAATCAAGATCCAGTTGAGGCGTTCATCAAAAATAACCAATAGCGCAGGCAGGATATACAACATCCCAAAAAGTGCTAAAAGAATCCCTGTTCCAGAAATAAATCCAAATTCGGAGAACCCTCTGAAATCAGCAAACATCAAGATATAGAGCGCAGCAGCCGTAGTAAGTGCTGATACCACAATGGCTTCCCCTGTTTTCTTATTGGTTTCCATAATAGCATCATGAGCATTTAGTCCATTTGACCTAAGCTCAATATAGCGGGCATAAAAGTGAATACCGTAGTCAATTCCCAGGCCAAAGAGGATCACAAATAGCACCGATGTCATCGTATTCAGCATACCCAGATAGAAATAGGTGATCCCGAATGTCCAGACCAAACTAACCAGCAGCGGAATACCGATCACAAGCACCGGAACGGGCATCCGTATTAAATGGGACCAAACCGTGTATTTACCACTGCCCCTTGTTCCTTTACGATAATGCAGGTATTTCTTAATGAAGAAGTAAAGCATCACCAAGAAGATCACGCTGCTGATACCTGTCGCAAAACTTCCCAAAACGTCGTCCATTATAGAGGTGACTTCTTCCAGGTGGCGTTTTAGTCGTCCTCCAAACATGACTTCCATTTCCGGATGGTACATTGCCGGTTCCATAGTGGCAAGCAGATCATCGTAGGCCTCAAACATGTCTTCCAGGTACTGAATATCACTCTTAGAACCGGTAGGGAAAAACTTCACCACCATAATGGTACTATCCTCATTTATTGGATATTCGGTGGGAACCAATGTGTTGTAGCTTTCCTCAAAATCCTCTGTTCTTGAGTCTTCGTCCTCTTCTTCGTCATCAAGATCGAAATAAAAAGGATTCGCTTCTTCCTTAGCCTGCTCAATTTCATCTTCCAGCCAGCTTATGATATCATCGATTTCAGCATCACTGGCAAGGTATAAGGCGTTATTTTTTGTGAATTCAGTTTCTCGCCTGAACTCTGCTCTTTCAAAATAATAGTCATCGTTACGTGGATAGTATAACTCTAACGATCTTTCAATAAGGTCTTCAGCAAAAGCTTTATTGGCCTCAAAACTTGGAGAGTTGATCACCACCTGCATTTCAGTCTCCCCGCCTACGGTCTCATTCAGCCTGTCTAGGGCCAGCACATTGGGATTATCTTCCGGCAAAAGGTTAGCGATATCCGTATCCACGCGTAGTTGAATGGCATAAAAGCCACTTACTACTGCCAAAATGATACATATAAAAATAACCCAGTAAGGATGTGAATAATTAAATTTGAGAACGGGTTTAAATAGGTCGAGTAAATTTTTCATTCAAATGTGTTGAACCGTCTAGTTTAAAAATGTTATTTGATTTGATAGCCTTTAAACAATATTAGCTCGATAGAATGTTTATAATAGAACAAAGGTTACATTATTAAGATATTAACTTTTGAAATAAATCATTTAATTACCTGATCATTCCATGAAACAAACACTTATTGTTGTTGTTTTATTTTGTTTCCAGAATATTCTTTTTGCTCAAAATTATGTGCAAAATCCGGATAACACTGTTAATTATCTCGAGGCGGAAGATATAAAACCTAACGAACAACAAGGGGCTTATTATAATGAGAATTGGGCTTATCATGTTGTTTTAGATAACGGGGCTGAAATTTATGTCACTTATTCTATTTCTCATTTTTCCGGACTTCGCAGTGCAGCGAGCAGTGGTCGCCTCTCCCTTCTTAATTGGAATAGAAAAGATTATAACGTAGCCCGAGAATATGGTATTGATGAAATGGTTTATGATGAAGAAAACTATAAAATGAACCTAAATCCTGAACGCGGCATATGGATCGAAGGTAAACCCGGTGAGGATCACCGATTTTATTATCGTACAGAAAAGGATGGGATCCATTATGACATAAGCATTAATTTTGATGATCCTTTTAAAGCATTTACTCAAGGTGACGGAGTTTTCAAATTGGGCAGTCAGGATGAAGTCGGGCTCTTTACACACATCCCCTTTTCAAAAGTTTCCGGTTTTGTTGCTTTAAATCATGATACGGTTGAGGTAAAAGGAATTGGTTTTATGGACCATACCTATCAAACAAACGTGGCTACCAGGCTGTTTGACACTAGTTATAAGTTCAACCAAAAAACAGAAAATGGATTTTACGGCGGTCACTTAATGGTTCCTAAAGATCAGCCCAATGAAGTTTCCGGTTACGCATATTCATATGATGGAAAAAACTTAACCATCAGGAATGCCAAAAACATTGAGGTTAAGAATAGAAAAAATATCATGGGAAAAAATATCCCTACCTCAATAAAAATAAATTACAAAGAAGGGCCGCCCGATAACTTTTTATTCAATAATGTTTATGAGAAAATCTCTATGCTTGATGAACTGAGTGGTTTTAAAAAAATGATAGCTAAACGCTTTGTCGGTGGCGAGATATTATTCTATCGCGGAAAAGCAGATCGTAACAATCAACAAAATAATGTGTACTTCAACTTGTCGCTGGTAGACTAACTGATAGTTACTTGCCAAGAAGCTTTTCGGCATGTTCGAGCATTTCGGGAGTGTCAACATCCTGCCAATCTCCATCGCCAATATCTACCGTAAACATTTTTCCAACCCGGGCCAGATCCTGAACACCATCTGAAATAGAAGTATCTCCAAATTTTTGATAATGCTTTTCAAGCTGATCGAGTAATCCCCTGCTGCAAACAAACAGACCTGTATCCACACAATTATAATCGGTGATCTGTTTGCCAATAGATACGATCTTGTCATTTTTAGATAACACTTTGGTAGCGTCATCCATATCAAAGATCTCATCAAGTTTGTAATCCACCAAAAGTGCAGCGGTTCCCTCTTCAAGCTCTGTCTCTTTAGCGATTCGCATTAATGAATCGCCTAAAATATGGTCAGCCATGGTCATGATAAACCGTTGGCCCAGAAGCTCTGATGCGGATAATACCGAGACTCCATTGCTGAGTTTGTACTCTTCATTATACACGAAAGTCAAGGGGGTTTCTCCTTCATAGATATCGAGTATGGCTTTCTTGATCTCATCATGGCCAAAGCCTAGTACAATGATAATCTCTTTACATCCGGCCTTCTCGAGGCTTTCTATAGTCCTGAATATCAGTGGGCGACCATTTACCGGAGTAAGTGGTTTAAATGAAGTAACAGGACTGACTCCTGCCAAACGGGACCCATAGCCCGCAGCTAAAATCAATCCTTTAAAATCGTAGTCTTTACTTGGCATTAAATTATCTTACGGCTTCTTCTTCAAAGTTTTCAGAAAGGTGGGTTACCGGCTTTTCGCCACCAAGAACGCGAAGTGTGTTTTTCAATCTGAAATGCTGAATAAAGATATCATGCTCTGGAATGTGTCCTGATTTAACTTGAGGACTCTTGAAGTAGAATGAAAGCCATTCCTGAATCCCTGATTTTCCGGCTCGTTTTGCAAAGTCCATGAACAGCGCCAAGTCAAGTACGATCGGCGCGGCCAAAATAGAATCACGGCAAAGGAAATCAACTTTGATCTGCATGTCGTATCCCATCCATCCAAATATATCGATGTTGTCCCAGCCCTCTTTGGAATCACCACGTGGTGGGTAATAATTGATACGAACTTTGTGATACAGATCTTTATAAAGATCAGGATACACATCAGGCTGAAGTATAGAGTCAAGCACTCCCGTTTTGGATACTTCTTTTGACTTAAAACTTTCCGGGTCATCAAGTACTTCACCGTCACGATTTCCTAAAATATTAGTTGAGAACCATCCGCGAATACCTAACATTCTTGTTTTAAAACCCGGAGCTAATATCGTCTTCATCAGCGTTTGTCCGGTTTTAAAATCTTTACCTGCAATAGGCACACCTTCTTGTTCCGCTAATTGTTCAAGGGCAGGGAAATCAGCTGATAAGTTCGGGGCTCCATTTGCATAAGGCACCCCCTCTTTGATTGCTGCATAAGCATAGAGTTGAGAAGGGGCAATAGCGTCATCATTATTCTTCATACCTTCTTCAAACGCTTCAATAGACTGATGGCAACCTGATGGATGTAGATGGATCTCCGTAGATCCACACCAAACCATAACGGCTCTAGTGGCACCGGTTTCTTCCATTTTATTGCGAATATCTTCTCTTAAAGCCTGTGCCAGTTCCCACTTACTTTTTTCTGATTTTACGTTATCCCCTTTCAATAATTTCACATATTTCTGATCGAAAGCAGCTTTCATTGGCTTGATCTTTTCCAGCTCTTCTTTCAGTGGGTCTAAGTCTTGGGGCTTAAGTACATCTGCTCTTTTAGCAGCCTGATAAGCATCGTCATCTATAACATCCCAACCACCAAAAACGACATCATCGAGTCCGGCAATATCTAAAAAGTCTTTAATAAGTGGGTTTCTCTCATCAGAGCGAGCACCCAGCCGTATAGTTTGGAGCTGAGTGAGTGAACCGAAAGGCTTGCTTAAATTTTTCCTGGCTGAGACAACACCGGCCATAAAAGTTGTGGCAACGGCTCCCATACCCGG
>Ga0136596_1000136_pt1 | contig 40220 bp, 38 predicted proteins | sample AntRauTorcE11897_FD_101387 | JGI IMG/M metagenome (GOLD analysis project Ga0136596, IMG submission 101387) | Saline lake microbial communities from Rauer Islands, Antarctica - Metagenome Torckler E11 #897 | ecosystem: Environmental > Aquatic > Non-marine Saline and Alkaline > Saline | place... | reverse complement strand
GCTTCTAACATGATTCCGCTAAATTCTGCACCGGCATAGTCGCCAGAGAAACCATCATAACTTTGTTTCACATATTCGAGTTTGGTCATCACGTTTTCAGTCATGAACCAGCCACCACCGATGTTAAAGCGATTAACATCGATCTCATTGCCACCTGCTTCTTCACCGGAAACGGTGTTGTAGCGAGTACCAACATAGAAGTCTTCACCGGCACCAAAGCGATAGAGTAGCTCTGCGCCTAGTTGAGTATAACTACGGGTATCTGACTCAACTTCATTTTTACCTGAGGCATTTTCGAACACACCATAGAACTCAAGTCCCTGGAATTTTACGAATGGGTTGATCATAATAGCTGTCATTTCACCTGCTGTTCCACCACCTGCAAAACTTGGTGCGATTCTACCTGAGCGGAAGCCACCGGTAATTACGTTGTAGTAACGAGAACCGGCACGGTCACCTGAGTACAGATAGATAGAAGCAGCTTCAGAAACTCTCATCATTGAGCCTGTGATACGGAAGCGAAGATCATCATTGATCTGGCTGTCATATCCTAACTTAGTAAGGAAAGTAGGCTTGGTTTTAACGGCAGCCTCAACAGTACTTTGATTGAGTTTACCATTGGTTAAACCTACCATTCCGAAAACATCACCAGAGTACACATAAACTTCACCGCCAACTTCAGTAGTAAACGAATCCATCAGGTAATTACCCACGAATGGGTTAAGTATGGCAGCACCGTTGTCACTACGTCGGAAGTGGTTGTCACCATAGTTATTTTCCATGTGTCCTACTTTGATTCGGATGTTATCAGAAATTCCTGACAGGAATCCTTCTTCGATAAAGTCAAAGCTATCAATTTGGATATATCCACCTTTCACCCAAGCTTCAGCGTGGTGTTGTGATGACAGATAAGTACGTAAGTGCATACGCATACCAGGTGCAAGTGCTACATCAAAGTCTAAGTTTGAAGTGGCAAGGTTAAAATTAGACTCCAAGTCTGCGAGATTATTCGCATCATTTTCGTGTCTTAAACCTTGAAATTGCAATGTGTTAGAACCACCTATTCGTACATAAACTCCATCAAATTCTACATTTGTAGTGAATGGAGACTCAAATACATTCAACCCTGATTGAGTTGGAGGTGTGTAGTATTGAATGTTGTTACGCTCTTGAGCTTGTAAGGTGGTAGCAAAAGCCCCCACAATGAAAGCAAAGAGTAAAGTTGTGAAAATTTTGGCTTGATTTTTCATGGACTTGATTATTTTTATTTTGTGGTTAGTTTAAAAAGTTGTGTTAATTATTTAGCGAACTTAGCATCGAAGATCACATCTACATCAGCGCCGGCTTTAATGGCACCGAACATAGCTTTGGGTGGATCGACGTCATAATCCGTCATTGTAATAGCTTGTGAACCTTTGAATAGAATTGAGCCGTCCGGAAGTATTTCATATTCAACTTCCATCTGAACAGAGTTGGTTACACCGGAAATAGTGAGCTCACCGGTTGCCGTAAGGCTATCGGAAGTTATGTTGGTGACTTCGGATAGTACAAAAGTGATATTCGGATGCTTCTTCTTGTTCAAAGCATCGTAGGTTTTGCTATCCATGCCTCCTTTACCGCTTTTAATGCCATCTACAACTACATTGAATTCCAGACCTGATATGGAGGAAATCAATGAATCTTCTGCAATTTCGATGGTTGCAGTTCCTGAGAATTGCTCTGCGTTGGATTCCCAGTCATGAACATTTGAAGTACCGTCTATAATAACTTCGCTTTCATTTTCTATGATGCTGTAGTTTTGAGCATACAGCGCCATAGTACTTAACGACAGGATTAGTGTGATTAGGATTCTATACATTTTTGACCTCATTGGTTTTTTTGTTTTGTTGAATTCTTGTTTTTTGAATTCGCTCTCAAGATCCTCATACTTCATGAAGAAATAATGAAGAAAATTAATTTTTTTTCTCATCACTAAGTGTTGTTAAATAAACAGTTATGAAGAGACTATTTCAAGCCTTTATGAAGATATCATGAAGGCCTCAACACTTATTTATAAACATCATTATTCAGCCACCGGCATTTAAGCTAAAGCTATAAGGGGCAGCAGTTAACTATCCCATGTTCAACCGATCGGCAACCCTTCCATCTCCATGATCTTAAGGGCATTTGTAGTAGGACAAGGGCCTGATTTTATTTTATACTCAAAACTCATTTTACCATCTTCTATGGTTTCAGAAAAGTGCCAGTTACTAAGCTGAGGTATTTCTTGTTGCAATGAAGCAAGTTCCAGGTCATGCGTTGATACCATCCCCACCCCATTTTTTCCGGCAACATGTTTTAGAAAAGCCGTGCTCCCACGGAAACGCTCTCGATTATTCGTTCCCTTAAAGATCTCATCTACAAAAAAGAAAAGCGGTAATTTGTTCTCAGATTCGAGTTCATCCAGTAATGTTCGAAGTCTCCGTACCTCTGCATAGAAATGAGAAAGACCGCCTTCCAACGAATCTTTTACGTTGATGCTGGTAAACAACCTGAACAAATTGGTCTTCAGGGATGCTGCATTTACCGGTGCCCCGGAAAAAGCCAAAACCTGATTTATCCCTACCGTTCTCAAAAACGTGCTCTTTCCGGCCATGTTGGAACCGGTGATCAAAAACAGATCTTTTTCCTTTTGAACCTCAAAATTATTGGTAACTCTTTCCTGATCCGGAATAAGCGGATGCCCAAGTTCTTCTGCACGATATACTATAGTCTCTTCATTCGTGATCTTCGGAAAAGAAAACTCAGGATTCAGGTACGCAAAATTGGCTATGGAATTCAGTGTTTCCAGTTCATAAAAATCGTCCAGCCATTGCGTTAACTTTGGCTCCAGTTCTTTTTTAAGTGCTTCCATTTTCATAGAGAAATACATATCCCAGGGAATCACCATATTCACCAACGGCCAGAGTACCTGATTGGTTTGCAATGAGGCCGCACCTGCAAGTCTCGATGCCTTTTTTAAATATTTTGATGGGGAATCCTCAGGCTGCTGAAGCTTTTCCAGGAATGTTGAAAGCCTGCTACCTTCCTCAAATTTATACTGTTCTATATAGAGTAGAATTTTTCCAAATCTATTCATTTGCTTTTCGATCTGATATCCGGCATCAAATAGACCCGCAATTTTATGGCTGTTGAAATTATAGTAGCCCAGGTAAGTAACGAAGGTCAACAAAACCCAGGGACCAGTAATACCGGCAATAGCCGTGATCAACAGCGTTATATTGGTTAATGAAAGAGCGCTTAATATGATCAGCGTGGTTGTAAATTTAACATCCAACGGCAGACGCATCCATTTTAGTAATTTATCCAGGCTCCAGTCTTTGTCGGAAACCTCCAGTCTACTCATGAATGATTGTATCTGCAGCCGCTCCCTGAATCCGGACAACGGGATCAGATCTTTTACCAATTCATGCCTTAACGTGATCTCTTCCCTGTCTGGCTCTTCATTCAGCAACCAATCAGCAAGCCGTTCCGAGCTTCCATCATAAATGGCCGTATCCAACAAGTGATGCAGCGAGTAATGCCCGGTAATGTGAAGATCGTCGACGAAGGGATGATCCATTCGTTCATCATGAAACCTATAATCAGGCAATTGCTCCCAATCCAGTTCCATACGCGCGATGTGCTGTTCTTTCAGCTTCTTAAGGAAAGTAAGCTCATCTTTGTGATCTGTGATCTTTTTATGGCGCGCGATCAGGAATATGAATCCACCCAATAGTGCCAGCAAAGAGGTGAAGAAAATTCCATCATGACCGGTTCGCGAAATCATGTACAAGACCCCTACCGAAATCACAAAATAACCCAACCGTATGTATGAAAACTGACTTCCGGCCTGTTCCAGTTTTTCAATTAATACAGCAAGCTTTTCGCATTGTTTTAGGAACTGATCTTTTAAATTATGCTTAGAATTACTGCTCATGAATATATAGTCTGTAAGAAATTTTTTGTATAGTCAAAAGGATAGGGAAATCAACAACCATTTGACAGTTTATGCATGTAAATTAATACCTTTCTGAGGACGATATTTCCTTTCACAAAAACCAAACATTCGGTAATATCAGAACGAACATGGTCATCAGTTAGAATTCGGTGAAAATGCTCAGACTTTTGTCCAAAATCCCGTGATCATCTTAAACTTCAGAATGATCGGGCACAAAAATCGCGTAACTCTTGCCACTAATGAAAAAGCTACTTTATCTCCTTTTCACAATAAGCCTGACCGGATGTTCCGGGGAACCAACAGAGACTGAACCTCAGAATCCGGTCAAAGCAGTAACCGGAATGGTTGAAATACATGAATTCTTTGAATCTGAGCATGTAGCTCCCCGAAATATTGAAATCTGGCTTCCTCCAAATTATGCTGATGGAGATTCCTCATATCAGGTTTTATATATGCATGACGGGCAAAATGTTTTCAATCCCGAAACCTCCTACAACGGCAACGACTGGATGGCAGATGAGGTCATGACCAATTTGATACGAGAAGGAAAAGTCCCAAAAACTATTGTGGTAGCCATTTGGAATACCGGCGAAACCCGTTTTGCTGAATACATGCCAAATAAACCTAAAGACGCTCCTTTGATGGGGTATAATGAGATCATCTCGGATGAATACCTGAAATTTCTGGTGGAAGAGCTTAAACCGTTTGTGGATGAAAATTACCGGACCAAGCCCGAAGCAAAATTTACTTCAGTAATGGGTTCAAGTATGGGGGCACTCATTTCTCTGTATGCCATCATGGAATACCCGGATGTATTTGGAGCCGCAGCTTGTGTATCAACGCACTGGCCGGTAGCTGAAAATGGCGGGGATGATTTCATGAGCTACATTCCGGAAGCCCTGCCCGATCCGGCTACTCATAAGATCTATTTTGATTTTGGAACGAGAGGATTAGATGGTAAATATGAACCGCATCAACAAGTAGTCGATAAAATGATGGAAGAACGCGGGTATACTCAAGGAGAAAACTGGGTAACCAGAAAATTTGAAGGTCACGACCATAAAGAGCAGTTTTGGGCGATGAGACTGGACCAACCGTTGCAATTTATTTTGAATTAAGCCCTTTCAGCTCTACAACCGTAGCTCCCCAACTACTTCTATCGCTCGCTAGTGAATAAGATTCTACATGCGTATTCCGATCCAGTATACTGTGAACGGTTCTGCGAAGTACGCCCTTCCCTTTCCCATGTATAATGCGGATGGAATAGAGCTCTTTTTCAAGACAAGCCTCAATATAATCCGGGATCAAGTCTCCCAATTCTTTTGGGTTGAACAGGTGAAGATCAAGGATTCCGTTTATGGGGACTTCTATAGGGTCGGGTTCATTCATTTGGTAATTGTTTTCCCCTTATGGTTCATAATCAACTACGTGTCGTTCGGTCACTACTTTCTTAATAAATGAAACCACTTTCTGATGATCGGGGTGAATCGCATAGGCTTTCAGGTCTTCTTCGGTTTCGCATTCGGTAGTTAAAACAACATCACAGATCGCATCCTCTTCTCCCTCCAATATGTTGATGCCTACTTCAGCACGTTTTAATTCTTCGATCTTATTCGGAAGATCTTCCAATAGCTTTTGAATGATCTCTGCATTTTCAGCTTTGGTCTTTCCTTCTGCCACATCTTTAAGCTTCCACATTACTACGTGTTTGATCATTTTCTATCAATTCCATTTTAGGTTCAAAAAATGAATATCTAATATCCAGCATGCAATATCCAATGATCATTCTTTAATGGGCATTGAATATTGAATATTGGGAATTCCGGTGCTGTCAATTAATACTTGGAACCCTTAACTTTAGCGTTCTGTTTTAATAGGCGCAGGAACGAGTCTGCTCTGCATGAAAACACAACCAGAAATATTGAAAACATTGGATTTAGATAAAATCACTGCCGAAGAGATCGGCGAAGACCACGTAGGTACTTCTGTGCAAACCCCTCTCAGAGAGGATGCATTTGATAAAACCGATGAAGAAAAGATCGAGATCATCGAAAAACATTTCGCCGAAATTATGAATGCCTTAGGTTTAGACCTGGAAGATGACAGCTTAAAAGGTACACCTTATCGCGTGGCAAAAATGTATGTTAAAGAAATTTTTGAGGGATTGAATCCTAAGAACAAACCCGTTGCCCGTCAATTCAGCAACAGCTACGATTACAACGGGATGTTGGTTGAAAAGAATATTCAGGTTACTTCTTTTTGTGAACATCACTTTCTTCCCTTCATTGGAAAAGCACACGTGGCCTATATTCCTTCCGGCCAAAAGGTGATCGGACTTTCTAAGATCAACCGTATTGTAGATTATTATTCTCGCCGACCTCAGGTTCAGGAGCGTCTTACCCTACAGATTGCTGATGAACTTCAAACAGCTCTCGAAACTGAAGACGTTGCTGTATTTATTGACAGTAAGCATTTATGTGTTTCTACGCGTGGAATTAAAGATCACAGCAGTACCACCATTACGGCTGAATATCGCGGGGCTTTCAAAAATGAAGATACCCAGCAAAAATTCATTGATTACATCAAAACGAACACCCAGATAGACTGATAACTGTGGCTGAGCAAGCAAGTAAACTTCACCTTTACAACACCCTTTCCCGTAAAAAAGAACCGTTTGAGCCACTAAATGACCCGCATGTTGGGATATATGTGTGTGGACCTACGGTGTATGGTGATGCGCATCTCGGTCATGCCAAAAGCTACGTTTCTTTTGATGTGGTGGTTCGTTACCTCCGTTATTTAGGATATAAAGTTAGGTATGTTCAAAACATTACAGACGTAGGTCATCTAGTGGATGATGCTGAGGAAGGTGAAGATAAGCTCAGCAAGCAGGCTCGTATTGAGAAAGTGCAGCCAATGGAAATTGCTGAAAAATACACCTATACCTATTTCAGGGATATGGATGCTTTGAACGTATTGAGACCCGATATTGCCCCTCGTGCCTCCGGACATATCCCCGAGCAGATTACAATGGTGAAGAAATTGATCGAAAATGGCCATGCGTATAATGCCAATGGAAACGTGTATTTTGATGTTTCTTCCGATAAGGAGTACGGCAAGCTAAGTGGCCGGAAATTAGAAGATGCTGAAGCCGGAACTCGGGTTAAAACAGCCTCTGACAAGCGCAGTCCTGAAGATTTTGCTCTTTGGAAAAAAGCTGATGACGCACATATTATGAAATGGAATTCGCCATGGAGCCTGGGATATCCGGGCTGGCATGTGGAATGTTCAGCTATGAGTACTAAGTATCTTGGTGAGAGCTTTGACATCCATGGTGGCGGACTCGACAATCAGTTTCCTCATCACGAATGTGAGATTGCCCAAGCCGAATGTGCTCACGATAAAGATTTTGTGAAATATTGGTTGCATAACAATATGGTGACGCTTGAAGGCCAGAAAATGGGTAAGTCATTAGGCAATGCCATTAGCCTTCACGAATTTTTTACCGGTGATCATAAACTGCTGACCCGTGCATGGAATCCTGAAGTTATCCGCTTCTTCCTGCTTCAATCTCATTATAGAAGTACAACCGATTTTTCTGAAGAAGCTTTAAGCGGAGCTGAAACCGGACTTAAGAATCTTCATTCCATGATCAAGACCATTGAAGGTGCTGAAGCCGGCAACAGCGATACGTATGATCTTGAGGCACTCAAGGATTCGGTTGAAGGTGTTATGAACGATGATTTCAATTCCGCTCAGGCTGTTGCCATTTTATTTGAGCAATTGAAAGAAATTCGAAAACAGATCACCTATAAAAAGACTCCATCAAACATCGAAGAGATCAAAGAGTTTCTCCATGATTTTGTGGATGGAGTTTTGGGAATCTGGCCGCAGGAAGGTGGCGGAAATGAAGAATTAACCAAAGGCCTGATCGAATTGTTGATCGAGATACGTAAGGATGCCCGAAGTGACAAAAACTTTGAGCTATCGGATAAGGTCCGGGATGATCTGAAAGACCTGGGCATTCAGCTTATGGATGGCAAAGAAGGCACTGCCTTTGAGATCGAGTAATGAAATGGCTGAGTGACATATTCAGCTTTTTGATCGTTGTATCAGTGAAATTTTACCAAGCAGCTATTTCTCCCTGGTTGGGAAAAAGCTGCCGATACCAACCCACTTGTTCCCGATACATGATCGAAGCAGTGGAAAAATGGGGGCCATTGAAAGGCTTTTGGCTGGGCATTAAACGCATTGGCCGTTGCCACCCCTGGGGCGGTGATGGATATGATCCCGTACCGAGAAGTACATCGAACAAGGATCATCGAACTCCGACCGCAGAACAGGAAACTTCGTCTGACGGCTCAAAGCCCGTCTGACGAATTGCTCGATTCAACACCATTCGCTCCAACGCAGAGCGTAGGAGCGAGTACCGATGTACCGATGTACCGATGTACCGATGTACTTACATAAGCATTAAAAACTATAAATGACATCTGGTTCCACACGCTCCGCGTTGGAACCAATAAAATTATTGACCTACAACTTAGAACAATGAGCGACATCAAATTCAAAGAAAGACTGACGGTAGAACAAGTTGAAGAAGGAACCGACCTGGCTCCCAAATTTCAGGATAACGGACTGATTCCTGTGGTAACCACCGATTATGAATCCGGTGAACTACTGATGCATGGCTATATGAATGAAGAAGCCCTTAAGAAGACCATTGATTTAGGTGAAGCCGTGTATTACAGCCGCAGTCGCGAGACGCTATGGCATAAAGGCGCCACAAGCGGACTCGTTCAGACCATCAAAGAATTGCGTATTGATGACGACCAGGATTGCGTTTGGCTTCGGGTTGAAGTTCAGGGCAATGGTGCAAGCTGTCATGTAGGCTATCGCTCCTGTTTCTACCGAAGCGTACCAACGGGAGATGAGTTCGAGAATAAAGACGGCGAACTGAATTTTGAAGAAGACGAAAAAGTCTTTGATCCCAAAGAAGTATATGGAGATGCGCCAAATCCTACTAAGTTGTAAATCACGGATTTAAGAGACTAAAGAATTTCACTGATTTTATTATCTAGTTGATTCATTAATCCTAATCCTGTAAACAAAGTCCGACTAAATCCTGGTTCCACACGCTCCGCGTTGGAACCTTTTTATTTTGTAATGCCTAGCCCGCCTTATACTTACCTAATTGTTTGTTTAGTTCAAAGCCCCTATAATCACAGAATTATTTTGATTGAGTACTAATTAAAGTCATGGCTTTGGAAAAATATAAAAACCTTCATCTGTGGCTGCTCATTCCTTTTTCAATTGCAGTACTGGGTTTTATGAGGAGTTACTATCTCAACTTCACCAATGCCTCTTTTGGAAATCATATTCATGGCCTCTCGGCTACTGTTTGGTTCATGTTTGTGATCGTGCAGCCTTATCTGGCTACTCACGGTCAGCTTAAAAGGCATCGTTTATATGGAAAGATCGGGATGTTTTTGGCGGGAGCTGTTTTTGCTTCAGGACTTGCAATGATACCGGAAAACATTCGCTTTGCCCAAACCGACATCGACTCCTGGATAGCTCCGGATTATTTTTTATATGGAGTTTCCTTATTCGATTTTATTGCCATCTCCGGATTTGCCGGAAGTGTCATCATGGCCATCATTAAATCAAAACAAATTGATGAGCACGCCATATGGATGGTATCAACGGTACTTTGGGCCTTAATGCCCGCTATGGCCCGTTTTGCGTTACTCCCGGTGCTGTGGTTTGGTGGAAGTTTAAACTTTGCAGAATTGGCTATGATAGTCACCCCATCCATCGTACTAACTGCGGGCATCATTATGTATAAACTTAAAAGATGGCACCCGGCTATGCTTGCCGTAATTATTGGACATATTAGTGTATATCTGATTATACCCTTTGGTAATAATCAGACTTGGATCGATATTGCTACGAAACTGTTCTCTTTCAAACAGTTCTGATCTTTTTCCTCTATTTAGACATGGATTTAATTAGCACAAAAAAAGCCCAAGATCATTGCTGATCTTGGGCTTACATTCGTATCCGCTCCAACGCTTAGCGTCAGGAGCAAGTATTTGATCTCAAACCTGGTTCCAAGCGCTCTGCGTTGGAACCAATATTCTACTTGTTAAGAATAAACTTCAGGACTTCTTTTCTTCTTGACCCGTCCGCCTCTGGATTTACTGAAAGGCTCTTCACCTTTAGATTTCCTGCTTCCCTTTTTGGAACCATAGCTTTTGCTTTTGGAACCGGAACCTCCTTTACCTTTGTATCCCCCACCTTTGGATGAAGAACCATTAGATGAGGAAGAAGAACCGCTGCTACCATTAGTATCGGGTTTGGCTAATTCTACTTCGATATTACGGCCTTCAAATTTTGAGCCATTCATAGCCTCAAAAAGTTTTGAATCAAATCCCTCTTCTACTTCAAAGAATGAGAAATTATTCTGAATGTCGATCTTCCCAAAATCAGGCTTTTTGCCATTCAATTGCTCATTTACAACACCCATCAGTCGGGCCGGATTCAATCCGTCTCTTCCGCCAACATTCAGGAAATAACGGGTGAACCCTGCTTCAGCAATACGATTGCTGCTGCTTCCACCTGAATTTCGGTTACTTTTACGGTTAGATGAATTCTTACGATTGTTGTTATTTTTCGATTTTCCAGCCGTTGCATTTATATCACCGGCTTGCTCATAATATTCCAGGATCTGATTGAATTCCATGGAAACAAAATGTTTGATCAGGTCTTGCCATCCTAAGTCAGCCAATCGCTCATATACTTCAGGCAAATACTTCTCGATCTGCTTTTCATTTACTTCAGTCGTTCTCAATTTCTCTACCATATCCATCATGCGAACACCACAAACTTCCGCACCTTTTGGTACGTCTTGTTTGATGAAATCCTTTCCGGACATTTTTTCCAGAGCTCTGATCTTATTCATCTCACGGGTATGAATAATGGAAACTGCGATACCACTATTCCCTGCACGGCCGGTACGGCCACTGCGGTGAATATAAACTTCAAGATCATCCGGCAGGTTGTAGTTGATAACGTGAGTCAGGTTCTCAACATCCAAACCACGTGCTGCTACATCAGTAGCAACCAGCAATTGCAATTCTCCTGAACGAAATCGGTTCATAACCTCATCACGCTGATTCTGAGAAAGATCACCATTCAACAGATCCGCATTATAGCCTTCTTTGGAAAGCTTTGAAGCAATATCAGCAGTCTCACGTCGTGTTCTGCAGAAGATGATCCCATATATACCAGGATTCACATCAGCGATTCGCTTAAGTGCATCATAACGATCTTTAGCATTCACCATATAAAAATGATGCTCTACATTCAGCGCACCGGAGTTCCGGGCACTTACCTGAATTTCTTCAGGATCATTCATGTACTTACGTGCCATTTTAGAGATCTGATTTGGCATCGTAGCTGAAAACAGTAATGTTTGTTTTTCCTTTGGCGTGTCATGAAGAATGGCATCCAGGTCATCCTGAAATCCCATATTCAGCATTTCATCAGCTTCATCCAGGATCAGCGAACGTACATTCGTTACATCCAGTTTTTTACGGCGGATCAGATCAAGCATACGTCCCGGAGTTCCAATAACTACCTGAGCACCTTTATTCAATCCACGAATTTGTGTGGAGATATTTGCTCCGCCATAAACGGCCAGAGTGTTAATTCCTTTTTGATGTTTGGCAAAAGACTTAAGGTCTTTTTCGATCTGGATGGCCAGCTCACGGGTTGGTGATAACACCAAAACCTGCACATTTTTTGAGTTAGCATCCACTTGCTGGAGTACCGGCATTCCAAAAGCTCCGGTTTTACCCGTTCCCGTTTGGGCTAAAGCGATCAGATCACGTTGTGAAGCCAAAATGGTAGGAATAGCTCTTTCCTGTACTTCAGTGGGGGTTTCAAAACCAAGATCTTCTACGGCTTGGCATATTTCGGGCGACAGGCCCAGTTCTTTAAATGTTGACATATAGATTTTTTAGTCGTTTTGATCCCGTTGGGAAATTTGTGCTGCACTGCTTCTTGTCCGGAATAAATTTGGGGTGAGCTATGGACAAGAGGCAAGCACGACTGCTTGATTTACAAAGGCCAGCAAGGTTCTATAAACCTGAAAAGTTAAGGTATTCAGTCTTATCGCGAACTCACGATTTTCAATAAGCTTAGAATATACGCATAATAACTTTACGGTATGAGATCAGTGAAAAATTAATTCCTGATCACCCTGATAGCCCTTTATTATTAGCTTAGTCGCCTATAAGTCATTTTCTATAACTAAAGGGATTTATTTTCCAAATTTTGTGTTTATATAGTTAGATTTAACAACAACACAACAACAGTAATTTAGATAAAGTTATGGAGTATATAAATAAGGTATTTCCTGAGGCGAAACCACTGTCTTCTTTGGAAAGGACTATTCTTAAAGAAATAAAACAGACCGGATATGAACCTAAAGATTATATCTGGGGAACATCCATTTGCAGCGATGAACTAAATAATACCATCAATGTACTCAATAAGAATTTTTGTGGCCCCGGCCCTTTTCGTTTTGGAGGAATTTCCGGAATCCCTTTTACCGGCAAAACCGGCTTTGCAGCTTTTGCCAGCCACATTCCTGATGACGGAGGGGCATTTATTGTATACGGCCCCCATATCGGTATCAGTAAAGACGGCTCCACCGGATCGGTTCAGCGCGAAGGACAGAAAAACCCTTCTACCTGTTGCGGTTCTTTAATTGCAGGTCTCAATAGCGTAAAGACTGGAAATGTGCTTAATATTTCCAACAATGATTACCAACAGGGACAGGTAAATAAAGTACTGACCGAAAATTACCAAGAAATCAAAAAAGCTGATGATCAAATTCTTGCCACTACTAACGTCGCATATAAACAGATAAAAAGGGAACTTTCGGATATTATTTCCGAAAGCTTACAACAAATTGGAAACAAACAATTATTGCTGATCGGCGGAATTATCATTAATACCGACTGGGATCAGGAAGATCAATTTGAGATTCGTGATATCTCCTGGTTTAACAAATAAATAGTTTAAAACATATCTAAATGAAAACTCTATTATCAATATCTATACTTGCTTCAATTTTTCTTTGGGGATGTTATTCAACAGAAACTCCGGGACCGGTGCTGAATCTTGAAACCGTTCAAGACTCCACTGATATCGTCTATTCCATAACTGGACTGGATGGCCCTGAAGCCGTTCGATACGATCCTGAACAGAACGTGTATTTCATTGCGAACTTTACCGGTGGCGGAAATGATCAGGACTCCACAGGTTTCATAACCAAAGCTGACGCTGAGGGAAATATCCTTGAATTAAGATTCATTACAGGAAGCGAGGAAGTTCCCCTTCATGCCCCTCGCGGAATGTTTATTGTAAATGAAACGCTTTGGGCAGCAGATGTTCTTGGAGTTCATGGGTTCAATAAAAATACCGGCGAACAAACTGATTTTGTAGATTTCAGTGAATTTGATATCGGCTTTTTAAACGATATCTCTGCCAATAATGATGGGATTCTTTACGTAACAGACATGGGTAACCCGCGTGTTTATAAGGTAGAAGAAGGTTCAGCTGCTGTGTATCTCGATTCCCTCGAATATGCCCCTAATGGCATCACCCTAAACCCTGAGAATTCAGATTTTATATTAGCACCCTGGAACGGGGATCAAACTTTTCATGCATTCAACTCAGATGGTGAGATCTATGAGTTTGCCACACTTGATGGTGGATATTTTGACGGCATCGAATTCATTGGACCCAACCTGTTTTCAGCAAGTCAGCAGGATTCCTCCATCCGTGTTTTTAATAAGCACGCAGAAAGGATTCTTATCAAAACGATCGGTCGCCCTGCAGATATCGGTATCAATACGCAATCCAATCACATAGCAGTTCCGTATATAGCTTTAGATAGAGTGGATATCTGGAAATTATCTGAATAACTTTAATGCATGACAGATCAAATTACACCTGTACCCGATAATGAGTTTGAACGCTTACTTAAACTCTCCGAATATGATATTGATTATTCAGAGATCCAGGGAAAATTAAACGACCTGACCCGGCTTGCTGCTTATGTGACGGGGACCCCTATCTCGCTGGTAAATTTACTGGATGCCAATGTTCAGTGGACCGTATCGAATTTTGGGTTGGATGTTAAGCAGACTCCCAGAAAGGAAACGGCCTGCCAATACGTGGTTTTAAGTGATGCGCCTCTTGAGATCGAAGACATGACCCTTGACGAGCGTTTCAAGGATAAAAATTATGTGAATGAATATCCCCATATCAAATACTATTATGGAGTTCCCCTTACCACCCCGGATGGCATTCGAATTGGGGCCATGTGCGTAATGGATACCAAACAAAATGACCTTTCCCCTGAAAAGGAAGAGTTTCTGAAGATCATTGCCAGTGAAGTCATCACCCGCATTGAATATGAGCATAAGCTAAAGCTGATGCGTAAAAATGTGGATGAGCTGAAAGAAATTCAGAGAAAAGTGAGTCATGACATAAGGGGGCCGATCGGTGGTATAATTGGGATCGCAGAGATTCTTCGCGATCAGGCTGAAGAGAGTAAAATGGAAGAGTTCATGCAGTTGCTTGAGCTGATCAACAAAGGCGGGCGTTCCGTATTGGAACTGGCAAACGATATCCTATCTACTTATAGAATGGAGGATGAAACCAAGAAGATCCCCGCAAATGAACTCACTCTTTCAAAACTTCAAAGTAAACTTACTGATCTCTATCAGCCACAGGCGACATCAAAATCTCTGAAATTCAATATCTCGGTTGAAGGAAATCATACTGAACTCACCTTTCCAAAACATAAGTTGCTACAAATTCTGGGTAATTTGATCACTAATGCTATCAAATTTACCTCGGAAAAAGGTTCTGTAAAAGTAAGCCTTGAGATCATCCAAAGCCCTGATAATGTGCTACAGGTAAAGATCATTGATACCGGTATTGGCATGACCAAGGAACAAGTTCATGAAATAACAAGTGGTAAAGCCAAAAGCACAGCCGGAACGAAAGATGAACGGGGATTTGGATTCGGTTTTCAGCTTGCCCGACATCTACTTGAGTCCATGAAAGGAGATCTTGAAGTTGATTCTGAACCTGAAAAAGGAACCAACATTACCGTTCGTATCCCTTTCTAAATTCTTTGGTTCGCACCGATATTTCCAGGTTCTCATTTGATCCTTCCTTCTTACCTGAGGTATATAAAAGAAATTTTAGCCAAATAAAGAATCCCGATCTTCAACTAATTCGGGGTTTTCAGTGAGTAAAATCTGAACATAAGCATTGTAAAGATCCTGCTAAAATTTGAGTAGTCCAGTTTCCATGCTTATTTACTATTCCTTGTACCTTTTCTTCTTCTCTTCTTGCTATTGCTTTTAGGATTCCCGCCATTACTTGTCGATCTCTTTTCACTTTTGTGCTTTCTGGACGGGCGACGTTTTTGTTTTTCAGGAGGAGCCGGATTATGGTCCGTCATTGGGTATTTATGATCATCAATAACCGGGATATTCTGACCAATTAATTTTTCAATATCCTTTATATAGTCTTTTTCCTGGGCATCACAGAAAGATAACGCTGTTCCTTCTGCTCCCGCTCTTCCTGTTCGACCTATTCTGTGAACGTAGGTTTCCGGAACATTTGGGATCTCGTAGTTAATAACATACTGTAATTCATCTACATCAATTCCACGAGCAGCAATATCAGTAGCAACAAGGACTCTTGTCGCCTGCTCTTTAAAATTACCGAGAGCCCGCTGCCGCGCCTTCTGGGATTTGTTGCCATGAATAGCTTCAGCTTGAATGTTTTGGCTATTCAGCAATTTCACCACTTTATTGGCACGATGCTTTGTTCGTGTAAATACTAATGCGGATTTCGCACCAGCCTCTTTTAACACGTCAACAAGTAAATTCTTCTTATTTCCCTTGTCCACAAAGTAGACGCCTTGCTCAATGATATCTACCGTAGAAGATTCCGGAGTCACTTCTACTTTGATAGGATTATTGAGCATAGATCTCGAAAGTTTCACAATCTCATTCGGCATTGTCGCAGAGAAAAATAAAGTCTGCCGCTTGTCGGGAATTGCTTTCAGCAGTTTCTTAATATCGTGAATGAAACCCATGTCCAGCATACGGTCAGCCTCATCCAACACAAATATCTCAATATCCGAAAGGGATATAAATCCCTGATTCATAAGGTCTAGCAATCGACCCGGAGTGGCTGTAAGAATATCTACGCCTCTTTTCAGTTTTTTTACCTGCCCTTTCTGGTTTACGCCGCCAAAAACCACAGTGGTTTCTAAATTCGTAAATCGTCCGTAGCTTCTAAAACTTTCATCAATTTGGATGGCAAGTTCTCTTGTTGGAGTAACAATCAAACTTCGAATTTTTCGGTTCTGACCACGAGATTTACTTTTGCTAAGTAACTCTAGTATTGGAATGGCAAACGCAGCCGTTTTCCCTGTTCCGGTTTGTGCACAGCCCAGCACATCTGTGCCTTTAAGTGCAATGGGAATAGCTTGTGATTGAATAGGTGTAGGGTGAGTGTATCCTTCTTCTTCCAGAGATTTCAGGATGGGGGTACTGAGGTTCAGCGATTTAAAAGACATATAGGGTATTAAATGAAAAAGCCCGGATCTAAGCCGGGCTAAGAAAAGTGAATCTTAATATAGCCATTTAATTGATGAAGTATCTCAGATTGCAAACCCGATATTTAATGAAGCTGCAAATAAATATTAATTTAACTCTGAGAGAACATAGCGTCTATGACCCGCATATTGGCAACTGCATCATCCAAAGGAGTAGGTACAGGAGTATCGTTTAAAATAGCTTTGGAAAAGGCCTCTCCCTGAATCGTATAATGATCTGCCTGAAAGGTCTTTTCTTCTATTAACTGATTACCTTGAATCAGTTTTACTTTCGTGGGATTTGTATATGGGTTGAAGGGAGTCTCAAATTCGATCATTCCTTCATCCCCTAAAATGGACATATATTGATTTTGATTCATTTGGGTTCCACAAGTAAATACAGAAGTTTTTCCGCCCGGAAAGGTCAAGATGCCCGAAGCATGTCGGTCTACTTTGAAATTAGGGTCCATATCAACCGTTCCGGCTACTTCTGTAGGTTCACTTTCAAACACGTAGCGGGAGGCCGAAATGCAGTAGCAGCCCACATCAAGCAAACCGCCCCCACCCATTCCGGGCTTATTTCTGATATCATCAGGATTCGTATTGTTATAGCTGAACATAGCCTGTATAGATCTCAACGCTCCGATCTTCCCTTCCCCAATCCAGGACTTCACTTGTGCCCACTGTGGATGAAAACGATACATAAAAGCTTCCATCACCTTCAAGTTGGGATATCTTTTTGTGACTTCTCTAAGCTGTTCTGCTTCTGAAGCACTCAGGGCTATCGACTTTTCGCACAACACATGCTTTCCGGCTTCAAGTGCTTTGATGGTCCACGGTACATGCAGGTGATTAGGTAATGGATTATAGACCGCGTCAATTTCTTCATCGGCCAATAACTCTTCATATGAACCATATGCCTTTCGGATATTAAGTTTTGCAGCCGCCTCTTCAGCTTTATCAAGCGAACGGGATGAAATGGCGGTTATATTACAATGTTCTGCTTTTTGCATACCCGGAATCACATATTCCGTTCCAATATTCGCAGTACTTAAAATGCCCCAATTAATATTACTCATCTGATGATTTTCTGATTTCAAATTATAGTATAGGGTAAAAATTTTCTCGGTGAACTTCACGAAACATTCACATTTGATGACGATCTTACGTACGAATTAAACATTTAAGACAAGCGTATCCGAAATATTGAGGTCGGGCCCGCTGAAATCACAAACTTAAAAAAACATCATTATGAGACTCTTATTATCCATCCTAACCATTTTTACACTGGCTTTTACTTCAACAGTAATTGCACAAGATAAAGTTGAGATCACCATAGAAGGTAACGACCGCATGCAATTTGACCTAAATGAGATCAAAGTTGAAGCCGGACAAACCGTTGTGTTGACCTTAAAGCACGTCGGTAAACTTCCCAAAGCAGCGATGGGACACAATTGGGTGCTTTTAACCCAGGGAACTGACATTAACAGCTTTGGCTCAGAAGCCTCCAAATTTGCTGATAATGGCTACATCCCCGAAGGAACTGACAAGGTTATTGTGAATACAGAGCTGATCGGTGGCGGACAGGAAACAACCATTGAATTTACAGCTCCTGAAGCAGGAACCTATGATTTCATTTGTAGCTTCCCAGGCCACTACGCCCTTATGAAAGGCAAATTTATTGTTGAATAGTAGAGTAGTTAGTTAATTACTGAACTACCTATTTATACCCCAAAATAACCCCGGATCTCTGATCAGTTCCGGGGTTTTTTATGTTTAATAGTAACCGCCATTTCATCATACAAGAGACATGAAAGGTTATCGATCCAATTTTCTTAATTATCGTCCAGGTTTTTAATAGCTTCTTCGATCGGAGTTTCACCCTGCAGCAGATCTAAGCTTTTCCCAAATGTTACTGGTTCATCCATAAGTTGTGAAATTACATCGGCTACGTCATCTCGAGTGATATCCCGGCCGTCAGTGGATTCAATATGCTGTATAAGTTCTACCTTACCTCTTCCTTCCTTGTTGGTTAGCCTTCCGGGCATGAGTACCGTATAATTCAGATCTGAATTTCTGAGGTGCTCATCTGCAGCTGATTTAGCCTCATAATAATGCTGCATAGCCTCTGACCATGAATCCGGATCACGATCGGCTTTCAGCGCACTAACCATAACAAAACGGTTCACCCCTGCTTTCTCAGCTTCATCAATGGCTTGGACGGCACCGTCTCGATCTATCACCCTGGTCTGTGATTTTGGGGTGTCGCCGCCAGAGCCTGCTGTAAATACCACGGCATCCATATTTTCGTAAGCATGACTAAAGTCTTTTTCCAGATCACCCAGAACCGTTTGTATCCCTTCATCTTCAAATTTTGAGACCTGCTTCTTTTTCCGAACCATCGCTTTAGGTTCATGATTTGCATCTCTAAGCTTATGAATCAATCGTGTTCCGATTTGTCCGTTGGCCCCTATTACTAATACGTTCATTTTACGCTCTGCTTTATTCATATTCATTACCGTAAAAAATTCTTAGGCCGGAATCGTTTCTTGCCCCCGCACCATCCCCGCCTTTTACCAAATTATATTTATCAATGTGTTAGATATGTGATACTTTCACTGAAAAATTGAAATAAACTAAACGCCATGAAAAAAGCACTTATCACTACCGGTGGTGGAGATTGCCCGGGGTTGAACGCCGTAATTCGAGCTATTGTAAAAAGGGCACAGCAAACTAATGATTGGGAAGTATATGGGAGTATGGAGGCCTTCAATGGGGTATTGCGGTCTCCAAAAGAGATCATTCGACTGGATGATGATAAAGTAGCGGGAATACATGCCCGGGGAGGAACAATTCTACAAACTACCAGCAAAGGCGGGCCATTTAACTGGCCGGTTCAAAGGGCCGACGGCTCTTGGACTGGGGAAGATCGGTCGGAGGAAATGATCTACTATCTTAATAAAGAAGGATTTAAGGCAGTAATAAATATCGGAGGGGATGGCTCTCAAAAGATCAGTCATGAACTGTATAAAAGGGGATTGAATGTGATCGGAGTGCCAAAGACCATCGACAATGATCTGGCTTCTACCGACTATACCTTTGGTTTCCAAACCGCAGTAGGTATTGCGACTGATGCCGTGGATAAATTGGTGACCACAGCCGAAAGTCACCACAGATTAATGATCCTCGAAGTGATGGGGCGTGGAGCCGGCTGGATCGCCCTCCACTCTGCCCTTGGCGGAGGTGCCGAAGTCTGCCTGATCCCGGAAATTCCTTACGATATTGACAAAGTTTTAGAGCGCCTGAACCAGCGTTACGAGGCCGGAAAGGGATTCGCTATCATTGTGATCGCAGAGGGAGCAAAACCCAAGAAAGGTTCAGTAGTAGCTCGTAAAAGTGCCGAAGTCGGATACCAGAATGTACGACTCGGAGGTGTTGCCTATCAACTTTCAGATCAACTGAAAAAAGCCGGCTTTGAACACGACATCAGGGAAATGGTGCTTGGACATTTACAACGCGGCGGAACCCCTACTGCCTACGACCGCGTACTTGCCACACAATTCGGAGTGAAGGCAATGGAAATGGCCATCAATGGAGAATATGGCCGAATGGTCTCTTTCCTTGATCATGAGATCACCTCTGTTTCACTGGAAAAAGCGACTCAGGGACAGAATCTAGTAGATCCCGAAGGGTTTTTGGTACAAACCGCCAAAGGAGTTGGAATAAGTTTCGGAGATTAGAAGTTTAATTCTACCCCACCCGAAACTTCAGTTCTTCTATGGTTGATAAGATCTCATCGCGATCCATATCCCGGTAACGCTCAGGCAACAGTTCTTTTGATGTACATTCTATGACCGCACTCAACGTCTGTAATTCAATTTCCTCGGGATAGGTTGGCGGAAGGAAGTCCTCCAGCGAAAGGTCAAGAATTTCAGGAGTGACCTGTTTCTTTCCATCAGCAGCTGCCCGGAACTTGGCACGGGTTAAAGCCGCTTCCATATCAGCGCCGGAAAAGGTTTTGTCTCCATTTTCGATCATCGAGGGAATATATTTTTCAGTCATTTTGAGGCCGGTCTTTTTAGCCATGGCTTCAAAAAGTTCCACACGCTCTTCTTTGGTATGAGGCGGAAATAAAGCCAAGTGCTCTTCTGCCCTTCCCTGTCGTTTCAGATCCACAGGCATAAGGTCGGGACGGGCTGTCATCAGAAACCAGACGATGCGTCCTCGATTGGCAGTATCACTCATAAAAGTCGCTATCTGTGAGAATACGCGGCTTGAAACTCCGCTATCCCCGCTTGCATCGCGGTCACCGAGGTATGCATCCGCTTCATCGATCATAACCGCTACAGGTGCCATAGCTTTGAGCAGAGAAAGGATCTTTTCAAGGTTCCCTTCTGTAACTCCCTGCCACTGACTGCGGAAGTTTTTAAGCTTAACCATCGGAATACCAACTTCACTTGCAAAACAAGTTACCATAAAGGTTTTTCCTGTTCCCACGGGCCCGCACACCAAATAGCCCATCGGCATCACATCCTGTCGCCCGGCTTTCAAAGCTTTCACCGCCTGACGTAAATGTTTTTTAACATTGGTGTGGCCGGCAACATTATCCAGGGAATATTGTGTTTCCACGAATTCCAACAATCCATATGCCTCTGCTTCGATCAGCTCTTTTTTAGCTTCTGATAACCCTTCAAAAGTGATCTTCTCCTTATTCTCTCTGGCATGAGAAAGCACGCTTCGAATATTCACAAAATTAAGTCCGGCTGTTTGCTGAGCTATGATCTCGGGCTTCACGGACGAAATATCTTTCCAGGTATCGTTAGCTGTTTCAAACTTGATGAAATCCTGTCGCTCCTGTTCAGCGGGGATATTTATTTTGATATCTGTGGTATACGGATTTTGAACGAGCGTCTTATTCAAATCGGCCAGGTTTTCAGTGATAAGAACCGTGGTAAAATCAGCAGCCAAAAACATCGGGTCATGCGCCCAACGAGATAAATAGACCAACGAAGTTCGGTCTTCATTACCAATGGATGCCGCATCACTCATCGGAACTATGGTCTCGGCATAATCAATGATCAACCCAATGCTTTTCTTTTGATCTAAGCGGAGGCGAAAATACTGTTCCAACAGCGACATAACCCGAACCGGATCTTTGGGCATCTTATTGGCGTAATCGGTTCCCACCAAACTATCACGCCCGGCAATGGCCTGATTGAAATCAGCTTGTGATTCCTTATCCCTGAAATAAATACCTGAAGCACGATCATAGAAAACCACAAAATCACGGGCTCCAAAAAACTCCTCTGACAAAAATGATTTAAGGCGGTTGAATTCTACTCCATTGTCTGTCTTGAGCGAGACAAGGTCATGCACATTCCCATGCAATATAAATTGGTTGATGGTTCTGCTCAGATATTTTCTAGCAAATTCCCGTGACCATTTTGGATAGTGTTCAAACATATTATTTGAGTTACAAAGTGATTGAGTTACAAAATTACAAAGTGCTTAAATTCTCTCACACTTTCTAACTTTGTCACTCTATTAAAATGAGCTTCACCGTTTCGATGCGGCTTGGTGTTGCTTTGCTGATAATAAACTTTTTACCTGCTATCACCACTTCCTCATTTACTTTTGGAATACGCCCTAAATGATTTATTATGAATCCCGCTACGGTATCGTACTCGGAAGGTTCCAGTGGAAGCTTTATTTCCTCAAATTTTTCACACAGTTCCTGGATTTCCACATTACCGCTTACCACGTATGTATTTTCCGAAAGGCGTTTCATAATCTCATCTTCCACATCATACTCATCCTGAATATCTCCTACCACCTCTTCTAAAAGATCCTCAATAGTTACCATGCCGGCCGTTCCACCATATTCATCGAGTACAATAGCCACTGACATATTGGACTGTCTGAATTCCGTCAGCAGGTCATTTGACTTTTTACTTGAAGGAACCAGTTTGACCGGGCGAATGATCTCATTAAGAGATTTTGGTTCGTGGAAAAAATCATGGGTAAAAACCACTCCTATCACATCGTCAATGGAATCACGATACACCGGCAATTTTGAGTGACCGGATTGAATGAACATATTCAATACATCTATAATTGGAGTATCCTTCTCCACCGCTTCGATCTCAATTCGTGGAATCATAGAGTCTTTAACCCGCTTACTTGAAAGCTCAAGTACGTTATGCAAGATCTCGGAATCATCCTCATCAATTTCTTCACTGCCCCCGCCATCGCGAAGTTCTTTGAAGATCATTTCCACGTCCTGCCGGCGATAGTAATTTTCAGGCACCTCCGCATCTTTAACCAACATTTTGATCAAAATATTAGAAGAGCCTCGAGAGATCTCAATAAGGGGACGGAAAATATAATAGGAAATTCTGAGCGGCACTGATATTACCGCGATCATATTATCGGCAAGTGCACGAAATATAGCTTTGGGAAGAATCTCCCCAAACAGCATGATCACCACTGCTGCGATCATTGTCTGAATGAGCAGAACCTGAAGCTCACTTGGCATATCTCCAAACCACATCTGGTAGTAAGCCTGCACCGGCTCCACCAAAAATATAGCCATGAATGTTGCATACAGTACATTCACAATATTATTCCCTACCAGCGTGGTAGTCAGAAAAGTTTCCGGTTTTTTGGTAAAGAACTCAATGGAATTTCCAAGGAAATTGTTTTTTCGGGAAGCCACTTCCAGCTTTAACTTATTTGCTGTAACAAAGGCTATTTCCGAACCGGAGAAAAATCCACTTAACAGAATGGTTGCTGTTATAAGGAGAAACTCAGTCATGCCGAAACTCCTGTCCTGTTAAGTGCAAGTAAAAGTGATAATGTGATACCCGATGGAGGCTCGTCTTTCATTCAACAACTATTAGTTCTTATTTACCGGAGAAGTTGGGTTTTCTTTTTTCAAGAAAAGCGCCGGTTCCTTCTTTAAAATCGGCTGTGCCGCACAATTCTCCAAATAATCTTGCTTCAGACTCATATCCGTTGTCCGAACCTGCTTCTTTTACGGCAAAAAGTGCGTTTTTAATAGCCACAGGTCCCTGTTTCATGATCTTACTGAGCAAAGATTTTGCTTCATCAACTGCTGAATGCTCTGTCACCTGATTCACCAATCCAACTTCAAAAGCTTCCTCGGCTTTCACTTGTCGGCCGGTCATAATATACTCGAGCGCTTTTGCCTTTCCTACCAATTGGGTCAGACGCTGTGTTCCTCCATATCCGGGAATAAGACCGAGGCTTACTTCAGGAAGTCCTAATGCAGCGTTTGTTGAAGCGATCCTCAAGTGGCAAGCCATGGCCAATTCACAACCGCCGCCTAAAGCATATCCATTCACGGCTGCGATCACGGGGATGGTCAGGTCTTCGATCTTTTGGAAAATATCCTGCCCTTTTTTGGAAACCTTTTCGCCTGTTACCGGATCAAGTGAACTCAATTCTTTAATATCGGCGCCGGCAACAAATGCTTTTTCACCCGAACCGGTAATAACTACAGCTCTTACCTTATAATTTTCTTTGATCGCATCTACAGCCTGATCAAGTTCTTCCAGAACCTGATTGTTGAGTGCGTTTAGTTTTTCGGGGCGATTAATGGTAAGCGTGCAAATTCCTGATTCATCGACTTCGAGAAGCAGGGTTTCGTAAGACTGATCCATGTTTTATTCTTTGACTTTCTTAGCGGGTTTAATTTCCGATGCAACTTCGGTTGAGAGTTCGTCTAAAATGGAATCGAAATCCAGATCGTTCTCCCACTCGGTGCTGTACTCCGGTAAAATATCCTGATCTAAGTCATCAATCAATTGTGAAGTTTCTTCAACTTCGGTAAGCAGGTTATCCAGCTGGAAACCAATTTCTTCGGGGTTACTCATGGTCATAGACTGCTCGTAGATGTATCTGACGGCATCTTCGATGGTCTCCAGGTGTGTTTCACAAACCAAATATTTTTCTTTAGCTACGCTGAATTTTTTCAATCGCTTTTGCATGATGGCCACGCGGCGTGCTTTTGTGCGTTTCAGCTTTTCAGATTCAAGCGTTTTGATCTCCTCGATCTGACGTACCACCTCTTCCTTCAGGTTGCTCTCCAAGGAGGTATTCAAATATACTTCGTAACGCTTTATGAGATCAAGGAGAGTAAGGTAATTTCCAAGCAGCTCATCGATCTTCTTGCCAATGTTATCCAATAAACCCTGTGAGCTGTATGGTAATTTTTCAAAATTTTCCTGAACCAATTTGGCAAGGTGCTTTAGTACTAAAAATCGTTTTTGTGATTTGTTATCTAGCGACTGAAACAGCTCTTTTTCATTATTGGCAGCGTGACGTTCTTTAATCTTTTTCAATTCCAGCTTTTTGCGAAACCGTGGAAGCTTTGGCACAATTCCCAGATACATCAGCTCAAGCCCGAAAACCGTGGTAAGCAGCAGGCTCGAGAAATCACCCAATCCGGTCATGAAAAAAGCCGTAAGGGTTGATACCAACAATACCCCCAGGTTAATGGGGTTCATGAAAGCTTCGCGGGTATAGTTGATGTTTAGTTCGTCGCTCATGATTTGGTATCTGATGAATTATCTGTGCTTTCCGAAGAAGACTTTTTATTTCCTATAGTCTTCTCTGTCCGAATTTCATCGGCATGTTTTTCGATCTCATTATAAAGCATCCCCATTTCGGCTTTAACCTGTTTAAGGGTTTGTTTTGCTTTTTGCTTTTTCAGCTCTTCATCCAGTTCTTCCTTTTTGATCTTGCTTGCGGCGGTTGAATCCTCATCCTCCAGGCTATCCATAGCCACCTCAAGCCGGGCTTCTACATGGGTGACTTTATCACGAACTTTACCAAGGAATTCATCTACAGATTCCAACAAGCCATCAGCATTCATATTCTGAACTGCCTGTGAGATCTTCCCTTTTTGTTCCGCCTTTTTCAGGCGTTCCTTGGCCTCTTTAATACGCCGATAATGATCTTTGTATTCTTCTTTAAGCCGTTCGCGATCTTGTTCACCTTTGGTACTCATGGTCTTTTCCTATGAGCTGCTTTTTTCTTTATTACCTACAGTTTTTGAACTGTCTTTTTCTTTGGAAGGAGCTTCTTCATCAATATTAATAGAACCGCTCTTGTCTCCCATCTCCATTTTAAATTGTTCCACTAAAGACTTTGCACGAAGTTTCTCAGCATTCGCCTCGATCTCCATAGTCTCAGTGTCAATACTATCGAGTGCAATTTCCATTCGGGCTTCGTTCTTAGCTGATCGCTCGTTCAAACGGTTTATCATCTCGTCGTGAGTCTGATCGATGCCTCCTACCTCAAACTGCTCAAGCGTATCCGCAATTTTGGCCTGCCATTCTGAGCGTTCGCTTGCACGTAAAGCTTCTTTGGCTTCCTGTATCTTGCGGTCTTTTTCTTTCATGAACACCTTCTTCACTTTCAGTGCTTTTTCATAGGCACGTTCTGCAAACTGAAGCTGCTCCTGAGTGTGAGTGATGGTTTCTTTCGCTTTCTCAAGCTGAAGCGCATAGCCTTCAGCAATATCGTCACGGTCAGCTTGAATTGCTGATTTTACCTTATTGGTAAGTTCCTGAATAGCTTTTTCATTTCGGTTCAGCTCTTTCTGCAGCATCAGTAAATTCGCTTTTACTGTTGCAATATTTTCATTCATCTGGGGAATTTGATCGTTCAATTCCCGAATATTTTGCTCAAGAATGAGTTTTGGATCCTCCATTGAGCTTACCAAGCCACCGAACATAGATTTTATAGCGCGGATAAATCGTTGAAACATAATACTTTCCTTTATTTTTAAATGCCCTGTTAAACTACAAACTAAATTAACCGATTATTAGTGTATTTCAAGCAGTTAAAGCTTAAATGCCCTGCTGCCTTTTTTGTCAATGGTGTGACTGACCAAATTCACTTCCTCAGGTTTAGCCTCGGCAATAGTCACTGCCCCGAATAATTGATCGCTTGCAGCTTCTATTGTTGATGGCTTGTTCGTATAACCGGTCAAAATTGTTTCACCTTTTGAAATTTTATCTCCGATTTTCTTTTTGAGTGTAATTCCGGCCTGCGGATCCACATCATCTTCCTTCTTCTTCCGGCCGGCCCCGAGTTCTACCGAAGCCATTCCGATCTCAAAAGAATTCATTTCCGAAACAAAACCGCTTTTGTCAGCTTTGATCTCAAATTCATATTCGGCTTTTGGATATTTAGTCGGGGATTTTATCATTTCCACATCCCCTCCCTGTTCTTCTACAATATCCAGCCACTTCTGGAAGGCCTGACCATTTTCAATTTGCTGCTTGCTGATCTCAATTCCTTCCTTCACCGATCCGGCTTTACCACCTAAATAGATCATAGTACCCGAAAGCAAGTGTGTTATCTCCATGATATCATCCGGACCTTCACCATGCATCGCATCTATACACTCTTCCACTTCCAGCCAGTTGCCTATCTTATAACCCAAAGGCTGATTCATGTTCGTAACATAGGCGATGGTTTCCTTCTCAAACTGCGTACCGATGCCAACCAAAGCTTCTCCAAGCTTGATGGCATCTTCTTTAGTTTTCATAAAGGCACCTGAGCCTGCTTTAACATCCAAAACCAGCGCATCAATGCCTTCGGCTAATTTCTTACTCATAATACTTCCGGCAATAAGAGGGATCGATTCAACAGTGGCAGTTACATCACGCAGAGCGTATAATTTTTTATCAGCAGGTGCAATTTCAGCTGTTTGTCCGGCCAGCACAAGATCGTGTTTACCGATAATCTCTTTATACCGAGCCAGATCCATATCTACCGTAAATCCGGGAATGGATTCGAGTTTATCGAGTGTACCGCCTGTGTGTCCAAGTCCGCGTCCTGAGATCATCGGAACTGGAACTCCGGCCGAAGCCACAATAGGTGCCAGGATCAGTGATAGTTTATCACCAACGCCTCCGGTAGAGTGCTTATCTACTTTTTTGCCTGATACATGAGATAGATCTACGATCTCTCCGGAATGCAGCATTGATTCAGTAAGCGCAGCCGATTCCTCATCATTCAATCCGTTTAAAAAGGAAGCCATCAAAAAAGCACTTATCTGATAATCCGGGATCTCATCAGCCGTATACTGATCGATCAGATATTTAATTTCTTCTTTCAGGAGGGTTTGTCCGTCCCGTTTTTTGCGTATAATCGAAACTATATTGTATTTTAAATCCATAGCTGAAGTATAGGCTTTAAACAGCTTTTTTTCTCACTCAAATCACACTTTTTGATACACGTTTTAGCCGACCAAAATTTGTATAAAATTGAGGAACTCATTCCTCCCAAGGCTGCACTTTCTCTGTACGATCCTGCTGAAGGAATTCCCGATGCTTCCGGCTTTGATGCTCTTTTGGTGAGAACCGTTACTCATTTAAATAAAGAAACCTTCCCTGACATTCCTGAATCGCTCAAATTCATAGGAACGGGTTCTTCCGGCACTGACCATCTAGATAATGAATACCTGGAAGATCAGGGAATCATGCTTGCCGATGCCAACGGGTGTAACGCACGCGCAGTAGCTGAATACGTGATGACCGCACTTTTGCTCTTGAAGGAAAAATATCAACCCGGACAACCTTTTGGTAAAATCGGGGTGATAGGGGTTGGTAAAGCGGGATCAGCCGTAGTAGACCTACTTGAAGATTTTGACATAGAGTGTGTGGAATATGATCCCCCAAAAGAAGAGAGAGATCCCGAATTCAAGTCCGCTTCCCTGAAAGAAGTTCTTGATTGCGAGATCCTGACCTTCCACGTGCCACTGAACAGAAAAGGGGAGCATCCAACCTTTCACTGGCTGGATGAAGAGAAGCTGTCAGGCCGGGCTTTTAAACTCGTCATAAATGCAGCTCGTGGCGGAGTCATCGATGAATTAGCTCTTATGAAATTTTATGTAGAAGGTTCGGTTAACAACTACATCCTCGACGTCTGGGAAAATGAGCCTGATCTTAATACAGAAGTCGCCAAACACGCTTTTATTGCAACTCCTCATATTGCCGGATATTTGGAACAGGCCAAGATCAATGCCACGAAGATCATTTGTGATAAAATGGCTGAATTTTTCGGCATCGAACGCGTAGCTCCGAAGTATAAAAACATATCTAAAACTGTTGAACTGGCTCATATTCAGTATGACTTGACCAAACTTCTCACCCGGCTACACCCCATCAAAGGATATGACGCTGCCCTTCGGGATCTTTTTGACCGGCCGGATAAAAAAGTACTTTTTCGAAATCTCCGCAACGAGTGGCCTTATAGATTTGAATTTTCTTATCTAAAGATCAGAAAAGAATTACTGGAGGAGTTTCCGGAATTGAAAAAGCTTGGTATTACCGGTTTTTGATTGTGAGAGAACAGTTTTGGGTTTCCAGTCGTAATAAATGTTATTAGTTTCTGCCAGAAGTGCTATTCATGCTCCTATTGGTCGATTTAATCTTGGCACCAGCTAAGGTTATAAAGGTTCCCCTTATTCGTAATTACCTCTGAAACTGAGTGCAAAAGAAGGCTGTCTTCATCTAGCATATACAGTGCAAAAAACTTTTCTTCTGGGGCACTTCCATTTATATCCTCCACTTTAAGTTGAGTTGACTCAATCAAAAAATTACTGTGACCAAAAAAATCAACTTTTCTTTCTCTTATAATTTCAATAGCTGAAACAGAATCTATTCCTATTCTTTCCTCAAAAATAACTTTACCACAAGCTCCCTCAGTAATTTGATAAGAAATAGACTGTTCGATAACTGATTTTTCTCCCTCTATATTTGAACAACCAAATATTACACCGGTGAGAATCAAGAAGCCAATTAATGGAAATATTTGGTGAAGTTTCATATTGATGAAAAAGGATTTTTAAGAAGATTATAATGAGTTTAGATTAAAATTTCTAAACAAGCAACTCTGGAAAACAGTTGAATGTCCTCATGCCAAGTAGTGTGATTTTTTTGAAGTAGTGATATATATTCAAAAAATTTTATCATAATAATAACCTCCTTAAACCCTAAACAACTGCTCTGCTGTCTCCGTGGTTTTTAATCTATTTCCTAAAAACTCATTCCAAAAATGTCCGCTAGTTTTTGGGCGGTATATTTCATGAAGGCGGACTTACTGCGTTTTACCGTTTTGAAAATTAAAAAAACCAGGGGTCAGCACCCTTTTCAGGCTCCACTCTCTTTCTTCAAGCAGCCACAGTGAGTAAAACGGGAAAACCCTGTATATACAATTCTTAGCCCGGTTCTTTGATAAATAAAAAAAGTTTAAGCAGTTTTTTATTGAGCCATCCACAGTATACTCCCAACGTGATGAATTGATTCATAGGATTTTTCTCTATATCTGGCAAAATTTTGTAATATTTATATAAGTAAACCTTTTTTCTATTACATTGACCGTCATAAAAATAATACCATAGGTTTTTGGAATAATTTTTCGGTAACCCATCATTTAATACAAATATATATGAGAATGAAGCTACACCTAAACTATGTTTTTAAACTGGCAGTAATACTTCCCCTTCTTTTCATTTCAACAGACCTTATGGCCCAAAGTGACCATACCGGTCAGGCTTATCCTACCAGAACGTTTGCCATCACCGGTGCCACCATCGTTCAGGCTCCCGGAGTTGTTGTTGATAGCGGGACAGTTGTAATATCGGACGGACTTATAAGTGCGGTTGGAACCGATGTTGTCATCCCCAAAAATGCAGAAGTGATTGACGGAAGTGAACTATTCGTTTATCCCGGGTTCATCGACGGAATGTCGAACACAGGCGCAGCACGGCCTGATCAAATGGAGCGTCCGGATGATCTTTTCACACCCGACCCTCCTAACGATTATGCTGGGATCACACCCGAAGAAAGTGTTCTGAGCCAGATCGATGTTTCAGAGAATAGCATTGAAAGTATGAGAAAGCTTGGATTCACGATCTCGCACACTGTTCCTTACGGAAGAATGCTTCCAGGATCTGGAGCTATCATCCTCTTGTCTGATAAGGAAACAACCTATGATCTTGTTCTTAAACAGGACGTTTCAATGTTTACCCAGTTCTCCGGTGCTCCCGGGGCATATCCAGGCAACACGCTGGGTATTATGGCCAAATGGAGAAACCTTTATACCCAGGCCTCTCTCAGCAAAGACCATGAAACATTGTACGCCAGCAATCCGGGCGGTATTCAACGCCCTACGCAAGATCGGGCATTGCAGGCTTTTTACCCAGTGATAGATCAAGCTAAACCCGTATTCTATCATACCAATAGCATGCTGGAAGCGCGAAGAGCCATGAAACTGAAAGAAGAGCTGGGTTTCAGCCTCGTGCTCAGTGATCTGGAAGAAGGCTGGTTTATGACGAACGATCTGAAAGACTCAGATATAAAAGTATTGATGTCTTTAGACCTTCCTGATGAACCTAAAGAATCCGAAGACGAAGATAAGACGGATGAAGTAGCGCATCTGGAGCAGCGACGATTGCAGGCATATAACCAGTTTCTATCACAATACAGCGAATTTAATGAAGCCGGAATTCCCTATGGATTTTCAACTATCGGCACTACAACCAATAATATTAAAGGCAACCTGGAAAGACTTGTGGCCTCGGGGTTAAGTGAAGACGCTGCCCTTGCCGCCCTTACCACTAATGCCGCTGAGTTACTTGGAATCGAAAATATCGCCGGAACGCTTGAAGCCGGGAAACTCGGAAATGCGGTTGTAACCACCGCTCCTTATTTCGAGGAGGGTTCTAAAATAAAGTACGTGTTTGTAGATGGAGACAAATTTGAATATGACACCTCAAAGAAAGCCAGTTCTGAAATTTCAGAAGAAGGAATGGACGTTCTGTTAGGTAGTTGGAATTATGCCCTTAGCTCTCCACAAGGGGAACAAACCGGAGAGTGGATCTTCACTAATGAAGGCGGCTCACTTACCGGAATGATGACAAGCAACATGGGAGGACCTGACATGGATATGAATAACCTTTCTTTCATGGACGGCACCTTGAGTTTTGATTTTAGCTTTGATGCCGGAGGTCAGTCTGTTGAGATCGTCGTAGTAGGCGATGTATCAGGACAAGAATTTAGCGGAGAAGCTTCTATTGCGGCATTCAGCATGTCGATTCCAATTTCTGCAACTAAAGTGCCTAATTAAAATGAAAAGATTTGATATGAAGAAATTAACTTTTTTAATCGCTCTGTTGCTAATTGGCACGAATGTGATCATGGCGCAGGTTCCCAAAGGCGATGTACTTATTAAAAACGGAACGGTAATAACCATTACCGACGGAACCCTCGAAAATACGGACGTTCTTATCCAAGACGGTAAGATCTCCCGTATTGGAACTTCCCTCAAAAACCGAAATGGGGTTACCGAGATCGACGCAACCGGTAAATTTGTGATGCCGGGCATCATAGATGCTCACTCACATATTGCCGGAACTTCTATTAATGAAGGCACCAGTCAGGTAACCGCTGAAGTACAAATGGGCGATGTGGTTAATCCCCTCGATATCTCCATTTACCGTGCACTCGCCGGAGGTGTTACTTCCATACACCTGCTGCATGGTTCTGCGAATGTAATTGGCGGTGAAAGTGAAACCCTGAAACTACGCTGGGGTGTTACAGATCCACAGGACATGATGTTTGAAGGAGCTCCGCGTACCATCAAGTTCGCCCTTGGGGAGAATCCAACCCGAGGCGGACGCAGTCGTGGTATTCAGCCTCAAAGTCGTATGGGGGTTGAAGCTATGCTCCGTAATTCTTTCAAAGAAGCACAGATCTACAAACAGAAGTGGGATGCTTACCGGGCTGATAACAGCCGCCGAAAAGTAGCCCCAAAATACGATCGCAGGATGGAAACACTGGTTGATATACTGGAAGGCGAAGTGTTGGTGCACTGCCACTCCTATCGGGCAGATGAGATCTACATGCTTCTGAATGTATTCAGTGATTTTGGAATCGAGAACCTCACCTTTCAGCACGCAAACGAGGCCTACAAGGTAGCCCCCGAGCTGGCCGAATTCGGAGCAGGTGCTTCGGTATTCTCTGACTGGTGGGCGTACAAACTGGAAGTGTACTACTCGACGGCATATAACGCTGCTATACTCACCAACAACGGTGTTACCACATCCATTAACTCCGACTCCGGTGAGCTGATCCGTCATCTGTTTCATGAAGCGGCTAAATCACAAAAATACGGAGGCTTAAGTGATGAGGAAGCCCTTGCACTTATCACACTAAATCCGGCCAAACAGTTAGGTATTGATGATCGCGTAGGATCGATCGAAGAAGGTAAAGACGCAGACATAGCGCTATTCGAAGGCCATCCTCTCTCCTCTTATGCCATTCCTGTAATGACTTTTGTGGATGGAGTGAAATATTTTGATCGTGAAAATGATGCCGTGGACCAGCGGTTATCTGTAGATCCTGAAGACACTATTGAGGATGTTCACATATTTGATGCTGATGAGCAGCATAAGTGTATGCAGGATGCCGAGATCACAAATCTCTACGATTTTTTAAACAAATAATAGAACTGATCATGAAAAATTTTATAACCCTTATTGTTCTGATTGCCTTTATCCCGCTGGCCACATTTGCACAACAAGCGACTGGTGAGATCCGGCAGGAAAACAGTACTAAATTCGCCATTATAAATGCTAAAATTTATACTGTAACCAACGGTATCATTGAAAATGGTACTATTCTTATTAATAAAGGTATCATAGAAGCTGTTGGTACTGATGTTGACATCCCAGCCGATGCTGAAGTCTATGATTATAACGGGGGTGAAGTTTATCCCGGGATGATCGACTCCGGTACCCAGCTGGGCCTTCAGGAGATCGGAAGCATAGATGAATCTCAGGATTTTGATGAATATGGCAACATAACTCCGCAGATGGATGCTTTAACAGCGGTAAACCCCAATTCCGTAGCCATACCGGTAACCAGAGTGAGCGGTGTAACCACGACTCTCACCATGCCCGCCGGTGGACTCCTTCCCGGTACTGCTGCAACCATCAACCTATTCGGATATACGCCCGATCAGATGTATGCCGGTTCTAAAGGTATCATCGTTAATTTCCCCAACAGCAGACGCAGCTGGAGACAAACCCAGGAACAGGCTGACAGAGCCCGCGAACAAGCATTGAAAGACCTCAATGACGTTTTCGATAAAGCAGAGCTATATGCTGAGATCGAAGATGCAGACGACACCCGCTATTATCCTGAAATGGAAGCGCTGGCCGGTGCCATCCGTGGAGAAGTGCTCATGTATATTGAGGTGAATTCAGCTAAGGACATCCTCAGTGCCCTTGAATGGGTAGAAAACCGAGGCTACGAAAATGTGGTATTTACCGGAGTTTCTGAAGGCTGGAGAGTTGCAGACAAGATAGCTGAAGCCGGTATCCCGGTCATTACCGGTCCGGTACTATCTACACCAACCCGGAGTTCGGATGCCTATGATGCTGCTTATAAAAACCCCGGTGTGATGCAAAAAGCCGGCGTTAAAGTAGCTTTGCGATCCGGCGATACTGAAAATTCTCGGAACCTTCCATACAATGCGGCCTTTGCTGCTGCCTATGGCATGGGTAAGGAAGAAGCTTTAAAAGCAGTTACCATCAACGCTGCTGAAATAATGGGCGTTGGCGATACCATCGGTTCCATTGAAGTCGGTAAAAAAGCCAACTTCTTCGTAGCAAACGGTGATCCTTTTGTAACCAAAACACAGATCCTGAATGTGTTTATTGACGGATATCTTGTACCAATGACCAGTCGTCAGATCGAATTGTATGAAGAGTTCTTAGATAGAAAACCCGGTCTGCAAAAATACCCGATTACAGAAAACTGATCTACTTTCGGATTAAATGATATACAAGGCGGGTCAATAAACGACCCGCCTTTTTTTATGCAGGAATTAGAGTTTCGAATCAAAGGGCCAACTATCGTACCGAGTGCCGCTCCGATTACTCAACCTATCGCTACGCCAACAAATGCTGCCCCGAATATAATACCAAGTCCGGCACCCAAGGCTATATTTTTCGATTTTTCATTTCCCATAATTGATACCACGCAATATTGCGTTCTTTGTTGCGAAATTAGCTCCCTATACCGACCCAGCGCATAACGGGCGCGGAGATTATGATTTCTTTGAAGTAGCGAAATTAACTGGTTGTAAGCAAGTTCAGTTGCATCCCGTCCGCGTCCGCTTTGAAACGCTTTGCTATAGGGCGAGCCTTAGTTTGTAATCACAACAGCTTCCGTTGTAAATTCATAGGAATCCATATCTATTCCGTCCTGAGAATATTTAACCGTGAATTGAATCGGTTCTGTTGTTTCTGGTGTAGACTTTAAAACCAGAAAAATTTCATCTGGCACATTAGGTTCAGAACTCAAAAATTCATTTAGATTACTTTTCTGATATCCTGAATTATCATAAAAAACAACGATCTCAAATAACTCAGCTAAATTTTCGCCAGAAGTATATTCTGAATTAAAATTTCTATTACTGAAGATTTCGATATCAGTAATCATTTCTTCTGAAACAGGAATGGGAGGAGAGCACGCAAATGCTGAAGGTATAAGTGAAATTGAATTAAACCGTTCCGAGTTCACAGAATAATATTTTCCAACGGGAAACATTGAAAGACCGAATGTATCAAATCCAACGGTATCTGAATCTAATGTGCTATACTGAACATTTAAACCTGGACTTTCTGAAATAGTAATGTTCTTCAAACCTGCTTGGAAATCAACGGTTTTGAATTTGTCATCAAATGGGCCACAATCATTACCGGTTAGATTACATGAAACAACTGCAATCATTGAAAAGCATCCCAAAAGAATGTAGGCAACAATAGTTTTCTTAAACATTTACTCTCCTCAATTTTATTTACTCAAATATAAGAATTCAAGCCCTATAACACAGTATTAAGCGAACTAGGGTTCGTTAGGGCGAACCGCGTAATAGTACTCTGATCCGCTTTATTCGTACTCCTCATTCGCATAATGTGACTATATGAATGTTATCCGAACGGGCGTTCGCCTAAACGGTTCGCATAATATCCATCAGAAAGTGCGGAAATTTAAACTGAAAAAGGAAAACAATTATTTATAAGCCTAAAGCTTTGCAGAAGTTGGGTTGGGATACCCCGCAAACTAATTAAGATACCTCCTGCCTAAAATACCCACTAAACTCCAAACAACTGCTTTGCAGTTTTTGTGGTTTGGGCATCAATTTCTTCCAGACTCATCTCAAACAACTCAGCCAGTTTTTGAGCGGTATATTTCATGAAAGCGGGCTCGTTGCGTTTTCCGCGTTTGGGAGTTGGTGACAAATAAGGAGCATCGGTTTCCAGCATCATTTTGTCTAATGGGAGCTGAGCGACGGTCTTGTCCACCCCGGCATTTTTGAAGGTCGCCACGCCCCCAATGCCCAGGTGTAATCCGAGATCCAAAGCGCGCTTGCCTTCTTCCACCGTTCCGTTGAAGCAGTGCCAGATGCCGGTCAGGCTGCCGTCCTGTTCCTGCTCAATCATATTCAGCATATCCTCTGTACTTTCCCTGTTGTGGATAATCACCGGTTTCCCAACCTGCTTAGCCACTTTGCAATGGATATGAAAACTCTCCTTTTGCTGTTTCACCAAGTCCGTGCTCCAGTAATAATCGAGGCCGGTCTCGCCCACTCCGTAGAAATCTTCTTTAGAGTTAAAATCGAGCAGCTTTTCTTCATAATTCTTAGGAAGCTCTTCTTTTACATCACAGGGATGCACGCCTGCCATTTTGTAGAATGTAATTCCGGGGTGGCTTAGTTTTTCCATTTGGGGAATGGAATCAAAATCGATAGCAGGCATAAAAATACCTTCAACCCCGGCTTCAACCGCTCGTTCGTTTACGGCTTCACGGTCTTCATCAAATTGCGGCAGATAAATGTGGGAATGGGTGTCGATCACAGAAAGGTAAAATTTGGTTGGTGCTTTATTTCACCTAAAGGTAGGGAATTAGAAATCCGATGTTTAGTGGGGGAATGATTAATGTTAAATTTTAAAAGTTAAATGGAAGTTGCTACCATTTAACATTTAGCATTCAAGAATTTAACATTACTTCCCAAATTGTAGTGCGATATGCTCGATGGGACTTCGGATCACTGTTTTTAGTTCAACATCCATTTGCCGGGCAACGGCTCGGAGTTCGGCTTCATATACCGAGGCGACTGATCCAACAAAACCAAATTCGTTTGTTTTGATCTCCTCCGGAAAAGTGGTCTTTACTTTATTTATAAAAGCTTCAAACCCTTCATATAAGATCTTCTGAATTTGAGGATAATGTGATTTCGTGCCCATCACCTTACAAACCTGAGAAGCAAAAAGCTTGGCTTCCTTTGTTTTCTTGAATGTCAGGGACAGCTTGTCGGAATCCATTTCGATCTTATTCTCCAGGTGTTTCCGAAGATCTGTATGCAAATTTTGATCCTTGTACAACTGTAAGATCCGTTTCCCGATATCGCTTCCGCTTCCCTCATCACCTTCCGGATAACCGACCGAGGGCATTTGCTTAACAATTTCCCGATTTCCAAAGATCCCCGCACTTGAACCCGTACCAAGAATACAGACGATTCCGTCCTTTTCCCCAAACAATGCCATCCCCGCAGCATCCAGATCGGTAGCAACCATCACCGCTGCAAACTCAAAGATCTCCTTCAGGTACGATTCTACCTCTTTTTTCTTTTGGGGTGAACCGCATCCTGAACCAAAAAAATAGATCCTGCTAATTGCTTTGCCCGACAGATTAGGCTTTAGCTCCTTGCTCAACACATTCATGAACTCAGCCGCAGTTACCAAATGGGGATTGAGTCCCTCGGTTTGTATAAACTGAGGCGTACCTTCCCCCAATAAAACCCAGTCTGTCTTCGAAGCTCCGCTATCTGCAATCAAAATATTCATATACTGATAGTAAAGAATTTTCCTGAGTTTCTTTATTAGTGATTCGTAAAACGTTATTCGTTAATCGTTTTACAGTCACTCTTCTTTGGTCCTCGGTCATTCAGTTAGCATCACAAGACTGAACTCGCTATTATTGAGTAAATTAAAAAAGAACGACATGAGCCTGACCTACACCAACTATCTCAAGATCGACGAACTCACTGAACTGCAACAGTATAAATCGGATCCACCCGAACATGATGAGATGCTGTTCATCATCATTCATCAGACCTATGAATTGTGGTTCAAACAGATCTTGCATGAGTTTGGAAAACTGCGTAAAGACCTTGAAGCCAGTAAAACCTGGGGAGCCATCAAGACCTTGCGGCGTATCCTGACCATATTCAAAACCATGGTCTCCCAGATCGATATCCTTGAAACCATGACCCCGCTTGAGTTCAACAGCTTCCGAAAGTTCCTGGGGCAATCCAGTGGATTTCAATCCCTGCAATTCCGGGAAATGGAGATCATTTGCGGATTACGTTTCCCCCTCATGAAAGAAGCCCATAAAGATCAGCCTGAACATATCAAGATCCTAGAATCGAGAATGAAAGAATCGACACTTTGGGAAAGCTTTTGCACTTATTTTCGGCATCGCGGATATGAATTACATCCATCCAGGAAAAATGAAAAAGGCTTAGTACACGAACCTTCTGATGATATTCAGGATGAACTGGTACGTGCTATGAACGAGGATCCGGAAGCGGCTATGATAGCCGAGCTTTTTGTGGATTATGATGAAGGGCTTCAGGAATGGCGGTATCGGCATGTTAAAATGGTGGAGCGAACCATTGGGACCAAAATGGGAACCGGCGGATCGGATGGAGCAAAATATCTTCACAGAACATTGAATAATCCTATCTTCCCTGATCTGTGGGCGATCAGGTCTAAATTCTAAGAATGAACAATTCATTCAGATATTCAGTTACCACAACAAACTAATTTAAAAGACTCCCGATGTCAGATATTGATTCTTTAGCCAATAAACTTATCCCTCATTACTCTCACTTCAATGTTTCGGAGCGACTTCTTTTCACCGGTCATTCCCATCAGGCCTGGCCCGATGTGGCGCGCGAAGGTCAGACCGAATACTTTGATGTCTGCGCCCGGGATGTAGATAACAAATGGGAAGCGGCTTTTGAAAAAACCGAGGTCTTAAGAAACTACCTTCGGGATTTCTATGATGATCCCGATGGATTTTACTGTCGCGAAGAAAGTACGCATGTGCTGTTTGTGAGCTGGATGAGCAGTCTGGATCTGAAGAGTAAACCCAAGATCATATCCACGGATGGGGAGTTTCATTCCCTGTTCCGCCAACTGCACCGGCTGGAAGAAGAAGGACTCGAATTTGTTCAGGTTCCGGTTCAACCCGATGATTCTTTTGCTAAGCGAATTATCGATGAAATGGATGACCAAACTTCAGCCATCATGCTTTCGCGGGTTTATTTTGAGACCTGCTTGATCAATACTCATCTGACCGAAATTGCAGCTGCCGCACGAAAGAACGGTATTCCTGTTTTGATCGATGATTATCACGGTACCAATGTTGTACCGCTTTCCATCCGGGAAGCCGGCTTGGAAGATTGTTTTATCCTCATCGGCGGATACAAATATTTGCAGTGGGGTGAGGCGAATTGCTACCTGCGTTTTCCCAGAAATTGCGACTACCGCCCTGCCATCACCGGGTGGTTTGCTTCCTTCAGCACGCTGGATAAACCCCGAACAAATGATCCGGTTGAATACGATCATGACAATCAGCGTTTCGCAAGTGGAACATACGATCCTTCTTCCCAGTTTCGTGCTGCCAAAGTTGTCGAGTTTTTTCAGGAACACGGATTGACCCCACAAGTACTTAGCAATCAGTATCTGGCCCAGGTTGGTCTATTAAGGAAATTATTTAAAGAGAAGAATTTTGATCCATCCGTTATCCGACTCACCCATGAAGAACCGTTAGAAAATAACGGTGGATTCCTCTCCCTCACCTCACAAAAAGCCCGCGAGATCCGTGCACAACTCATGGAAAACGGTGTATTTACCGATGCCCGCGGCGAGATCTTACGGTTTGGGCCTGCGCCTTACATAACAACCTCCCAAATTGAACAGGCTATGGATGAATTGGAGAAAGTGGTTCATCAAATATAGCTGCCAATTTCAACATAGAAAATTATAGTCCCTTAGGGACTAAAACTTTTTAAAGAAAAATTGTAAGGAATTCGATTTCTATCCCTCTTACTTACCAAACAGAAAATTTTTGGGAAATATGAAATTTAGTTCAAGAGATATTTGTCTATCACATATATTGAACATATATTAATTGCGGAGCAAAAAGGGTGACACAGACTGACACCTCCGTGCATTATATTTGCCTAAAACAAATTCAAAAACGAAAAAATCATGGCAGACTCAAAAGACAGAATGAAGGCCCTCGACATCGCAGTAGGGCAGATTGAAAAACAACACGGCAAAGGAACCATCATGAAATTGGGGGCCGAAGCTATTCAGGATATTGACGTAATATCTACTGGCTCCATCATGGTTGATTATGCACTTGGGGT
>Ga0136596_1000131_pt1 | contig 40494 bp, 36 predicted proteins | sample AntRauTorcE11897_FD_101387 | JGI IMG/M metagenome (GOLD analysis project Ga0136596, IMG submission 101387) | Saline lake microbial communities from Rauer Islands, Antarctica - Metagenome Torckler E11 #897 | ecosystem: Environmental > Aquatic > Non-marine Saline and Alkaline > Saline | place... | reverse complement strand
TAGGAGCCGACCTTTGGCTTCGATGGGCTGCCATCATGCACGATATCGCCAAACCACCTACGCAACGGTTTCATAAAAAAGCAGGGTGGACCTTTCATGGCCATGATGCTTTAGGGGCAAAATGGACCAAGCGTATTTTCCGTCGCCTTGGGCTGCCACTGGATGAACGCATGCGGTATGTGCGGAAATTGGTGCGGCTTCATCTTCGTCCCATTGCTCTTGTTTCAGATGAGGTTTCGGATTCCGCCATCAGGCGCTTAATTTATGAGGCCGGTGATGATATTGACGACCTGATGAAGTTATGCCGGGCTGATATCACCACTAAAAATGAGTATAAACAGGAAAAATATCAGAACAACTTTGATTATGTGGAGCAACGCATAAAAGAAGTTGAAGAAAAAGACCGCATCAGAAAATGGAAGAATCCGCTTTCCGGAGAGGAGATCATGGAAGTACTTGACATCAAACCAAGTAAAACGGTAGGTAGTGTTAAAGAGGCGGTTAAAGAAGCCATTTTGAATGGGGAGATCCCAAATGAACATGATGCCGCATTTAATTATATGATAGAACACAAAAATGACTTTTTGAACAATGGCTGATCTATGGATCTCAAATTCGTACGCTAAAATCAATCTCGGGCTGAATGTACTCGAAAAGCTGGATAGTGGTTATCATACCATCGAATCCGGATTCTGCTTTATTGAATGGAACGATCGGTTTGAGGTAAAATCAGGCCGAATGCATTTGGAGATGTCGGATCCTAAAATTCCGGTGGATGAATCAAATCTAATTGTGAAAGCGATCCAGTTATTACAAAAAGAGGCCGGCCTCAAAGATGAATTCAATATCAAAGTTGAAAAGAATATCCCAACCGGGGCCGGGCTGGGTGGCGGAAGCAGTAACGCTGCCACCACACTTCGCATGATGAATAAGATCGCCAATCTTGGGTTATCACAAACAGACCTGATCGAATTTGGGAAACAGCTTGGTGCAGATGTACCTTTTTTCCTTAATGGAAAACCCGGTTTTGCAACGGGTTTGGGCCATGATATTGAAGAGCTCGATATTCAGCCCAATGCATGGATCGTAACGGTTTTCCCCAATATTGAAAGCAGTACAGCTGAAGCTTATCAAATGTGTGAGCCGAATCCGGAGCCGGAATTTTCTCTGAAAAATGTATTGATCGACGAAGAGCCGGACGAATGGCGCTACCTTTTGATGAATGAGTTGGAAAAAGCAGTATTTCCACGACTTCATTTAGTAGGAAACCTGAAAGATCAACTCTACGAATTCGGTGCAGAATATGCCAGCATGAGTGGAAGCGGTTCCAGTGTATTTGGCATTTTTGAACAGGATTTTGTTGCAATTAACGCCTATGAATCGTTTCATAAACTCGGCTTTTCTTCAAACCTAACCAGACCAAAATTTGAGCCGGACCAAGGAATTTATTTAAAGGAGGGATGATAGTTGAAAGTTGAAAAAGTGATAGTTAATGCTGCTTATAGATTGATTCATAGCAGATTCACCCTATCAACTTTCAACTATCATTTCCACCTAAAAGAATATTAGATTAGAAAAAAAATTATGAGTAAGAAAAAAGCAACGAATGTGAATATCCGCTCCGGAATGGATAAGGATTCACTGCGTGAAGATATAAAACTGCATTTACGACATACGCTTGCCAAGGATGAATATTCGGTCACCGACTGGGATAAATACCAGAGCGTTGCGCTGACCATCATGGATCGACTCAACGATCGGCTACTTAAAACCCAGCAGCATTACTACAAGACTGATGCAAAGCGGGTGTATTATTTATCGATGGAATATTTGATCGGGCGTTTATTGGATAATATGCTGGTGAATCTGAATGTCCGTGATCTTGTGGCTGAAGCACTTGGTGATCTCGACCTTTCCTACGAAGACATAAGAGATCAGGAATGGGATGCCGGTCTTGGAAACGGAGGACTGGGTCGGCTTGCAGCCTGTTTTCTCGATTCGATGGCCACGCTTGGAATCCCTGCTATTGGCCATGGGATTCGTTACGATTACGGCATCTTCTATCAAAAAATTCAGGATGGTTACCAAATTGAGCGTCCTGATCTGTGGCTTAAATATGGGAATCCATGGGATACGGTTCGCCCCAAAGTTCAGTATCCGGTAGAGTTTTATGGAAATCAGGGAGTGGTTAAATCCAGTAATGGAAATACCCACTATAATTGGGAAAATACGCATCGCGTAAAAGCAGTGGCTTACGATACTCCTATACCGGGGTACGATAACGGCATTGTGAATTACCTGAGATTGTGGAAAGCTGAATCTTCATCCTCTATCGACCTCAAAAGCTTTAACCAGGGGCAATATATTGATGCGGTCAAAGACAACCAGCTTGAGCAAAATATCTCGCGTGTACTGTATCCGAATGATAAAGTATTTGTGGGGCAGGAATTGCGACTGAAACAAGAGTACTTCCTTGTTTCGGCTTCCATGCAGGACATCATCCGCCGGTTCAAGAAACATTATAGTGATTTCACTAAATTCCCTGAGAAAGTCTCGATACAGTGCAACGATACCCATCCAAATCTGGCCATCCCGGAGCTGATGCGCTATTTGCTGGATGAAGAACATATGGATTGGGATAAAGCTTGGGATATCACCGTTGAGACCATGGCTTATACCAATCATACCTTACTTCCTGAGGCCTTGGAGAAATGGCCTGTTTCGCTGGTAAGGAACCTTCTTCCTCGTCACTTGAATATTATTTATGAAATTAACCGTCGCTTTTTAAACCGGGTTAATGTGAAGTTTGAGGGTGATAAAAGTCGTCAGAGACGAATGAGCATTATCAGTGAAGACGAACATCCTGTAGTTCATATGGCGCACCTCGGAATTGTGGGGGCCCGGAAAGTAAATGGTGTTGCAGCAATGCACTCCCGCTTGTTAAAACAATCCATGTTTCGTGATTTTGATGAGATGTATCCGGATAAATTCACCAATAAAACAAATGGGATTACCCCACGTCGCTGGCTGAAGCAGTGTAATCCGAATTTATCCGACCTGATCTCCAAACAAATTGGGGACGACTGGATCACGGATCTGGATGAACTCAAAAAGATCAACAAGCTTTCTGAAGACAAAAAATTCCGTAAGAAATTCGCAGAAATTAAGCTTGAGAATAAGAAGCTGCTGGCTGAATACATCAAAGAACACAATAATGTGGATGTGGATCCGAATTCCATGTTCGATATTCAGATCAAGCGAATTCACGAGTACAAACGTCAGCTGATGGCGGCACTGCATGTGATCACCCTGTACAACCGGCTCAAAGAAAATCCGGATCTGGATATATCACCGCGAACGGTGATCTTTGCCGGAAAAGCCGCGCCCGGTTATACCATGGCTAAACTTCACATCAAGCTTATCAACAGCATTGCTGAAGTGGTGAATAATGACCCTGAAGTTAATGAAAAGCTGAAGTGTGTATTTCTGCAAAACTACAGCGTAACACTGGCTGAGAAACTGATCCCGGCCGCGAATCTCTCTGAGCAAATTTCAACTGCGGGAATGGAAGCATCCGGTACCGGTAACATGAAGTTTGCCCTGAATGGAGCGCTTACCATAGGAACGCTGGATGGCGCCAATGTGGAGATCAAAGAAGAAGTTGGGGATGATAACATCTTCATCTTCGGGCTTGAAGAAGAAGATATTGATCAGCTTCGTCGTGAAGGCTACAATCCCTGGGATTATTACAATGCCAATGAAGAACTGCAGGAGGCCATCGATCAAATTCGCGATGGTTTCTTCAGCAATGGAGATAAGGAGCTGTTTGAGCCTATCATCAATGCTTTACTGCATGAGGGTGATTACTTCATGGTCCTGGCCGATTACGAAGCTTATGTAGCTAAGCAGGATGAAGTATCTGATGCCTTTAAAAATCCGGATGAGTGGAACCGGAAGGCTATCCTCAATACAGCCAATATTGGGAAGTTCTCAAGTGACAGAACGATCAACGATTACAATGATGAGATCTGGAAAGCGCCGAAAGTCAGTTTGAAGTAACAGGCTTTGGTTCCAACACAGAGCGTATGGAACCAGGTAAAGTGTCTGCTTAAGCATCTGAATCAAGACAATAAAGGTTGTATATGAACCTGAAGGCTGGCCTCTTGGCCGGCCTTTTTATTGTTTGATGATTAGCCTGACAACGTTATTTTGCACGAAATTAAAATCAGCTATATGAATCAATTTCCTACATCAACCCAACAAGTCGATTCGCTATCTCCGGATAGCGGAAATATTATTTCTGCCGATTCTGCTTTTCAAATTCCCAATCCTTCCAATTACACACTTTCAGAGTCATTGGAATATCTCTGGGACCTGTTACAAGTCCACCTTTTTAGTATTCAGAATAATCCGGTTACCTTCCTAAAGCTTATTGTTTTTGTTCTGCTTATTGTTGGATTTGCAATGTTCGCTTCGTTTGTGAAGCGTATGCTGAATAACCGGATACTTCCCCGGTTTGTAAAAGACAGTGGCTTGAAGTACACACTTGCCCGAATGTCACAATATGTGATCGTAGTGATCGGAATTTTTATATCCTTTCAGTTTCTTGGAATAAATCTGACTGGGCTGGCGGTTATTTTTGGTTTTCTTTCTGTTGGTATTGGTTTTGGATTACAGAATGTCACTTCAAATTTTATTTCGGGTTTGATCGTGCTTTTTGAACGCCCTATAAGCGTTGGAGACCGGGTATCTGTTAGTAACATTGAGGGAGATGTAGAAGAGATCAATATTCGTTCAACCACAGTAAAAACGCTGGATAATATTTCGATCATCGTGCCAAACTCCGAGTTTGTATCTAAAGATGTGATCAACTTCTCCCATGGCGATACTACGTACAGGTTGGGTTTAGATGTTGGGGTTTCCTATTCATCAGACTTAGATAAAGTACTCAAAGCATTAAATGAGGTAGCGGAGGAAAGTGAACATGTTCTAAAACATCCCGAGCATGATGTTCAACTTAGAAGTTTTGGTGATTCTTCCTGGGATATGAAATTATTTGTATGGGTTCCGGATGTAAAGAAAAGGTATCAGGTTCAAAATGAATTAAATCAGGCTATTGTTAGAAAATTCGCCGAATACGAGATCGAGATTCCCTTCCCACAACGAGATCTTCATGTACGTTCAGGATTGGATATGGGGAATAAAGATATTAAACATGGTTCAGAGGATTCAAAAACTTCTAAAGAGTCCGGGGAAGATTAACTCGATTTCTTGAAAACTTCCGTTGGTGTCAGAATACACATCTTTAACTAAGCGTTTCACTCAAATAAAATATTCCCGCGACCAAAACGTACAGGATCAGGCAGTCTTTCCACAACTATCGGCGATACTTTGGCAGGTGGTTCTTCCCCTCCGGTGATAAGCTGTATGGCTTTGGCAAACATCACATCAGTGGTATCGCCAATGGGTTTGAAATCCCTTATATCTTCCTCAATGTTATGATCAGGTAAGAGGCCGCCTCTGAAGTCAGAAAATCCATCAGCATTTGCATATTTCAACGTGACCGGAACCACTGCATAATTATTTGGTGGATTGGCGTTTTGTCCCGTGATCACATAAGAACCATAGAATTTACCGAAAGTCGGAGTCCCAATCGAGATCACCTCCATATAGGGATTCAAACCATTGATCAATAATTCACTGGCTGAGGCAGAGCCGGATGTGGTCAAAAAATAAACCCGGCTAAGATTTAAGTTGGTAGGGTCTTCTGAAAAACGAGCAACTAAGTTTGGGGAATCTAATCCTTGATTTTCGATATAGTAATTTTCGAGCTCCTCGTTGTACTCATATCGTACAAAAACTTCTTCATTAGAAGTCACCGAATTTGGAGCGATGGAATTGGCCAGGTTGGTAGCTGCTGAAATTCTGCCTCCGGGATTATATCGCAGATCAATAACAAGTTCATCCACCCCGGCACCCTCAAATTCTGAAAGCACATTATCTACGCTTGCTATGAACTGATCAGAATTTCCGGTTAGGAAACGAGCATAAAATAGGTATCCGATCTTGATCCCATTATCCTCAATGATATCAGAATAAACTACCGGATCCAGGTTCAGTTCTGCCTTCGTCAGCTCAACGGTTTCTGTCTCTTCCAGGGTATTTTCTTCCTGACCAAATTCTGCTAAAGTATAGGTATTAACAGCTGACTCATCATAATAGAGGTCCAGGTAATTAGAAATTGTAAGGGCTTCACCATTTATGCTTTTAATGAGGTCACCGCGCTTAATTCCCGCTTCGGCGGCCGGTGAATCAGGATACACAAACTCAACTACAATGAATACATCATCCGTATCTTGAAATCTTCTAAAAGAAGGGGAAAAACCGGCTGTAAAAGACGAACCGTTTAATTCTTCAAGCAAACTTTGGGCATCATTCGAGTAATAAGAAAATTCGTCGGCAGGGTCGAGCATTGAAAAGAAGAAGTCATCAGTCGGAATTGATCCGTTTGGTTCTTCAGGCACCCGTTCATTCCAAAAATAATAAAATTCCATATTGGCATGGATCCAGCTGTTGATCTCAAAGAACTCACCTTCATCATTTCCTGAAGGATTATTTTTGCATGAGGAAGCGAATACAAAAAGTGTTAAAAATAAAACGAAGGAAAGACATCTATTACACATAGCAAACCTGATAAGTTAGTGGTCTTAGTCAAAGACAAACCGGAAAGTGATGGTGCCCCATTGTGTTTGCTGGGGAGCGCCACTTGGCAATCGAGAAAAGCGCCAGGTTCTGAGTGTGCTCATTACCTCGCGTTCTAATTCGGGATTCATTTTCCTAAGTGGAATTACCCGGCCTACCGTACCATCGGGACGAACTTCAAACCGAACAGTAATAACCGCTTCTGCGTTAGAGGAGTTCTCGGGCAGTGGCTGTACCATTGGGGCGCGATCAAGATCTCCTTCCCATTTCAATTCATAAGGAGAAGTTTTGTCTTCATCATTACCTATTCCCTGATCAGAATTTATATCTCCTCTTGCTCCGTCAACGTCACCACTTTCATCAGCGCCTTCAGTCACGGTTTCATTTTCCTGTGCAACGGGGGGGATTTCTACTTCTTCTTCCTGGGGCTCCGTCTCTTGTTTATTTGGATCTATTTTTTCTGTTTCAGGAGTATTAATTTCTTCTGCATCAACTTCTTCAACCTGATCAGCCAGATCAACGGGCTTTGTTTCTTCCTGAATTTCTTGCTGAGGAGTATTTTCCGGTTCAGGAACTTCTTCGACCGGCTCTTCGGGTTCTGTCTCAGAAGGATTTGGACGCTGTGCTACCTCTTCATTCTGAACTTCAGAATATTCCGCCAGCTGTCCGGTCTGGAATTCCCCAAATTCCACTTCTATGTAAGAAGGCCTCACGTTGGCATTCATATTAAAGGTGTAGAGCAGGGAAATTATGAGCAATACCACATTCACCCCAAAAGTAACTTTGAGTGCAAAACGATCGTCAGCCGTAAATTTATACTGTCCCATAATATTTATCAGGAGCCTTGTTCGGTGGCCATTATGATTCTAAGATTCAGGGCTTTGCTTATATTCATGACACGAACAGCATCATCAACTTTTGCATCTTTATCAGCCCTTAGTACAACGGTACCGTCGGGCTTATTATTTCGTGCATTTCGTATGGCTGAGGCTAAAGAACCTCTGGCTGTAAGGTCACCATCTACATAAAATTCTCCTTCTTTAGTAACGGCCACTGATATGAACTGAGAATCTGTAGCAGCACTGCTTTCTGCCCGTGGCACTTCAACCCGAATCCCAAAGTTCGTCACAAAAGAAGATGTAAGTAAGAAGAAAATAAGTAACAATAACACGATATCCGTCAATGACGACTGTGAAAACAGCGACAAGGGCGTAAGCCGTTTATCTCCTCTTCTGAAATCTCGTGCCATGATTAATTTTCTTCTTTTTTAGCCGGTGATTGCAATAAGTCTAGAAAATCTGCAGAGGCATTTTCAAGTTCAAAAATAGAACGGTTGATCTTGCCTAAAAGAAGGTTATAAAATCCATAGGCGATCAGACCTACAATAAGCCCTGCAGCCGTTGTTATTAATGCCTCCCAAATACCTCCGGCCAATACGCTTGGGTTCACATTTCCTTGCAATGACTGAATATCCATAAAAGCCTCGATCATACCGGTCACGGTGCCGGTAAATCCTAATAATGGGGCAACACCGGCAATCGTAGCCAGCCAATTCATCCGTTTTTCGAGGAAAAAGATCTCTTTTTTGCCGGCGTTGTCGATGGCATCTTCAATATCACGAAGCGGACGGCCCAGGCGTTTTATACCTGCCTTAATGATCCTGGATATCGGTTTATCAAACTCATCACAGTAGCTCATGGCATTGTTAGCTCCGCCTTTCCCTGATTTCAGCATACCTTCGATGGTGCCGAGAAATTTCTCCGGTTCTACATGAGATCGGTTTAAGGCTCTCCAGCGTTCAATGATAACATACATAGCTATCATGAAAAGGATTAAGATCGGAATCATTAAAACCCCTCCTTCAACCATTAGGTCAAAAAATGAAGTTGTTTCTTCCTGCATAGCCATAAGGGAGTCTGTGGCAGTGGTGTCCTGCAAAAATATCAGCAATGGGTGCATGTAGATGATGTATTTATTGAATTTTTGTTATGAAATAATTTTCTGAAAATGGTCTGCCAAGATCTTCAGCAGCAAGGGCTGCATCTCTCATGGTTCTAAATTGTCCTAAACTTACGCGCCAAAGTGTTCCATATTGTTGAGATGGAACCGATGCGATAAGAACACGATAACCTTCATCTGATAATTCTATTCGCTTAGCTTCAGCATTGTTTTCTCGGCTTAAAGAGTAGATCACAATGGTATATCCGTTATTGGCAGCGGAAACGGGAACACCGGACATTCCATATCTTGGCTGGTCTGCAGGTGCCTCTTCATTAGCTCTTACCTCAGATTCCGGCTCTTGTTCCTGTTCGGCAGCAGTTTCCTGTGGCGTTTCTTGTGTTTGCTCAGGCTGGACAGGAGTTTGCTGCTGTTCTTGCGGAGTAGCTTCGGGTTGGGTGGTTTCAGGAGGCGTTGCTTGGGCCTGATTACTTGTGGACGCCATTTGAGGTTCAGGAGTTATTCCCGGAATATTTACGATCCCGTAATAGCCCAGGCCATAGGTGCCTCCGCCGAGAATAATAATGATCAAAAGCACCCATAACATTACGGGTTGTGACTTAGGATCAGAGGTGGTTTTTTTTACTTTCTTAGGCTTGGCATCAGACTCTTTATCTGACTCTTTTTCTTTAACCTTAGATTCTTTTTCTTTCTTCTGCTTCTTAGTTTCAGAGGAAAGGTTTTTGATCACCGGAATTATTTCTTCTTCCTGCTCTTCCTCCTTGGAAGAATTCAGATCAGGTAATTCGTCCTCATCATCCTCACCTGCGAGTGTTTTAAATGGATCATCAAAATCTTCTTCATCTTCCTCAGTATCCCCGGGCTCTGAAGCGTCTATTTTATCAAGAATAGCGGGTTCTTCTATTTCTTCATCACGTTCTTCTTCCGCAAGAAGGTCATCCAAAAAGCTAGTTTCTTTTTTGGGTTCTTCTTCCTCTTGCTCAAACAAAGCATCAAAATGATCGTCTTCAGCGGATTCATCTTCCTTAGCCTCCTGCTCTTCCTGTTTTCCTAATAGTCCGGAAAACATCGTTTCTGCAGAATCATCTTTATAGGTATCAATTCCCCATTTATCAGGTCCCGGTTTTTCTACCTCGGGCTCTTCTTCATCAAGATCAAAAGGTGCTTCGCCTTCCTCATCTAATTGGTCTTGCTCCTCTGATGGGGTATCAGGGTCAGCCTCTGTTTCCTCTTCGGGAACATCAAGTTCAAATGAGGCAGCCGGCTCTGACTCATCCTCAACATCATCCAGCAAACCGGCGAAAGGATCGTCATCTATGTCTGTATCTTCTTCCTCACTTTCGGCTTCTGAGACTTCCTGAGCAGGAGCGTCATCCATTTCAATGGGCTCCATTCCTACATATTTATAATTAATCTCTGTGGAAAGCTCATCGGATGGAATAAAGATCACATTGTTTCCAATTCCGCTGAATACACCAAACCCATCAACTTCGTATGCGTCCCCCTCCTCTATTGCAGCCATTATCTCTTCAACAAGATCGTTTAGCTGTGCTTCAACTTTTTCTTTTTCTATACCCGAAGTTTCTACCAGCAGGTCAACGAGTTTTGAATGATCTATGTGCATAACTTACCCCTTATTTGCAGCTGTAAATTCAATAGTGTCTTTAGGTGGCACTATTACATTCGTGCCATCAGCACGTTTTTCCTGTTTTTGATTATGGTGAACCGGTTTGAATGTACCCAATTCTTTAATTTCAACAGAGTTCTTCATGATAACCTGATCACGAATAACAATGCCCAGCGTTTCTAAAAATTCTTTTGTCATAGTTATTTAGAATTTAACAGTTAACCCTCCAAACATTTGAAATGGACGTTCCATATAGCCATTCCAAATCTCGTAATCTTGTCCCAGAATATTCAACAGTTTAGCATAAACGCCAAATGTTTCATTGATCTGATATTCAGCCCCGGCATTCAACAATAAAAAGGAACTTAAATCAGAATTTGTCTCCGGAGAAATACGGCTTCCAATATATTCTGTCCAGCCATTAATTGTAAGTTCTTTTACCGGTTTATATGAAATGGCCGCTTTCAAGCCTAACTTTTCTTCGTAAGGAATATCCCCGCCGGATTTCAACTTGGGGCTACGCCCGTAAACCTGAACATCAGCCCAAAATTTTTCCGGAACCAGCTGTTGACTTGCGCCCACATATAACTCAAAAATATTGGCGTCTGCATAATTCACATTATAAAATGCCAGAGTATTTGATGGCGTGATCTCCTCGCGTGTATAATAAGCGTAATTCTTGGTTCGTGTGTAGTTAAGGCCTCCAAAAATTCTATTGCCTTCAAAAAGCTGATAATTCACTTCCCCGGAAGCACCAACATCATAGGCATGAAGAAGCTGTGTCTGGGTCGTTAAAAACCGATTGTATTGGTAATGCTCTTGTTGAGTTTGCATTTCCGGCCGGGCGAAAACAATACCGGTTATGGATATCTGTTTGTTCAGGTTATGAATGACTTCAACTTCAGGAGCTACATAAAAATCTTCAGAAAAGGCATCAGAAATATAGGCGAATCCACCTTTGGCTTTTACTCTTGTCGTAAAATTCAATAATCGCTCGTATGTGAGTGATGCGCGCCCATCTATCCAGCTTTGGGCATCAAAGAAATCAGAGTTATACTTTCCAGATTCCATGCTCCCCGACACATCAAAGGTCTCATAAATTCGCTGCCCCGGCCAGTAGTATGAAAACGAAGCGTGAAGCAACTCCTCGTCCATATCACCCGATAAACCTGAATTTCCGGCGTTAAGTGTTGAAGAGAAAACATTCCCGCCTAAACTTATATCCCATCCTGTAAGTGTGTTTTTCACCTTTTGGAGAGTTACTGCTCCACTTAATCCGCTGTATTCTTTATCAGCCGTCTCACCTATTGAATTATTCTGAAAGTTATCTTCCAGATTGAACAAGTAGTTTTGATCGCTTAATGCGCCAACATCAACAGTCAGCTTCAGATCATTTTGCAATCTGGTGATATAGCTTCCATTTGCATCCAGATAACGAAATCCACTTTCCTGAGTGTTAAGGTGACCATCAGAAGCACGTAGATTTACATTTCCTGTAACGAGACTATTTTCACTGAGTTCATAAAACCCATAACCGGTTAACTCAGGAGTTATATAACTACCAACTCCCGCTTTTACATACGTATTAATTCGATTGGGGATATTTAGCTTAGGTCGGAATGGGGGCTCAGGACGGCCAAGCTGTGTGATAGAAATATCAGCCACTGCTTCTTCACGCGTTTCCATAAAGGGCATTCGGTTCGGGTCAATTTGAAAGACGCGGGGATTTGGGTTGAATCCCAAAATTGGTTGTCTTCTCAATCCCGGAAAGCGTGCTTTAAACTCGCTTCTGATCTCAATATCCTGAGGATTGATCTCCGGTAACAGTGAGTTATCCGCTCCACCTTGTCCATCTTGAGCAAACGATAGGGTGGGGATCAAAAAAATAAATAGGGTAAATAATAGCGGTCGTATTTTAATCATAGAACAGCGTTTCCTGAAGGTACTAAAAATTGACAGAAGGTTTAAGGCTTAGCTAACGAAAAATATGTACTGCAAGTATCGCTTTGTGTTCCTTGTTAACAACGAATTAATTGTTTGTATAAATGAATTTAACCCGCTTCTATGATCGTTCCAGCATCCGGTTAAGGGCTAAAACAGCATACTTTGAAACATCTCCGGGGACAGTGATCTGATTCACCACTTCACCTTGCTCCAGTTTTTCCAAAGACCATAATAAATGTGGCAGGTCGATGCGGTTCATCGTAAGGCACGGACACATAAATGGATTCAGCGATACAATTTCTTTATCCGGATTCTCTTTTGCCAGTCGGTTTACAAGATTCATCTCTGTACCGATCGCCCATTTACTACCAGGCTTAGCCTCGGCAATGGTGTTGATAATGAAACTCGTGGATCCGTTCAGATCAGAGTCCTGCACTACATCAAAAGTACACTCGGGATGAACCAGGATCTTCGTACCCGGTTCCTGTTTTCGCAGGTTTTCAATATGCTTGATATTGAATTTTTCGTGCACCGAACAGTGTCCTTTCCATAAAATAACTTTCACATCTTCGAAATCACCATCATATTCAAACTCTCCAGTCAGGGGAGCATAGACTGCCATTTCCTCTAAAGGGATTCCGAGATCGAATGCCGTATTTCGTCCCAAATGCTGATCCGGCAAAAACAAGATGCGCTCTTTTTGAGTGAAGGCCCAATCCAACATTTTTTTGGCATTGGAAGAAGTAACCGTAGCCCCTCCATGTTTCCCCACAAAACCTTTAATGGCTGCCGTGGAATTCACATATGTTAGAGGAAGGATGGTATCACCCCAGATCTCCTGCATCTTTTCCCAGCCGGATTCCGTTTGATCAATATCGGCCATGTCGGCCATCGAGCAACCGGCGCGGAGATCTGGAAGAATTACTTTTTGATCAGGTTTGGTCAACATATCGGCTGTTTCAGCCATAAAATGAACCCCGCAAAAGGCAATGAACTCTGCTTCAGGCATCTCAGAACAGATCTTTGCGAGTTTAAGAGAGTCGCCTCGCGCATCCGCGAACTGAATCACCTCATCTTTTTGATAATGGTGGCCCGGTATGAAAAGCCGGTTTCCAAATGCCGCTTTAATTTCACGAACACGAGCTTCCATCTCCTCAACGGAAAGTTCACTATATCGCTTAGGCAAGGAAACTTCGGATTCTATCTCTAAAAGGTCTAAAACTTCCATGGGGTAATTATTAGTTGCGAAAAAATAAAAGCACAAACAGTTCTAAGATGTTTCAGAAGCTGTGTTAGTTCAAAATTTAAACGACTATTAAAGGTATGAAATTATTTACGGAATTCGAGCAGGGATAACTAGTCTTTTAACACAAATTGAAGCTGATATCCAACGCTTTTACAGAATGTGTCAACCAGCCAAGGGATACTACATCTGCTCCGCAATTTTTATAACTGCTAATATTTTGCGGGGTGATTCCTCCCGAAACCTCTACTACAATCTCGTCGGGGATAACCTTCACAAGATCCTTCACTTCTTCAGCAGAGCGATTATCCAACATAATCACATCAACCTTAGCATCAACAGCTTTCAACACTTGTTCTTGGGTCTCCGTTTCTACTTCTATTTTGACCATATGGCCAACACGCTTTCGGGCCACCTCAACAGCCTCCTTTATACTCCCGGCTGCTTTAATGTGATTGTCTTTGATCATTAGCCCATCGTCGAGTCGAAAACGGTGATTCTTCCCCCCGCCACAACGAACAGCATACTTTTGCAAAGACCGCAATCCCGGCAAAGTTTTACGGGTATCAGCAATAGTAATAGAAGGGTCATCAAGCAAAGAGATTACTTCACGGGTTGAAGTTGCGATTCCACTCAGATGTTGGATCAGATTTAAAATTACGCGTTCACCGGTAAGCAGAGCTCGTACAGGGCCTTTCACTTCCGCAATTTCATCCCCTTTTTTAACTACATCGCCATCGATTTTATAAAGAGTAATTTTTATAGAAGGATCTAAAATTTCATAGCCTATTTTTATGGCCTCAAGCCCGGAAAGTACGCCGGCAGCTTTTGCAGTATAAATTCCCCGGGCTACATCATTTTCAGGAAAAATGGCTTCGGAGGTGAGGTCCCCCATCCCAATATCTTCGGTGAACGCAGTTTGCAATATTTTTGTCAGCTCAAGTTGTATCATTATGGTGTTTAGCCCAATTTATTTAACTATTTTTGAGGCTGACAAAGATACCTTTTTTTAATCTCAAGAGCGATCATTGATGATCTATTTAGACCACGCTGCTACAACTCCAATGAGTGATAAGGCTTTGGAGGTATATCTGAACGTAGCTAAGCATTATTTTGGAAACGCAAGCAGTTTACATGATGAGGGTTCTTCCGCCAAACAAATTTTAGAAGCTTCTGCAAAAACGATCGCCTCTACATTAAATGCCCGCGCCCGGGATATCTTTTTTACTTCCGGGGCATCTGAAGCAAATTTTTTGGCTATCTGTTCTTTATTAAAAGCAAAAGCCGGGAAGCATATAATCATGTCTTCAGCAGAGCATTCTTCTGTTCGCAATGTATTCAGTAAACTGGAACAAGAAGGCTATGAAATAACCCGGATTCCTGCCGACCGGTTTGGTTCAGTTAAAGTTCATGAACTAAAAAAAGCGATTCGAAAGGACACTGCCCTGGTATCCATACAGCACGTAAATTCTGAAATTGGTACTATCCAGGAAATTGAAAAGATCGGAGCTTTATTACATGAAAAGAACGTTCTTTTCCATAGCGATTGTGTTCAAAGCTACGGTCGCCTTCCTATAGATGTACATAAATTAAATGCCGATGCGATCTCGATCTCATCACACAAAATATATGGCCCAAAAGGTGCCGGAGCCGTTTGGATGAATCCCAGGTCAAACTGGAAACCGGTATTTCCTGACCCTGATGATCCACTAAAATTCCGGATGGGGACTAGCGACGTTTCATCTATCGCCGCTTTTGCTACCGCAGCAAAAAAGATCATAAATGACCGGGTAAATGAACAGTATCGCATATTAAACTTTAAGACAAAATTACTCGCCGAGCTTAATGAAATTGGTTTTGAGGTCGAAGTGGAGGGCCATCCTGAAGAGAACGTCCCGAATATTTTAGGCCTGAGATTTCCCGGGATGGAAGGCCAATTCTTTATGCTCGAATGCAATCAGGCCGGATTAGCTATTTCTACCGGAAGTGCCTGTCAGGTTGGATCTGAAAAACCGAATCAAACAATGATAGCTATCGGAAAAAGTGAACAAGAAGCAAGGGAGTTCGTGCGTTTATCATTTGGAAAGAAAAATGAAGACCATCAGATTCCACAGATAATTGAAAAAATGAGTGGTATCTTAAAACGACATTTTGATAATGTAAATTACTACAGAACGAAAAAATAACACCATGAAAAAAGGACTTTTCTTACTCACTGTTTTTGGACTCATATTTAGTGGGTCACTGCTTGCTCAAGGCACTAACACATCAGATACAAAAATTAACATCGTAAAATACAGCGACTATCAATGCCCTGCATGTAAGTACTATGTTTCCATTGAAGAAGAACTCAAAGATGCATATGGAGATGATATTTCCATCACTACCAAACACTTCCCCCTTAGCATGCATGAATTTGCGCAGGTAGCATCCAGAGCAGCAGAAGCAGCCCGTGCTCAGGATAAATACCAGGAAATGCATGATATGATCTTTGCAGGACAGGAGCAGTGGGCACGTGGAAACGCAGAAGGAATGTTTATCGGATATGCCCGTGCACTGGATCTGGATGTAGAGAAATTCAGAAATGACATGAATTCAGCCGATATGCAACGAATTGTAATGGCTGATAAAAGAGAAGGACTAGAACTCAACGTAAATTCGACCCCAACATTTTTTATAAATGGAGTCAAAGTAGAGCGAAACCCAAGAACGGCCGAAGACTTCGTGACCATCATTGAAAGTATTTTAAATTAAGTTGGCTCACATTATTTAAAAGGGGGAATGCATAAGCATTTTCCCTTTTTTTATGTAGAAGAATTCGAATCTGACCTGATTCCTAATTCCCATTTCCCTTATCTTTGGTTGAATTTGAAAATCATTACTCCATGAAAGAATATTTAGTTGAGATCATCGGTGAAGCTCTTAATCAATTTGAGCTCGAAGAATCACCGGAAATACAGATCGAGGAACCAAATCATCCCGATCACGGTGATGCATCATCAAACATTGCGATGATGCTCGCGCGACCTTTAAAGAGCAATCCACGGGCAATTGCTCAGCAAATTGTGGATGGATTGAAGTTTGATGAAAATAAGATCTCAGCCGTTGAAATAGCCGGTCCCGGTTTCATTAATTTCCGTTTTGCAGAAGATTATTTATTTGAAAGTTTAGGGGAAATTCTGAAATCAGGAGAAGCCTTTGGACAAACTAGTGCCAATAAAGGCCAGCGAGTTCTGATCGAATTCGTGAGTGCCAACCCAACCGGGCCGCTAACTGTTGGCCATGGACGAAATGCAGTTTTAGGTGATACCGTAGCCCGACTTCTGGAATGGACCGGCGCTGAGGTTGAAAGAGAATATTACTTTAATGATGCCGGCCGGCAAATGCGGGTTTTAGGTGAAAGCGTAAAGGCTCGTTATCTAGAACTGCTTGGCAAAGAAGCTGAATTTCCTGAGGGTGGTTATGAAGGAGAGTATATCCGTGATATTGCTCAGGCTTTATTGGACGAACAAGGCGAAGATCTAGCTGAAGAAGAAGATGAAAAGCGGTTTAAAGAAAAAGCAGAAGAAGAGATCTTTGATGATATAAGCAAAACGCTTGAGCGCATGAAGATCACAATGGATTCCTTTTTTAATGAACATAGTTTATATGAAGAGGGCAAAATTGATGAAACCATCGAAAAGCTTCGGGGAAAGAATTTAGTTTATGATAAGGACGGAGCCGTTTGGTTCAAGACCACCGAGTTCGGCAAAGAGAAAGACACCGTATTGGTAAAAAGCACGGGAGAGCCTACCTATCGCCTTCCGGATATTGCCTACCACGCCAACAAATTGGATCGCGGTTTTGATCTGTGTATTGATGTATTTGGGGCCGATCATATTGCCACCTATCCTGATGTTTTGAATGGTATAAAATCACTGGGCTATGATCCCGATAAAGTAGATGTGGTCGTCTATCAGTTTGTGACGTTAGTGAAAGATGGAAAGCCATTTAAAATGAGTACCCGAAAAGCGAATTTTGTCACGCTTGATGACTTGATGGATGAGGTAGGCGCTGATGTTACCCGCTTCTTCTTCTTGATGCGTTCGCCCAACACCCATCTCGAATTCGATATCGCCCAGGCCAAAGAGGCCGGTGAAAAGAACCCGGTCTTTTATCTGCAGTATGCCCATGCTCGCATTTCAAGCATTTTACGAAAAGTAACGCAAGAATATGATTTTTCAGGTTCCGCTGACTTGAGCGTATTGGATCATGAAAGTGAGATCAGGCTTATCAAGACCATGCTGAAGTTTCCGGAAACAGTGGCTAGTGCAGCAAGGTCACGAGAGCCGCATCACGTGGTAAACTTTCTAAATGAACTGGCTTCTGCTTTTACTTCGTTCTATCACGATTGCCGTATTTTAGGGGAAGATGAAAAGCTAGCTCAGGCCCGGATGGAACTGGCAAAATCAACAGCCCAGGTCTTAAGAAACGGGTTGGGTATCTTAGGAATTACTGCTCCGGAACAAATGTGAGGGTAATTTTAAATGTGGAGATGTTGAATGTTAAATGGCTTTAAGATCCATTTAACATTTAGATTTAGAAGTAGCTTTTCTTTGTTTTCTAAATTTTGAAGATTAGGTTTGGCTAAATGTTCATCAAGGCAATTCAATGAATCAGCTATCATTATTTTTATTAATTTTCATTTTATTCCCATATGGGAATATTTACGGTCAATTCTTTAATACAATAGACACACTCGTTTTAGAAGAAACTGCTGATGTTCTTTTGAGTGGAGATGTTCAAGTTCAAAACATTAAAGATGATACTCTTTTGGTTGTTGATAAGGTTCAGTCACATGTACTTATCTATAACAAAAATGGAGATCTGCTGTCTTTTTTTGGAAGAAAAGGAAACGGCCCTGGAGACTTAAATCAGCCGACATCTGCTTTAAGGCTTCCAAATGGAGATATTTTAGTAACAGAATTTAGTGGTCGGGTTACCAAGTTTTCACCTTCAGGTGAAGTTATAGATATAGTCTCGACAAATATTAGCCGGCTTAACAAAAGTTTGCTTCTTCCAAACGGAAAAGTCTTGTTAACCGGTATTAACTATACGGCTGAAGATCACTATTTACTTTATCTCTTCGATTTTGAGGAGATGGTTATAAATAAAGAAATGTTCCCGTTACCTATGGATCCAAAAGAGTACGCAATGCAGCCATTAATCTTGGCAGAACCTTCTTACGCTACGGTATGTGGCGGCAAGATAATAGCGGCTCACTCTATGCTTCCTCAGCTTTTTTTCTTTGACTTTGAAGGGAGGCAAACTGTCAACAGAGCAATCGAGTCTAAATTGTTTTCAGTAATGGAGAGGGTGGAAAACTCAAATAACCCCAATGAAACAATTAAAAAATACGGCGCGGCTTCTTGGATTTGGGGCCTCTATTGTATTGATAATGATAATCTTGGTATTAGGTTTATGAAAAATCTAACAGGAGAAGGAGTAGAAAACCCCGTGAGTTTTATGTTGACTACAAATGGAGGAGAGTTGCTAAAAGAATCTTCTGACGTAGAATTTATTGAATTTAATGAGTATCAAACAAACACTTTTTATTCCCCAAATAGAAATGCAGATGCTCCCAATTCTTTTATTAAAATGGTTTTGAGCAAAAATTAATCATTCCGGCTACGCCGGCTTCAATTTCGTAAAGCACACAATACCTTTCACCAGCTGTTCTTCCACTTTAAACCCGGCCTGATTGAAGAGCTTGTTGCTTTCATCCACGCTCCAAAAGTTAATACCCCCGATAGCTACAGACTCTTGGAGCAACCGTCCATACCAGGCATCTGATTTGATGAGGTGCATCATAAAGAAAACGCCGTCTTCTTTGAGTACCCGTTTAGCTTCATACAAAACTTTCAGCTCTTCAGTAAGCTCATTCAGTGTTCCTCCCATTACAATACCATCAAACGTTTTGGAGAAGAAAGGAAGCTCTCGTCCATCCGCACGAAGAAACGTCATATCCGTTTCATCAGCTTCGGCTTTGAGGCGTGCCTCTTCCAACATCTGATACGAAAAATCGAGTGCTACAATGTTAGCTTTCTTTTGAGCAGCCTTGAGCGCCCTTCCATACAAAGCTGTTGAACAGCCAAGATCCAGATACCAACCCTCTTCTTTTGGTGCTGTCCAGTCGATGAGTAATTCATGTTCTTTCTCGATCGGAAATTCTTCACCGGAAAGTAGTGAGAGTGAACGCTTTCGCCATATATCTTCATAGATAGCAGCGGTAATTTTCCAGTGGTTGGTGCTTTGAGCAATGGATGTGAATTCCGGCTCTTTACCCAGAAGATCTATGATGTTATTTTTGACCTGATACTCATCGCCTTCTTTTGAGCCAACGGTTCCGTTGAAGGGAGTGGAAAGGTTGGAAATTTCATCCGGGATGGAAATTCCGGCACGTTCATCTATGGGAGAGCGTAATTCAAGCTTCATAACTAATCATTTTGTTTTGTAGAGAATACGCTGATTAACTGCAGGTGTTACAGTAGTCTTAACAAACTAAGGAGTTCACTTCTGTAAAACGATCGAGATCTGCGCACCTTTATCAACACTTAACATACGCCCGGCATTTCCTTTATTGATACCGATCTCCAACATACCTGAACTTCCTATAAATGCAGCCGGTTCCCCTTCTTCCACATCACCAAACGTATTCACGATCTTATTGAGCATGGTATTACCAACATAGATCTTCACGTTCTTTTTCTTGAGGTGGTCGCCTATAAGTTCTTCAGAGATATTGGTCACCAGATTTCCAAAACGATCAATGTGAACAACCCAGCCCTGAAGTCCGTCTTTATCTGCAATGGGGACAGCCCAATGATAGGTAACTAATTCTTCGATCGGTTCTCCAAGATCTTTCAACTCTACACCATTGCTTAGATGTGCTGCAACTGGTGCAAAAACATCACGCCCATGAAAAGTTTTAGAAACCCCTTCCCTCCAGTAGGTTGAGTTATTCAGCTTGTAGGCCTGGTAGTCATACTCGTTAAAAAAAAGAGAAAAAATACCGTTGTCGGGTCCCACAAAATACTGGTCTTTGATTTTCAGGACCACCGGGTGACGTGAAGTCCCCACACCCGGATCTACCACTACCAGGTGCACGGTATTGGGCGGATAAAGAAAAGCGGTGTTTCGGACTACCCACGCTCCCGCCATAATATCTTGCGGGGGAATTTCATGGGAAATATCCACGAAGCGCGCATTGGGAGCAATTCCCAGCATGACCGCCTTCATGGCGCTCACATAGTGGTCTTGTAATCCAAAATCAGTTGTGAGTGTAATTATTTGACTCATCAAGCATAGCTATTGAGCATAACCGGCATAACTAACATCAGGATATCTTCGTTTTCATCTTTATCAGATGGCTTTACAATACCGGCTCTGTTTGGGGATGAAAACTCAAAAGTCACTTCATCATCGTCTATATTGCTGAGCACATCACCAAGATATTTAGCATTAAAACCGATCTCCATTTCCTCATCAGAGTATTCACATTCGATCGTTTCTTTCGCCTCACTGCTCATGTCCAGATCTTCAGCACGGATGGTGAGTTTATCTGAGCCGAGTTGTAGCCGAATTTGTCGAGTTGTACTGCTTGAGAAAATAGCCACACGTTTAACTGTAGAAAGCATCTGATCTTTGCTAATGGTGAGGAATTTGTCATTATCCCGTGGAATAACAGAATCATAATTTGGATACTGCTCATTGATCAAACGGGTGATCACAATAGTACTTTCACTTTTGAAGCGGGCATGATCTTCTGTCACCGTAAGGTCACATTTGTCCCCATCTATAGTTTTTTGGATCAAGCTAAGCGCTTTATCAGGAACGATGAAATCAACCTCTTTATCTGCAGTAATTTCTCTGTTGGTGTATTTGACCAAACGGTGTCCATCGGTAGCCACAAACTTACTTTCGTCGGTTCCGATCTGGAAATAAACCCCCATCATAGCCGGGCGAAGATCATCACTTGAAACAGCAAATAGTGTTTTATGAATAGCATTATTCATCAGCTCGGTAGTTGTGCTGATATTGGTTCCGTCATCAAGGTTTGGAACCTCAGGGAATTCATCCGCATCATCACCAACTAATTTGTAGGTTCCTTTGTCAGTGCGGAAGTTGATATTCTTTCGCTCATCCACATTAAAAAACACAGGAATATTTGGTAACTGACGGAGAGTTTCCAATAATCTTCTCGCCGGAATTGCAACAGCTCCGTCTTCTTCAATATCCGCATCAATATATTCTATGATGGAAATCTCAAGGTCAGTAGCAGTCAGTTTCAGCTTTCCGTCTTCACTTTCAAAAAGTATAGTTTCAAGAATGGGAAGAGTAGCTTTTGAAGGAACAGCTCCAATCACGGCCGAAAGCCCTTTATTAAGTTCGTTGCTCGATACAGAAAATTTCATACATTCATTATTTAAATAGGTTAAAGGACATTTTTTACCCAAAGTTGCCCTTTCTATGCAGTGTGCTTATACTAAGAAATACTCGCTCTCTCTGCAACCTCAGAAAAAGCAATTTTCAACACAAATAAGTCCCTGAATATATCGTTAAAGCGCTACAGTAACCCTTTAAATTTTTCATTTTTTATTGATGAATCGCCTTCTTTCAGCGCTTTTACTGTTAGGTCTTTGCCCCTTGCTTTCACATGCCCAGTCTGCACAGGCTACCTATGGCAATGATTTTTTGAGTACAGGAAGTGGAGCTCGTGCCCTTGGAATGGGAAGCGCCCAAGCTGCTCTCGCTAATGACGTTACCTCTGCATTCTGGAATGTTGCCGGACTTGCTGATGTCCAAACCCCCCAGATCATGTATATGCACTCCGAGCGATTTAGTGGAATCGTTGGGTATGATTATGGAGCTGCAGCCCTTCCATTAAAATCTCAAAACGGAGTGATTTCAATTAGTTTTTTTCGGCAAGGCGTTGATAACATTGCAAACACGCTGAATGCCTGGGACCGGGAACGAGATCAGCCAAGGGAAAATGCTCAGGATTATATAACCCGATTCAGTGCGGCCGATATGGCTCTTTTCTTTTCTTACGCCACACAGCGAACAGAACAGCTTTCGTACGGAGCATCGGCCAAGATCATTCACCATAAATTAGGGCCTTTTGCACAGGCTTGGGGCTATAGTTTAGATGTCGGGGTGAAATATAAAACCGATTTCGCCAATTTTGGAGTAACCGTTCATGATATAACCACGATGCAAAAAATGTGGGATGTAGATCAGTCTGCTTTCGGAAATTATGAGACTCAATTCGATAGTTTAGGAGCAACGTTACCAACAGGACAAAATGAATATGTGTTGCCTTCAGTAAAAATGGGAGCCTCTAAACTTTTTCCTATCGGGGAAGATTTTTTGGTCAGTACTGCAGCGGATGTTGACCTTCTTTTTGAAAATCGGCAGTCTTATTACATTAATATTGGAAGAATGAGTATTGAGCCCCATGTGGGTGGAGAGGTGTCATATAGAGATGTGATCGCGCTTCGTGCGGGTGTTACCGATTTCATTACTGATCCTGTTTCTGGATTTACAGTTTCTCCAACATTGGGAATGGGGTTAACACTATCCTCTTTTATCCTCGATTACGGATTCGCCAGCTTTGCCGGTGCTTCAAGTGATCTTGGGTTTACACACCGTATTTCCCTTCGCTTCGATTTTTAATTTATTGCCCCGTGTTAATGTGTTTCCCTGTTAAAGTAATCTAAGTCTTACTTTATCAGGGAAACACTCACGCACCTTAACACTAATAACCTACATTTTGCGAATAATTCTCTTAGGCCCTACCGCTTCCGGTAAAACCGATCTTTCCATTCAGCTTGCGAAAGAACTCAATACTTCCATCATCTCCGCTGACTCCCGCCAATGCTACAAACACATTGATATTGGGACAGCGAAGCCTTCACCTCAAGAATTAGAAAGAATTCCACATTATAACATTTCGATTCTGGAACTTGAAGAAGATGACAACGCCATGAGTTTTCAACGGCGGGCTGAAAACTGGGAAAAAGTAATCCTGCAAAACTCAGAACATGTGATCTATGCCGGGGGGAGTACGCTTCATATTCAAAGTTTAATTCAACCTTTTAATGAAATGCCCGAGGCTGACGAGCAGAATATCGCTAATCTGGAAGAACGGATTGAAAATGAAGGGCTTGAATCGCTTTATAAAATGCTGGAACAAATAGATCCTGAATACTTCAATAAAATGGATGGAATGAACCGTCAGCGAATTATTCGTGCAGTGGATGTGTGGATGCAGACCGGAATGCCCTTCAGCAGCTTTCATGTCCAGGATAAAATTCAACCCGATGAAGACACGGTTGTGTTTGGGCTGAAGTGGCCACGACAGAAATTATACAACCGCATAAACCTGCGTGTTGATCAAATGATCGAGAAAGGATTGGTTGAAGAGTTGAAATCGATCTTAGAGGCCGGATATTCCAAAGACCTACAGTCACTGAATACCGTGGGTTATCAGGAGATCATTAAATACCTGGATGGAGATTGGACCTTGGAAAAAGCTATTGAAAAGATCAAAACAAGCACGCGCCGTTATGCAAAACGACAAATGACATGGTATAAACGCTGGGAGTTCATTCACTGGTTGGATGCCGATGAGTTATCAACGGAGGAAATGAAAGAAAGAGTTTTGAGTAAGATAAGTTAAAGTGCAAAAATAGAGGCGATTCAGGATATAGAACTCAGAACTATGTATCCTTAATACTGAGTGCTGAGTTCTGTATTCTTGCTCTTTAATCCTCAAATACGAGTTAGCAGCTAAGTCACAGAAAGGTTAACTTTGGCACTCACTTAAAACGAAGCCCGACTATGTACAAAGCGAAAGTAAATGTGACGCTCCGTCCGTCAATTTTGGACCCTAAAGGAAAAGCCGCTCATCATGCCCTTCAAAACCTTGGTTTAAATGAAGTTCAGCAAGTACGCATTGGCAAGTTCATTGAGCTTGATGTGGATGCCAAAGATGAATCTGCTGCCAAAAAAATTGTAGAATCTGCCTGTGCTCAATTATTGGCAAACGAAGTAATGGAAGATTTCGAAATAACGATCGAATCCTAATTGATGAGTCTCATTGCTCAACATATCATCGATATTGTAATGAGTGAAAAAGAGGTAGAGTACCAAACTGAGACTAAAGAAAAGGAAGAAGTCAAGGAATCGGTCAACAACCCTTGGCGACTAATTCTTTATGATGATGAGATCCATACCTTTGATGAGGTGATCTCACAACTGATGAAAGCGACCGGATGCAGTTTATCCGAAGCGGAAGACAAGACCTGGAAGGTTCATAACGAAGGTAAAGCATTGGTTCATGAAGGCGAATTTGAGGAATGCCTTCGTATAGACAGCGTACTAAAAGAAATTCAACTGGTTACTGAAATAAAAGGATAGAACAATGGCCACATTTGGCGTAGTAGTATTTCCCGGCTCCAACTGCGATCATGACGCATACCATGCCATGAAACATGTAATGAATTCTGATGTTAAGTTTCTTTGGCACAAGGAAACCGATCTTACAGGAGTCGATTTTTTGATTATTCCCGGCGGATTTTCTTATGGTGATTACCTCCGATCAGGAGCTATTGCCCGATTTTCTCCTATAATGCAGGAAGTTGTGAAGTTCGCAGATAAGGGCGGTCCGGTGATGGGAATTTGCAATGGGTTTCAAATTCTACTTGAAGCAGGCTTGGTTCCCGGAGCTATGATGCATAACGAAAAACTTAAATTCGTATGTAAGAATGTATTCATCAAAGCTGAATCAACGAATAGCATTTTTACTTCCGGATTAAAAGCAGGTCAGGTTTTAGACATTCCGGTTTCTCATGGAGAAGGAAATTATTTTATTGACGATGACGGATTGAAATCCCTGAAGGATAATGATCAGATTATATTTCGGTATTGTGATGCTAATGGGAAATTGACTGAAGAAGCTAATTTCAACGGTTCCATCGACCACATTGCAGGTATTTGTAACAAACAGAGAAATGTACTTGGCTTGATGCCTCACCCGGAACGAGCCATGGAAAAACTGCTTGGCTCCGAAGATGGAAAACCAATATTTGAATCTATTTTAAATTCTCTTTCAGTCGCTTAACAGGACTATATGAATACCGAAACACAACCTGAATTAATGCTGCACAGTGAGGGCCTGGTTAAGCGCTACAGCAGACGTACGGTTGTTGATGATGTGTCCATAAATGTTAAGCAAGGGGAAGTGGTGGGTTTGTTAGGCCCAAATGGTGCGGGAAAGACCACGACCTTTTATATGATGGTTGGCTTGGTTCGCCCAAATTCCGGGAAGATCTACCTGAATGATAAGAACCTTACCCGGCAGCCGATGTATAAAAGAGCTCGCATGGGAATCGGTTATCTTGCCCAGGAAGCAAGTATATTTCGTAACCTAACCGTCCGTGAAAACCTTGAATCTGTCTTGCAGTTTCTTTCTGTCCCAAAAAAAGAGATTGATCTCAAAGTTGATAAACTGATCGAAGAATTTGGGCTCCATAAAGTGGTGGACAGCAAAGGCTATAGTTTATCGGGCGGTGAAAGAAGAAGATGTGAAATTGCCCGTGCTTTAGTTACTGATCCAAAATTTATATTACTGGATGAACCGTTTGCAGGGGTCGACCCCATTGCTGTAGAAGATATTCAGGAAATTGTATCCGGGTTAAGACATCAAAATATCGGGATTCTTATCACTGACCACAATGTGCACGAAACGCTTGCTATTACAGATCGTGCTTACCTCATGTTTGAGGGCAGAATATTAATGGAAGGCTCTGCCGATGTGCTTGCAGAAGACGAAAAGGCAAAACAATTGTATCTGGGCAAACAATTTAAGTTAGACCGTTACACCTCAGAATAATAATTATCTATCCTATGAATGTTATTACTGTTCAAGAACTAAAAAAGAAAAAAGAAAGTGATGACTCTTTCCTCTTGATAGATGTCAGAGAGCATCATGAATATTTGGTATCGAATATTGACGGCCATCATATTCCATATAATGATCTTGAAACTCGTTTGAGCGAAATTAATGACCACAAATATGAGGATGTGGTTGTAATGTGCCGTTCGGGAAATACCAGCAAAGATGCCGCTCAGATCTTGATCGACAACGGGTTTGATAGTGTCTTCAGTCTAGAGGGCGGAATGAAAAAATGGGCCAAAGAGATCGACCCTTCATTACCGGTTATATAAACATTTAAATACATATTCTGGCATGGCAAGCTTCTTGACAAAAATAGTTCTAAGGGTCATTTTTATATTTTTTATTACTTTTTTAATAAGCTGGCAAGGTTTAAAAGCTCAAGGAGATTCATATGATGTTTTACTAAGAAATGCTTACATATATGATGGTACAGGGAATCCATGGTTCAAAGCAGACATTGGCATTAAAGGAGAGAAAATTCATCGAATTGGCAATATTGAAAATGCCTCAGCACATAAGGAGGTTGATTTATCAGGATTATATGTGGCTTCCGGGTTTATTGATATACATTCTCATGCTTATGGTCCAATAGCCATTAAAGGTGGCCTTGCCTCGGATGATATTCGAAGAAGGCAAGCTCCCAATTTAGTATCACAGGGCATTACTACAATTGTTGGGAACCACGATGGGCGTTCTGTCGACGATCCTTTTGACCAACAGTTGACAGAACTAATGGAAAAAGGTATTGGGGTAAATACCGCACTCTTGGTGGGGCATAATACTATTCGAGCTAAAGTATTGGGAAATGAATACCAAGAGCTTGCCTCTGCAAATCAGATCAAAGAGATGCGAAGACTGATAAGAAAAGCTATGAAAGAAGGTGCATTCGGAATGTCTGCAGGGTTAGAATACTTTCCAGGTCGCTGGAGTAGTACAAATGAATTAATAGCTCTTGTAGAAGAAATCACTCCATTTGGAGGTGTTTATATTTCACACCAAAGAAGTGAAGCTAAAACGCCGATGCTTTGGCTGCCAAGTGATAATACTCAAACTCCACCAACTCTTTTAGATGCGGTCGAAGAAACAATTGAAATAGGTCGGCAGACCGGGGCAACTGTAGTAGCTTCTCATCTTAAGGCGAGGGGGTCAAATTTTTGGGGAGGCAGTACTGCCGCAATATCATTGATTCAGCAAGCCAGAAACAAAGGAGTGTCTGTTTATGCAGATCAGTACCCTTATAATACCAGCGGAAGTGATGGAAATACAAGGTTGCTGCCTCGATGGGTATTTGATTTTGAACGTTTTGGTGTGAAAGAAGGTAAATCGCCAAATTATAACCTCCTATTAGACCAAATATTGGAAGACCCAGAGCTAAAAACCGAATTGTACGAGGATATTCGACATTCCCTTGCTTATCGTGGAGGTGCAGAGCGCATTGTAGTATTCGAACATCCTGATTCAAGTTACATTGGAAAAAGCATACAGGAGCTGTCTCAGTTAAATAATATAGATCCTAAGGACATGGTTATTAAACTGCAAAGAAGTGGCTTTCCAGACAGACCGGGAGGCGCAAGGCTGAGAAGTTTTTCCATGCATCAAAACGACCTGGATGCTATATCCAAAACTGATTGGACTGCTACTACAACCGATGGAATGATCACCCTGCCAGAAGATGGCCAGAATATTCACGCACGCTTTTATGGGACATTTCCTCGAAAGATCTATAAATATGCAATTGTCGATGAGACCATTAGCTTAGCACATGCTATTCGCTCTTCCACTTCACTGCCGGCTCAAATAATGGGCATTAAAAACAGAGGATTGGTTGAAGAAGGATACTATGCTGATCTAGTGATATTTGATATAAATACAATTCAAGATCTATCTACCTTTTTTGAGCCTCACCAACACTCAGCAGGAATTAAGCATGTTTTTATAAACGGAAAACAGGCCTTAGCTAACGGAGAGCTTACGGGAAATCTATTTGGGAAAGCGCTCACTCCTTATAATTCCAAATAAATTGGCAATAAAAGATCAGGCTAAAGCAGCAATTTGATTTAATAACTCCTGATTACTATCCGTATTCTTAAGCACTTTCAACAACCCAAGCATAGATTCTTTAGGTGATTTCTTTAACAGATATCTCCTAACCATATTTCGTTCTTCTAAAGAATCTGTAATAAACTTATGCTCGTTTCTGGTGCCGGACGCCCCAATATTAATGGCAGGATAGATCCGGTCATTAGCTAATTCGCGATCCAGTACAAGCTCCATATTTCCCGTTCCCTTAAATTCCTCAAAAATAAGATCATCCATTCTGGAATTAGTCTCGATCAGGCAAGTAGCAATAATAGTAAGTGACCCTCCGCCTTCGATCTTCCGTGCTGAGCCAAAGATCTTCTTGGGGATTTCAAGTGCCCGAATATCCAGTCCACCTGACAATGTTCTTCCACTATTCGACTGGACGGCATTATAAGCGCGTCCAAGGCGAGTGAGGGAATCGATCAAAAGAACAGCATCTTGTCCCATCTCGGCTTTTCTTTTGGCGTATCCTAAAGCCATTTCGGTAATACGGATGTGGCTCTGAGTTTGTTTATCGTTGGAAGAAGCAAATACCTCCGCTTGTGTAGTACGAATGAAGTCAGTGACCTCTTCAGGGCGCTCATCAACTAAAAGTACACTGACGTGTATATTGTCATAATTATCCGTTAAAGATTTTGCGATCTTCTTTAAAATAACCGTTTTTCCTGTTCGGGGAGGGGAAACGATCAACGCTCTTTGTCCTTTTCCGATAGGAGCTACAAGATCCATCACACGCATTTCAACATCATCGGCATTAAAGCCCAGCTTGATCCAATCTACAGGCATAATTGGAGTTTGGCGTTCAAAACGGCTGGATTTTGTCCACGCTTCTACCGGGCGGCCGTTGATCACATCAACAGAAGAAACATGCTTGTTTCCACGATTATCCTCTTCAAACTCTCCTTCTAAAACTAAACCGGGGCGCAGATCCAACTCTTTGACTTCTTCAGGTTTTAAGAATGGGTCTTGTGGCTGATAGGTAAACTCATAATCAAGTTTTCTGATAAGCCCCCATCCCTTAGAATTGATCTCCAGAACACCTGCATATTGCCCGGCAACTCCCTGGTTATTTTTCCAGTGAAATTTAGGAATGAAAACATTCCCACCCTTATTACTGTTATTTCGCTTGTTCTTATTGCGATTTTTGTGATTTTTTTTACGTGCCATGAACTTGATGTGTTGTTTGATCCTTCTCTCAGTATCGAAAAGTGGAAAACCAATTTATTTGTAATGTAAAAGAGGAAGGAGGGGAAAAAGAGGTGCGGATTTTTGCTCCGCACCTAAAGTCTTAGTGGATGAGAAAAGATACAAATGTTTTTATTGATACCAAATTAACGAACCGTAGTTGTTTCGTTAATAAAGCTGTAACAACTGTTAAGTGAACCGTCCACTGAAATTGTATCTCCATTCTCAAGATTCAACGTAAAAAACTTGTCTTCTGAATTAGGGGTTACATCTTGATAGGTAGACATTTGGCGGTTTACCGTATTTGCTACAGAAGAGTCTACAGCTTTAGCTTTGTTCAAATAATCTATTACAAGCCAGTAAACAACCTTATCAGAGGCTTCAAGCTTTCGGTCTTCTGTACATTGTGTTACGGCTGCGCCATAAATGGTCGCCATTTTTATATAAACAGCACCATCATTAGAATCGATACTAAGAGCATCTTGAACATATCCTTTGGCTGTATTCAGCTCTTCAAGATTAATGTGCATATCAGCTAAGCTCATATAAAGGCCTTTCTTTTGAGAATCGTCGTCTGTTCTTTCCAATGCCTGTGAATAATATTTTACAGCATCAGCATAATTGGCGTTACTCCGAGAAAAATCTCCAAGATCCATAGCACTTTCGTAAGATGGGTCCAGCTCATTGATCTTTAACTTTACTTCGTTAAGCTTCTCACGATCCTCAACTTCCTCGTAAGCACTTTCCAATGCTCTCCAGGCTTCGATATTTTCCGGATCTTCTTCAACCAATGGAGTAAAATATGCGATCTGCTCTTCGGGACTTCCGAGGATCTCCTGTTGTTGTTCTTCAATAAAACTTAATGCTTCCCCATTAGCATGTGGTTTTACACTATCAATAAATTCCTGAGCCTTTTCAGTATCACCTTGCCTAACAATGTTATTTAAAGCCTGGCGCAAGTAATAACCATCTCCCAATGAAATAGCACGTTCAGGATTCAGCTCAAATAGCTTTGCATAGTCAGTATATGCCTTTTGAAGGCCGTCATCTATGTTATTGTAATTTTGCTGGAAAAAACGTCCGCGCTTAAATGTAAGGTCAAACTGTGTTTTCTGATCGTCACCAAACCGTTCAAGTGCTTCATTTAGCGTTATATGAGCAGAATCAATATAAGCTGTTTTTACAGTTGGGTCTTCTTTACTACGACCGATCTCTTCATAAATAGTAGCAAGACGCTCATATTGTGTTAACAGGCTAAATCGAGGATTACCTTCAAGGCTTTCGGGTTTAGCACAGATCATCCATCGCCCGTAATCAAGCGCGAATTCATAATCACCTGAGCGATAATTTTCATAAAAAATGGAGTACGCGGCTAAAGGAGACAAACCACTCGGTGGTTCTTCTTGACAATTTGCCTGAGCGTTAATAAGGGGAGAGCTAACAAAAAGAATCCCTAAAAGAGCTATTAGTTGTTTCATTGGTCTTAACTATTATTAATGCTGTTAGTTACTAAAACTAAGCAGAGTGGTTATTTATTATAAATTGTTATTGGATTTAATTGAGTTTAGGTCGGAAAAACATAAGTTCTGTCAGATTAACAGACAAATTAAATGACCATATTTTTTCTTTAATTAAATCATTAGAGGTTGTTCCTCTCAATCCGTGTTGAACACTTAAATCTATTGAGGAATTGTTAAACCTAGAAATTATTCCTAACCCGGCAGAAAACCAAAGGGTATTAATCTCCTGATTTTGAGCCTTCAGGTGTCCGGTATCGTAAGAGATCCCACCACTATATCTAAAGTTTGATAAAAAATTCGTAGAGTTAGTTCTGTAGGGATGGTATTCTCCTCCAAGACCCAACTTTACCCTATCAGTTAACTCAAGAGAAGAGGTATTTGTATTTAGATCTGAACGGGCATTACTCCATTGCTGAAATTTTCCTTCCATAGATAAATTTACAAAATTGCTTGGGTAATAGGTTAAACCGGTATTAAGTTCAGCTGGTAACTTAGCATTTCCGGAGATTGTTTCCCCAAGAGTAACATTCTGTTGTCTATTGCTAATAAGACGGGAGGTTTCAGTCGTTTCTTCCGTAGAAATTTCTACTGGCAGAATATATGAGGAGCCAAAGCTTATTCTGTCATTATCACTTAAAATATTCTCAAAAGTAAGCAAGGCACCAAAGCGGTGGCTAAATGAAGACCCATTGACTTTAGAATCGACATAATTGTACGGATATTCATTTTGATTAAAGAACAATTCTGTTGTGTTTTCCTGAGAAATGAAAGCAAGTGACGGGGCATAGCCCACGGCAAAATTCTTATTTATATTCCATCCAAAACCGATCTCAAACTTGTTAACCCCCCCACTTCCGCTTATATCTGAAACATAATCAATCGACTCATTCTCGGAAGTGACTATAGTTCCTGAATTAAAATTTCTATAGTTAGAGCTTGTTACAGGGTACAAAGAGGCTGAGATCCCAAACTTTTGTCGAAAAATAGGTAGTGTAACCTGTAAATATCCTGCTGATATATCAGAATTTAGGCTTTCACTGGTATTATCTGTAGCATTGTATTGGGAAAGTTTGAAACCTGATGATGTTGTTGCATAGAAGTTTTTCCCCCACAGCGCCGGATTGCTTAAGGTGTAAGACTGTGCCGGATTGCTAAAGGTGTTAAACAGTGTGTTATCTAGTGAAACACCGGAAATGCCCATACTAAGCTCACGAGCTGTATTATTTTCAACCGGAAAGCCCACTCCGTATAATGAGTAGAATGAACCACTACTATTAATGCTTCTGCTATCACTCTGGGCAAATCCCTGACTTAAGGAGAAAACAATAAATAAAACGGTTAAACCAAGGGTCCTATATAAATTAATTTTCTTCATTCACTGTAGTTGTAATAATTAGTTTTGGCCTGAATTGCTGAGAGGCAGATTGATTATAAATATAAGTGGACCGAAGAATACCTGAACTTGACCTAAGCCCTACATAGATTTCATTGTTTGTTTCCCCACCAAAAAATATGTTGTTAAAATATAGTGTGAGATTAGTCCTGTAGTAAGAATCTTCAGGATTTTTATTTGCAATAAAATCTGGCCCTATTATTTGATACTTATATACTTGTTCTGAGTCAACACCCAAATTAAGTGTCAATTCATTACTTGGGGGTCTTACATGATCTTGTGGTAAAGTCCCTGAAAGATCATCACTTGCCTCATGAAGTACCAATTCCGCTTTTAAAATATTTTTGTCTTGATAGCCATCCTTTAACTCCTCCATTGGCAGGTCAATTCTCATCATTTGCTCGAGCGTGGAATGAACTGCAGAAGCATCAGACGGCCCTGTATTACTATTGGTTCGTTCAAGAAAATACCCCGTGCTTGAAAACCCAACACCTATAGTATCATCGGCTGCATCAATCATAATAAAACGCGAACTAAGCCGGTCTGCAATTGAGATCTTATTGCCATTACCATTAGGCACAATTGCCAATCCAAAAAACTCGTATCGGTAGAGAGAGTCAACATCGATAGCATCACTATTCAAATATGTTGCATATTTATCTTTCCACATGTCAGAAAGGTCAACAGTAAACCTTTTGTCATTTTCAACAGAGAAACTACCTACAGGCTCAGATTCATTGTAAGCTAATACATCATTAATTCGCTGGGAATTACCTCGCCAAAGTGAAGAGATCTCGTAAATGGTAAAATCACTGACGGAAGAAGTATCACCATATGTTAAAGTACTATCGAGCTGAATTTCTAGTTTCATAGAAAAGTCGTTAGAATTAAAACTAGATCCTGTACTTAGATTCTGGAGAACCGGTTTTAGTAATCCAACAGTATTCACATCCCCTAACAGTTGGTCTGAATATTGACCGATATTAAAGTTGGTCAGGTTCCCTGAATAGGCATCAAGGTTTTCTGTAGAGATGTTATCCAGGTAGAGGGTGTCAATTTTTATGGTTGGTTCGTCAATGAATCCGCTCCCTACATTCCCTGGATCTTCGCAGCCATAAAAAAATAAAATTAGGGCAAATAAAGTAATGTATAAGGAATTAAGACCCTTATTTCTATTGGTCATCAAAGGTATATTTAAAATGTTCTCTATCTATTCTATTATTCAGCGTCAGAAATAGTACGGTAATATTCAGCAAATTTATCAGACACATCTTCCGGGGATCCTTGGATCTTTTCTGGCTTTATTCCAAGCTCTTTGAAAATGTCATCAAATTCATCTTTAAGGTAATTACCAGTAACAACATGATCACTGTATTTAAGGCCTAGTTTCAATAGGTCAACTTTGCCTTCTTCTGTAAGATTATCAATGTCTGTGTCGGCAGGTAAACCAAGAAGCTCAAGCACTCTCGCAGAATCAGAATCGCCTTCATTAATAGGGTGATGTAAATTATATACGATCTTTGTGTTCTTGAAAATCTTCTCGTCTTTATATAGCGTTTTAACTAAAAGCGGAGTCAATCCTGCAGGCCAGTCATGGCAATGGATTATATCCGGCTCCCAACCGAGCTTTATAACTGTTTCAAGCACGCCTTTATTGTAGAACGCAAGACGCTCGTCATTGTCCTCATAAAACTCTTCAGAATCGGGCTTCCTGAACAGACCTTTTCTCTTGAAATAAGTGTCGTTATCTAAAAAGTAAACCTGAAGTTTAGCATTCGGAATACTTGCCACTTTTATTTTCATAGTTTCAATCTTGTCTCCCACTTCAACCTCGATACCGGAAAGGCGAATAACCTCATGAAGCCTGTTTCTGCGATCATTTATCGTACCGTATTTAGGAAGCAGAATCCGAATTTCGAATCCTTTGTCTTGCAATGATGCAGGCAAAAACCGAAGCAAATCGGCGGTATAAGTCATGCGTGCAAATGGGGAGATTTCAGCGGCAACGTAAAGAATTTTCATAAATATATGCTCTCAGTGATTACTCTTTGTTCGAAATTGTATTATTGTCTTTCATAATATTGTTCAGGTCTTCATCCTCATCTAAGGAGTAAAAGTCTAGCAGGGTATCGCCCCTCAAACCAAGCCGCAGCGTTTCTAACGAAATTACGTCAGCGGGTACTATATTCCCAAGGTTTACATTACTTCCAAATTTTCGGATGAACCAAACTTGTTGTTCTTTTTGCGGGGCTTCAAATATCAGGTTTTCTGCCGGGATTTGATCCGTGATCTCTTCGATCAAACCAGAGCGTACTTCTCCGTTAGGTCGGAAAACGCCAACTGTGCCACTTTCACGAGCTTCGCAAATTACTTTTTGAGACCCTGCCTTCAATTCATTTTCAATGATCTTCACCCACTTGTATGGAGGGATTATGTCGTTTGGGTTTTTGCTGCCTACTTCAGAATAAACCGTAAACTCCTGACTCAGCTCTTTTATTATAGCTTGCTTGCGATCATCAGAAAGCCAGATGGTACCGTTAGACACCTCTACATGCTTAATACCGTAGTTATTCATTAGTGCAACATAGGTATCAAGTTGATCACGAAGCTCATAAGCTTCAAATAACGTCCCACCAAAATAAACGGGGATACCGGCATCATGATATACTGCAATCTTTTCTTCAAGCTTTTGGGTCACATAAGAAGTTCCCCATCCTAATTTCACAATATCGAAATAGTTGGAACTTGATTCTACAAAATCTTCAGCCTGCCGTACGCTATATCCTTTATCTAATGCTAATGTAAGTCCTTTATTTCTCGGTTTTTCAGTTCGCTTAGGTAAATGATTCAGTGTAAAAGCCATATGAGTAAATTAAAATTTCTAAGCCTTAAATATACAAAAACACGGTCTGTATATAAAATCAGCTGTTTGTATGCTTAAGAGTCTCGATTAATTTTTCTGTTACTTAGCTCCACAAGATCTTGAATCTGTTTTTCATCAATGCCTTCCAGCATTTCCTTTTTGTATCTCCAAAGCCAGTTATTGGACGATGTTCCCGGAATGTTCATACGATGTTCACTATGGAGGCCCATAAAATCTTGCAGCGGGAATATAGCCTGATCTGATACCGAAAGCATCCCCAATCGAATAAACTCCCAGTGAATATTTTCTCCGTTAGAACGGGTATATGTGCGAGCACGGTGCTGTTCCGTTTCATTGGTATTGTTATACCACCCTATAGCAGTATCATTGTCGTGGGTTCCTGAGTAGGCTACACTATTTCTCGGGTAGTTATGTGGCAAAAAGCTGTTCGTAGAATCGGAATCGAAGGCAAACTGAATGATCTTCATCCCCGGAAAATTATATTTATCCCTGAGCTTTTCTACACCTTCGGTCATAAAACCGAGGTCTTCTGCAATTATAGGCAGCTCCCCACATTCTTCTAATATTGTATCGAATAACTTTTCTCCGGGACCTTTTACCCAATGGCCTTTCTCAGCGGTTTTTTCTGTTGCTTTAACTTCCCAGTACTCGTCAAATCCACGAAAATGATCTACGCGAATAGCATCACAGGCATTAAACATATGCTTAAAACGATCTATCCACCAGGAAAACCCGTCTTTTTCCAACACATCCCATTTATAAAGCGGATTACCCCAGAGCTGTCCGGTTTTACTAAAATAATCCGGAGGCACGCCGGCAACCAGCTGTCGGTCACCCTTTTCATCCACTTCAAAATATTGCGGGTTAGCCCACACATCCGCACTGTTATGATCTACAAAAATTGGGATATCACCCACTACTCTGATACCTCGTTCGTTCGCATACTTTTTTAAAGCGATCCATTGGTTGTTGAACTCGAACTGCAGCCAATACTGAAGTTCAATCTCTTTACTGAATTTCTTCTGGTATTTTTCTAGCGCTTCCGGTTCACGCTGAGCAATATTTTCATCCCAAGTATTCCATGGCTGTTTATCATAGTGTAGCGAACAGGCCATGAAAAGCACATAATCATCAAGCCAGCTCTTATTTTGTTTTTTGAAAGCATTAAAAGCCTGTTCTTCCTCTTTGGTAATGTTCTCGTAAAACCTGTCACAGGCCTGCTTATACACTTCATCTTTATTTTCAAACGACGTCTCATATGCAGCCACTGCATCAGATGGAAGCTGAATGCTTTCTGTCTCTTTTCCAGTGAGTAATCCTTTTTTCTGAAGGATATCCGGACTTATTAAATATACATTGCCTGCAAAAGCTGAGTAACTTGCATAAGGAGAGTTTCCATATCCCGTGGGAGTAAGGGGTAACACTTGCCAGATAGTTTGATGGGTGCGTTCTAAAAAATCAATAAATTCTCGGGCCTCAAATCCAAAATCTCCCATCCCATACTTCCCTGGAAATGAGGTAGGATGTACTAAGGTGCCGCTTGAGCGTGGAAACCTCATCTATTATCTAACTCTTTGGTTTTAAAATTATACCTGACAAAGGCGGTATTGTTATTGAAATATTGGCTTTCTGGCTGTGCCATTCTCCCCATTCAGCATGAATTTTACTGTCTCCGGCGTTACTGCCTCCGTAGAACTCTGAGTCACTGTTAATAAGGACTTCATATTCTCCGGCGTGAGGAACACCAACTTTATATCCGTAATGTACGGTTGGGGTAAAATTAAGGATCACTACCACAAAATCATCCGGGTCTTTGGCCCGACGTATAAAAGAAATAATACTGTTATCCGCATCACTTACATCAATCCACTCAAACCCTCGCCAATCAGAGTCTAGTTCGTGCAGTGCTTTTTCTTCTTTATTTAGGCCATTTAGATCTTTAAGAAGCAGTTGAATTCCCTGATGCTTTTCCCATTCAAGAAGGTGCCAGTCAAGTGAACGTGATTCACTCCATTCTGACCACTGCCCAAACTCTGAACCCATAAAAAGTAAATTTTTACCGGGATGTGCATACATATAGATATAAAGGAGACGAAGATTGGCAAACTTCTGCCAGTCATCTCCAGGCATTTTTGAAAGCATGGATTGCTTCATATGCACTATTTCATCATGTGAGAACGGAAGAGTAAAGTGCTCTGAAAAAGCATAGATCAATGAAAACGTAAGTTGATCCTGATGATATTTTCTAAAAAGAGGGTCTTTTTCAATATAGGTAAGGGTGTCATTCATCCATCCCATATTCCATTTAAAATCAAAACCAAGCCCTCCGGTTTCTGTAGGCCGGGAAACACCTCCCCAAGATGTAGACTCTTCAGCAAAGGTAATTACCCCCGGGAAGTGATGGTGTACAGAATTATTGAAATTTTTTAAAAAGTCGATGGCCTCAATGTTTTCACGGCCACCGTATTTATTAGGAACCCATTCGCCTTCATCCCGCGAATAATCCAGATAAAGCATGGAGGCTACAGCATCAACACGAAGCCCATCGATATGAAATTTATCGCACCAATAAATGGCGTTCGAGATCAGGAAGTTCTTAACCTCAGTTCTGCCATAATTGAAAATGCAGGTTCCCCAATCTTTGTGTTCGCCTTTACGCGGATCAGCGTGCTCAAATAACCCGGTACCGTCAAACCGGCGAAGGCCGTGATCATCTTTGGTAAAATGTGCCGGCACCCAGTCAATGATCACTCCAATATCTGCCTGGTGACATTTATCCACAAAATACATAAAGTCTTCGGGCGTGCCGTAACGGCTGGTCGCAGCAAAATACCCCGTTATCTGATATCCCCAGGAAGGATCGTAAGGATGCTCTGCGACCGGCATAAGCTCTACATGTGTGTACCCAATATCTTTGAGATATGGAACCAGCTGATCTGCCGTTTCCCGATAATTCAGAAACCCGGGATCTTCACCAACTTTTCTGCGCCATGACCCCAAATGCATCTCATAAATAGAAATAGGCTGATCAAGACTTTGTTTTTCCTGACGTGACTTCATCCAGGATGTATCTTTCCAGGAATAATTATCAATATCCGTTACTATGGAAGCTGTTCCCGGTCGCAGTTCCGAATAGAAGGCAAAAGGATCTGCTTTTTTTAAGGGAGGATCCTGAACCGGAGTTTTGATCTCATATTTATAATGATCTCCCTCGGTTACATGTGGAATAAAAATCTCCCAGACTCCCTGGTCATGAAACTTACGCATGCGGTGTACGCGACCATCCCAGGCATTAAATTCACCAATAACGCTTACCCTTGTTGCGCTTGGGGCAGTAACCACAAAATGAGTTCCTTCAATGCCATCTACTTCACGCTGATGCGCGCCCATAAACTCGTACGCCTGATGATGATTTCCCTCCCCCCAAAGCTGCAGGTCAAAATCACTGATTAGAGAATTAAACTGATAGGCATCTGTTATAGTAAAGGTTTCGCCCTTATGCGGAACGATCCTGAATTGATAGCTGAATTGTTTTTTCCGCCTGGCAAATACTCTTTCAAATAAACCCTCTGAGGAAACACGGTCTAATTCATACTTCTTTTTATCAATAATAGCCGTGACCGATTCCGCCTCGGGACGAAAGGCTCTGAGTACTAATTTATTTTTACCCTCAACTTCAATTTCATGTAATCCTAAAACCGAAAACGGATCACCATGTGATCCATCAGATATAGAAGTAATAATTTCTTTTGTAAAGGTTGAACTCATGACAATTATTGAGTTTGAAAGGGCGGTAAAGATACTAAAAGTTTATGAAATGTATGTGCTCATTTAAAGTGCTTTCGATTACTTGATTCTATATTTTAAAGCTATGAAGAATTCCGGATTTATTGCAAGGCGATACCTTTTTTCAGGAAAGCATGTCTCGCTGATATCTACGCTTACTTACATAAGTATTACTGGCATAACCATTGGCACAGCATTGCTCATTGTGGTTCTTTCTGTATTCAATGGTTTTTTTGATGTTATCAAAAGCTTCCTGCTTTCCTATGATCCCGACATTCGCATAGAAGCTTCAGGTGGCAATACCTTCGCACAGAATGAGGCTATGATGGAGCAGATACGCTCGCTGCCGGAAGTGCGGATCATCTCTCCTTATGTGGAAGGCAAAGCTTTATTGGCGCTGGATAACATTCAAAATGAAGTGGTAGAGGTAAAAGGAATAGAGCGCGACTTGTTCTTCCAGCTAGTGGATATTGAACAAAGTATGACCACAGGAGTTTTTGACATCTCTGTACGCAACCGAACACCGGGTATCATTGTTCATGAAGATCTTAAGAACAGGTTGCAACTTAATACAGGAGATGACATTGCGCTTCTCAGTGCCGCAGGGATGAAAAGTGCACTCACCCAGATCACCGTTCCCCAAACCTATCGCTTTGATCTAAGAGGGGCTTATTTCTTACAGCAGATCGCAGGAGGTCCAAAAGTGTTTGTAGATATTGAGGCCGCCAAGCGACTGTTCAGAGCCCGGAATCAGATCACCGGAATGGATATAAAATTGTACAGAAATGAGGATGCCGAAAAAGTAAAGACGCAACTCTCTTCCACCCTTGGTCCTGATTTTGAGATCTCAACCTGGTACGACCTTCAAAAACCTTTATATGATGTCATGTATCTGGAAAAATGGGGCTCATTTGTGGTATTAATTCTGATCGTTATTGTTGCCGTGCTTAACATAATTGGCTCACTGACGATGATCGTGATCCAAAAGCAGCGCGATATCGGGATCCTGATGTCAATGGGTTACAGCAGAAAAGGCATCAAATCTATATTCAGAAAACAGGGGTTATATATTGGACTGATCGGCTGCGGGATCGGAGGAACACTCGGGCTCTTGCTAAGCTGGGCACAAATGAAATTTGGAATGGTCAAGCTGTCTTCTGCTTTTATTA
>Ga0136596_1000127_pt1 | contig 41024 bp, 48 predicted proteins | sample AntRauTorcE11897_FD_101387 | JGI IMG/M metagenome (GOLD analysis project Ga0136596, IMG submission 101387) | Saline lake microbial communities from Rauer Islands, Antarctica - Metagenome Torckler E11 #897 | ecosystem: Environmental > Aquatic > Non-marine Saline and Alkaline > Saline | place... | reverse complement strand
CAGCCGCCTGGTAAAAAGCTATAATGTCCGTAGTCTGGAATATTTTGATTTTATAAAACCAGAAGTCATTGAGCTTTCAAATGTATTTAAAGCTCGCGCGGGGCTTGATTTAAATCGCCGGTCGTACCGAAAAATGGCTTTGCACTGCTTGAGAAAGATTGCCGACCAGATTTCAAATGAAGACTATGATAAAGTTTACAAAGCATATTCCACTGTTTGTGGTAAATTTAGTAATGAAATTGGATCCGGCAAAAAATGGATTCTCGACATAGATGGAGGCAAATTAAGTGATAGCGAATTTAATTCTCTAAGTGAATTTTTAGAAAATATTATGCCACTAGGTGAAAAAGTTATCGCTCGGATACCATCTAACAATGGAGAGCATATTATTTCCCGACCATTCAATTTAAAAATCTTTAAAGATACAAACAAGTGGCCGAAGATTGAAATCCATAAGAAAAACCCAACAAATCTCTATATTCCAACTTTAAAATAAATAAGTATGATCAGACCGATCCAAAAATTCAACGGCGGCCGAGGGGCTACACTATGTAATCTTTGTGGGGTAATAATAACTGAGGGTATAAGCGACGACCTACTATGCCCGGATTGTGAGAAAGATATGACATTCCAAAATTTTAAAGACTTATGTGAGAAACACTATGATGAAGAGGGTCCATTAAGAAAAGGCCAATCTTTTATGTATAACCTCCAATCTATGAGACCAGACCTTTACAAAAAATTGACTGGAACCTCAGATGATCCATTTTATGTTGATAAAAAATTATCTAAGGCTTATAAAAAAGTGAATAAATTATGGGATGCAGCTTCGCCCAGCAAATATCTGGTAATTGGAGATGTTCACTGTAACTTAAATACCCTGATCCAAGCAGTCACATATGCCTGGATTATTAGAGCAAAGCCTATACTAATAGGAGACTTAGTGGATCACAGAACAGCTGGGATGACCAAAGTAGATGGAGAAAGAGTTTTACATTTTGTTCTCAGTATTTTAAAAGCTGATAAAGCATTGTGTGTATGGGGTAATCATGACTTAAACTATATTAATCCTGGACTTCACGGTTGCTCTGAGTGGACGTATAACCGTGAAAAACTATATAAACCTTTATATTATGATTTGCTAGATACCGGAAACTTCAGACCCTTTATATTTTTAGAAGAGGTAAATACCTTGGTTACTCACGCAGGCCTAGAGCCTAGCTTAGTGGGTGATGACCCCATAAAAGAACTGGAGGAGTTTTTCCCCAATTATCACACAGCGCTTACAAGCAGGCACAAATTTCTGGGACATCCCGGAGGAATAACCTGGTTGCGCAAAAATAAACATTCGGGGATGCTCCCAAACTCTATACAGCAGGTGGTAGGGCATACACCAAAGTCCACAGTAAAATATAACAGGCACAGAGATACGTGGTATATAGACACACTAAACTTTGGTGACAAATCTTTATTGCTTCTTACTGAAGGACAAGCTCCGGAAATAATCCCATTTAAAAAATATGCAAACCATGATTACGATTAAAAGTTTATTTATAAAGTTCACTTATTCTAAGGAATTTCACTATGAAGAAATAACTAGTACAAAAAACAAATTATTTGTTTATATTGGCCTGGTAAGATCAAAGACAAATAGAAAGAAAATTAACTACATAAATTTACTGATTCTAGGTAAGTTCACAATATACTTTGGAAAAATACATAATGGAGAAAATAGAAGTAGAAAGAAAGTTTTTACTAAAACGCCTCACTAAAATAAACCAGCCCATACGATCCCAACTTGTACAGCATGTCTATCTTTCCCCGGGTGTTAGATATTCAGCATACACTGAAAATGAAACAACAACTTTTAAGAAAATTACCAAGTCAATAGATGAAGAACTAGCTCGAAAAGAGTCTGTAGAGGATCTCAGCGAAGAAGAGTTCCTGTCTTTGTATTTCAAACCGGAACTACGTAAGATTAGCAAAATTAGGTCAACTTATTTTTATAAAGATTTAAAAATAGAAATTGATAGTTTTGTAGAAATAAGTCTGGTAATGATGGAAATTGAAAAAGTTTTTGAAGATAAAGAAGAGGCTGAAAAGTTTATTAAAACATTTAAAGACGCTGAGCTTGATCTACCTGAAGACATTAAAAACAACATCTTATTAGAAGTAACTGGTAATCCGGAATTTTACAATTACAACCTAGCAAAACCCTAAACATGAAAGCACTACTAAAGCCTATATTTAAAGGCACAGTAATATTCTTAGTACTCATAGTTGCCTAGGATTACTATCTTGAGTTTATACCGAGACGACACCAAGGTTTTGTAATTGAACAAGTAGCTCTCTTAAATGAGCTGCGCCTGCCTAACTCAGTAGTACAAAATATTGAGGCTAAAGTAAATGCTACTCAAATGGCTTTACGCAAAAATGAAGAACTGGCCCAGGCCGAAGCAGATGCACAGAAGAAAATTGCAGATGCTATAGGTAAAGCTGAATCTTTAATTATTGTAGCTCGCGCTGAAGCTGAAGCTAACCGGGTACGCCAAGCTTCCTTGACCCGCAACCTGCTTATGCAGCAGTGGATTGAGAAGTGGAATGGGACTCAGCCTAGGGTTGTAAGTGACGGTCAAATGTTATTTAATATTAGTGACCAATAATAACTTGACATTCTAAAAATCAAGTCTTATATTTAATTTTATTCATATTAATATTTGATTTTAGTTTTGATGAAAATGACAAAGAATACTCCTTTAAATCTCTACAATTTATATCAGCATCCGGATGGGTTACTGATAGGGGGTAGAGCTACATAAATTTTTTGTCATATGTATTGTGTACCCCTTATTACTTGACTGTAGTAAGGGGTTTTTTTATGTCAGTATACCAAAGTGGTCAAATGGGGCGGACTGTAAATCCGCTGGCGCAAGTCTACGTAGGTTCGAGTCCTACTGCTGGCACATACAGCGTATTGGGGAGCCCGGCCACCCCGCTTTGTTTGGGACAAAGAGAACTCGCAGGTTCGAATCCTGCTACGCTGACATTTTTGGAGAGTCGACTAATGACAGGTCAGCGGTTTTTGGAGCAACCACTAATAAAACAAAATTTGCCTCGGTGGCGGAATTGGTAGACGCGTTGGACTTAAAATCCAATTGGTATTTAAATGCCAGTGCCGGTTCGAGCCCGGCCCGAGGTACTCATGTGGTCGAAGCTGAAGTGGATAAGCGGCAGGTTGTGGCCCTGTCAGTAGGCAGTTCGAGTCTGCCCGATCACCCCAAAATTCTCGATTCGCGAATTGCAAATTACCTTTCATAATCCAAACAAGAGTTTTAAACTCACAAAACCGATACAAAACATAACTATGGAAAAAATAACAAAAGAAAAGTTTACAAAGTGTGTAGGCCGGCAAGTCAGGCCATGAGACCTGTGAATGGGATCATGCCAGAGAGCTACCCCATTTTTTACATTTTGAGGATAATACTCTATATTACAAACAGGAGTTAATTGAAAGCTTTGAGTTTTCTGAGATTGATATTGACCTCCAAGACTTTAAAGGGTTCAATTGGAAAAAACATGATGATTATGTAAATGTAAATTTAGAATCTTATACACACTATAGTGTTGGCTATCCTATTGAAATTCCTAAACTTGTAAAAAAGCTAAATGAGTTAAAATCAAAAGGCGCAAACTTTGTAGCTATGGATTATCATGAAGATCGTATAGGACATGTTTTTGAAGCATTTAATATAGAACAAGCTATGCACAAAGACATCATGGCTTGGGAAGATAAGAAAAGCGAAGAAGCACATAAAAGGAAACAACAAAAAATCGAGCACCTCGAAAAAGAATTAGAAAAATTAAAAAAATAAAACTATATGAAAAAACTAATATTATTAATAATCTTTCTGCTATTAAGCATTCCGCTTTTAGCTAGATCCGGGACATACGTAATCGAAGTCACGTATGAAGATGGATCTGTCATTTTACAGGAGCAGAAAGATAGCCCATCAAGGGCAATTCACTTTGATGTGTACGGACCGGGCCAGGCAATAACCTCAGCACGGGTCCTTTTAGATGACCAGGTGGACGCTACTTGGAGTGGTAAACGTGGGGATGACCATAATATATATGACAGCTCTTGTACAGAAGTATATTGGCATTGGGTATTAACACCCTCAAAATCCAAAGTTTTAACAATTAGTAGTAGTGAATGTAATACCACAATTGAACTACAAGGTGCTTGCTTTAGAATGCTATCCTCCCCGTCAAGTGAAGCTTCCTACTCAGACCTTTTAAGCGATATCTTTACCCAAGGCTCCGGAGTACAAAGGGCCTCCAGCTTTCATATTCAAGCGGGGGATCCCAATGTTTGGACATATAACACACTTTCTGAAGATTGGGAGTTTATCCCTGATCTGGATGCAAACACTGTCCCCGGCCAAGGTATATTACTATCTATGTTCGCAGATCAAAACCCAACTGGAGCTTCTCAGACAGGCCCAATATCTCTTTTTGTAAGTGGAGCCGAGAACCCTAATACCTCATTTAGCTTAAAATCCGGGTGGAATTTATTAGGAAATCCGTTCTATTCTTCTATTGATTTAAGCTCTATGGATTATTCAGACACAAATGGCATTGTATATGTATGGGATCGAAATAGTAGTCAATGGAGACATTATAGTAACTCCCCGTTACTTGGTGTATCTAAGATAGACAACAATAAGCTTTCTCCTTATCAAGGATTTTTTATTGAATCAACAGGTGGTGGTATTTTTGAGTTTGATAGTGCTTCAAAAACTGCCGGTGGTACTTTTTACGGAAAGGGCGGTGTACTTCCGGATCATATAACTCTGCAGGTTGAAGCAAGCGACACTAAAGCAACTACTACAATCTCTTTTAATTCGCCATATAGTGATGTTGTTGAATTAAACTCACTAGCAATGGATTACATATCTTTTAGTTCGGTAAGGCCGGGTGGGACATTGGCACATATTGCTAACCATGAAGATAAGAGTTATATCCCATTAAATATTGACTCTACATTTGGAGGGGATTACACAATTACAGTTAGCTCACTACAAATGTTTGGAGATTTATACTTTGTAGACAGGGAGCGAAATATAAAAGTAAAGATAGACTCAAATTTTTCTTATACTTTTCGCAATACCAGTAAGATAGCCAATGTACTGGGGGAAAATGCATGCAATATTAACATTACACAGAAAGAGCAGTCTTCAGACCGTTTCTACTTGACTGCTATAGAAGATAACACTGAGCTTCCATCAGACATCACGCTGAACCAGAACTACCCCAACCCTTTTAACCCAAGCACACAGATACAATACTCGCTGACACAGACTTCAAATGTTTCTTTAGAGGTATTTACTATGCTGGGCCAACGCGTTGGATTACTGATTAATGAGGTGCAGGTCCCGGGAACTTATACAGCAACTTTTGATGCTGCAGATTTGCCCAGCGGTACATATATTTATAGACTGTCTACCGACAGTAAAATTTTAAACAAAAAAATGACATTAATTAAATAATTATGAAAAAACTAATATTTATTATATCGTTAGGCGCATTGGTCTTAACTGCTTCTCAGGCATTTAGCCAACCACCCCCACCACCCCTCTTTCCGGATAAACCCCAGCAAACCCCTATTGATGGGGGTCTTGTATTATTGGCTGCGGCCGGAGGCGGATATGCTATTAAAAAACTCAGAGACAGAAAAAAACATTAATATTAATAATACTGAACTAGTATATCTAACAACTCCTTATTCACACCCCAACCCCAAAATATCTGAGGAGCGGTTCAAGGTAGTGAATAAGGTAGCCGCAGCCCTACTATCACAGGGAATCCATCTTTACTCCCCAATCTCCCATACGCATGATTTGGATATTCCAGTAGAATATGTTTTTCCAGTGGAGATATTAGCTAATAACCCTTGACATAAAACCAAAATATAACTATATTTAACAACATTGCGCTATCGACTGGAGTCCGGCCCCAGCTCAGGCTCATATCCTGAATGACGCGGGTTCGAATCCCGCTAGCGCCACTTGTTTTTTGTTGTTTTGGTTATTCATAGTGGGTTAGGGTCCGATAAGTGAAATTATCGGGCCTTTTTTATGTAAAACCAAAATCCGGGCAAATCGAGGCCATTCATTTAAAAGTGTGAAAATAGAGTTTGAAGAGGTAAAACCCCCATTTACCCTATATCATGGGACATCAGGGGACTTTTTGGACTCTATCAAAAAAGAAGGACTCCACGCTCAAACTAGAAACTTTGTTCACCTGAGCAAAGACTTTGAAACTGCAACCGAGGTCGCAAAACGGCGTACAAACCCAACTGTATTAACCATACACGCAAATTTAATGTACTTTGATAAATATAAATTTTTTAAATAAAAAAAAATGGAATATTCCTAGTCAAACACATACTTTAAAGTATATTAAATTCTAAATTTAAATCTTGTAATAATATGAATTCAATGAAATGACCAGTTATCGCCGCAGCAATAATAATACTCTCAATTCTACTAATTTCCCTCTTCTCAAAAAACTATAATCGGCCATTTGATAAAGATGTTGAATTTAATAAAGGCGGATCTATAGTTTGAAATGCCACCTCTATGGCCTATGCAGACACAATAGTATATAAAGGATTAGAGTATCTTAATTTACAAGATATAGAAATAACTCTTTTAAATGGGGAAAGTACAGCCCTAGCAAAAATTATGGATGGCCAAACACTTTCAGCTTTTATTGTCCGAAATTTTGCTCATAATTACACATTATACATAGACGAAGATATTTCTCGAACAAAAGCCATCAAGATTCTAGCCCATGAACTAATACACTTAGAACAGAAGGAATCTAAAATACTTATTATAACTCCTAATGCCGTGTTTTGAGATGGGAATACATACTCCTCTAAAAATTTACCTGATTACTTTGACAGGCCGTGAGAAGTCGAAGCTTTCAAAGAGGGGCCTATTTTAGAAAAGTATTTATATGACTACTTATATTAATAATTAGTATGGTATAAGAAGAGTGCAGAGTTTATAGCTCAGCTGGTAGAGCAGCGGCCTTTTAAGCCGCGGGTCGAGGGTTCGAGTCCTGCCCTTGTCGCGATACCGAGGGGAGCTGTGTGGCTAAATCCTGTGTTGGTGGACATAATCACAGTATCGGGAAAATCCCGAACCTCTTCGGCATATTTTAAGCCGGTAGCGTATTAGCAGACAGTACAAAGAACGCAGTCAACCATGGATAAGATTGTTAGTACGAAGTGCAGGTTCAACTCCTGTTGCCGGTTCTTTTTAATACTAACAGTTAAACAAAAGGAAGATATAATAATAGATTCAATTCTGACGCCGTAGAAGATTTTAAATTACAGGAAATATTAAAAAATACAGAATGAGTATGATAAAAATAAATAAAGAAGACTTATCCAATAAAACAGATTTTATTATTATGCCGGCCAACACCAACTATATGAATATTATCTTTGGTGGGTTCTTTATGAGCCAACTTGATCTTGCAGCTGCCACAATTGTGAACCGAGCTGTAAGATACTCCCGGACTGCGGACAAAGCTGTGACTCATAAGTTTCATGTTGAATTTTCAAAGCCGTCCTATGCGGGTGACATAATTACTATTCAATCAGAGATAAAAAGTCTGGGCCGGAAATCTATTGTTGTAAAACAAAGATCCTTTAAAGAAACGCGCAAAGATTCAACAAAAGTAATAGTTGCTGTTTCAGAACTTGTTTTTGTAACAATGAATGAGAAAGAATACGTTAACCACGGATTAACCCTATAATGAATGATTAAATTATGACCATATTTCAAGCTAAATTATTAGAAGATAAGGAAGCTCAGTGGTGCATAGTAAGAAATATGCACAAAAAGTTTTGGAGCGTAAGACATAAAGAAATGATTCTTTCAAAAGTCAAGGCACATACCCATTATAATTGGGTATGCCTAAGAGGCCAAATAAAGGCATATGGGATGATTGATCTTGCAATAACAAACGACCAGTCAACAATAGGCGGTCCGGGATGGAAGTTAGAAGACTTTCAAAAACGGCGCGATCAAGGAAGGATTACTCTTAAGCTTTGGAGAATAAGTCTTGATGAATTATCAGATAAAGACAGAGAAGCGGACCGAATCACAACCTATATTATTATCGATGAACTCAAAGGAATGGGCTATGAACCTATTCTGGCCCATGAATATTATAAATCTTATTATAGTAACTAAATTATAAAAAAATGGAGCAAAGCTGGAGATCTGCGAAATACTCCAGGGTTAGATCTTGTTTATGATAGAGGTAATATTGTTAAAGAATATACCTTTGAACAAGTTAAGCAAAACATTAACTAAAACTTAAAAGGAGAGCATGACTCCCTCCTTTTTAATTTTAACCCCCTAAAAAAGGAAAAAACAAATGGAAATTTTAGATTCACACCTTTCTTTAGTATTAAAAAGGTGTGGCTTTGTAGGCCCCACTAAACATGTTTGGATAAAAGGTAGCTTAGGATACAGCCTGTTTATACACAAAGAGGAACGCTTTACAACTGCACCCGAATCCGAAGACCACAAAATACCGGCCCCCTATATAGTGCAGGCAATTGAATGGCTGGAGAACAATGCCGAGCTATTTATTATTTATAATTTAACAGATAATAATGGTTTTGAATTTCAATTAAAGCACAGAAGCTCCGAAGCGATTGAAACTATAAAAATTAGGCCCTATACTTATTCAAAAACGCATGGCACTAAAAAAATGCTTGCTTATGCATTAGACTGGCTGTCAGAAAAATATAGCTATCACCATAATGCTGATAAGCATATTTAATGTACAATAACCCCAAATTAATTTTAATATGCTACATGTTGAAAAAACTCTTTTATTCTTATTCCCAAATGAAACCTTAGACGGATAATACTATGCCACTTGATCATTTTTTACTTTATTACGACCGGGATGATAAAAACATTATACAAAAAGGGTTTGCTGGTCTTTTGACCAACGATGGCCTGATTGTAGGCGGATCTTACCGCCAGCCAAATGATAACCCATCCAAAGAAAAAGCGAGGAAACTTGCAATTAAAAGGATTACCGAATATCTTAATGTAGAGACCACTCCCAGGAATTTGATTGCCTTCTTTCCGGATATTACTGAAAGAAATGAAGCTCTTGAAATTCTCAAATCTTTGGATGTTGAAGTTACTGAAGAAGACCGTGGTTTAAAATCTTACAAGATAATGCCCTCATCAACTTAATTTAAAAAAAAGTAAAAAGCCATGGAAAACTCTAAAAACGAAACACCCAGACCTTCTGACATTTTAAACCGTTATCGAGTTTTTCCCAGGTTATTCTCCTTTCTATTTGTTTACTTTTTTTATATCACATCTTCATGATTTCTTGGATTAGAAACTCCCACACCAGAACAAGCTGCTTTTGCTAGTGCAATGCTAGCGTCAGCAGCTGCATTTTTTAAGTTCTATGTAAATAGTGGGTGCTCTAGGAACTCTGACTAAAAATTATTAATTTAAAAAAAACTTACTATTTTGAAAAAACGAAAATTTATCGATAATATCGAGATATTAAAAGATGAGTCCGGTAACCCCTATGGTTCTGTTTGTTTCCGGCGCTATAAAAATCTAATGGCTGTAGGGGTATCCATTTTACCCCCGGATGTTAGAGGTTCAGTGAAATTTAAAGCGCGTCATAGTAAAACAAAATCTTTACGACGAGCTCAACAAGCAATGTACTTCCACCTGAAAGGAAAGAAATCTTTTTCTCCACTTAATAAAGTATTTAAGTTAGATGCAAAAAACGCTTATAATCCACAAGAAATGCTTTCGAATATACAGATAGTTATGGATGATGGCATGCCAAATCTAGTTATTTAATAATAATCCAAATATTTAAGAAAACATTTATGTCAATTTTTGATATAGTTAGAACCCCTGAACCAGAGCTCACCAGAGAAGAAATACAAGAACAACGAGTTCAATCTGCAGATGTCTTAATGAAAGAAGCTGGCGGCCTTTTCGATGAAACGGTAAACAAACTATCAACAGCAGAGGCTGCAGTAAAGTATTCTATAGAAGAATGCAGTGAAGAAATAGAAAACCTTAAAAAGCAGGTTTCCATAGAAGAGGAAACTGTAGACAGGTTGTCTAAAAGACAAAAATCTATAAGCAAAGTAATGAATAATGTAAAATCATTATTTATGTTTGAAGATTTTGAAGATGAAAATACCACCGAAGGGTAAAAAAATACAAGAGGGGGCGAAGTGCCCCCTCTATATAAAAAAGTTATATAAACATCAACTTGAATAACAAAAAGTATTAAACTAAATTTAATTAATGAGAGAATTTTTAGAATTAACCCAGGAAGTACTCACCAACGGTGAGGAGAAAACAGACAGAACCGGTGTTGGCACCTTTGCTATTTTTGGGGATTATAGAGAATATGATCTTAGTAAAGGATTCCCCCTCAACTGGACAAAGCAAACATCTTTCCATAATATTAAGACTGAGCTTCTATGGTTTCTAGGGAATCACATGGAAGAAGATCCCTATATAAGCTTACCTCAAACGAACGTTAAGTATCTTGTAGATAATAACGTAAATATCTGGAATGACTGGCCTTACCAAGAATATAAAGAATTTTATGTGGAATCTGGTATGACAGGCAAGTCTGAAGTTCAAGATGATTTTTTAGATTTTTCAGATCTAAATTTAATAAGCGGTACTTATCAATTGCTCACACCAACCGAATTTAGAGACCGTATAAAAGAATCAACTAATTTTGCAGAACGTTGGGGTAACCTTGGCCCCATATATGGAAAGCAATGGCGCCACTGGAACCGGTATGATCAAATTAAAAATGCTATTAAAGCTATAAAAAATAATCCCACAGATCGTGGAATACTTGTTAGCGCTTGGAATGTTTCTCAGCTTCACGAAATGGCCCTGCGGCCATGCCATGTACTATTTCAATTTAGCGTTAATAATGGAAAGTTAGACTTAATGCTTTATCAAAGGTCGTGTGATTTATTTTTAGGGTGGGCATACAATATAGCAGAATACTCACTACTGCTTTCTTTAATCGCACAAGTAACAGGCTACGAGCCTGGATATTTTAAGCATGTTATAGGAGATTTACATATTTATAAAAACCACCTTGATCAGGTTGAGCAAGTTAAAAAGACTGTTGAAGCTGGAGGTGACTTACAGTTAGGAAATTTGGGATTAGATCCAAATGTTAAACAAATAGAAAACTTCAATTTAAATAATATAAAGTTGACTGGCTATAAATCTCACAAAGCAGTTAGAGGTCCTGTGGCCGTCTAGGAGACTAAAAATGAAAAGAGATACTAAGTTTACTAAAGGGTTAAAACGAGAATTTGTAAGACTTCCGCAAGACCAACAAGACGCATTAAACCTTATAAACAAAAAAGTGATTTCAATTTTATGGGGAAAAGCTGGTACAGGAAAAACGCACGTCGCTGTTTTTTCAGCCTTATCTGCTTTTGCAACAAATGAGATAGAAAAGATACTTATCACCCGACCCACAGTTAGCGATGAGGATATAGGATTCTTACCCGGAAGCTTAGAAGAAAAAATGGAGCCTTGAGTTATTCCAATTTTTGAGAATATGAAAAACATTATTGGCAGTGAAAATGCCAAGTATCTAATTGAGAATGAGCTAATTAGAGTGAAACCAATTAGCTTTATGAGAGGGCAAACTTTTCAGAATGCGACTATTATTGTTGATGAAGCTCAGAACGTAACCCATAAACAGATGGAAATGATTATTGGTCGGATGGGAAGAAACAGCAAAATGATTATTTGTGGAGATTTAAGACAAAGAGATTTATCCAAAAAAGAATTAAGTGGTTTACCTTTCCTATTAAATAAAACTCGTGATATTTTTGAAGTAGGAAATATTGAACTTTTTACCAACCATAGACACCCGGTGGTAAATAAACTTCTAGAATTATATGAACAAAACTAAATAAAATTATGCCTTTAACACTTATTGAAAAACAAAAAGCAGTAAACTTCTGGCAACGTTCAGAAAAAACTCCAACTCTCCGAACTTTGGAAAATAACAGGCCTAAAATTCCAATGATAGTCAATTTTGAGTTGAGGTTACTATGCCCGGACACAGGAGCTTATACAACCAATATTCCTAATAGAATTTTTAATTATTATAAAAAACATAGGTAACAATCATGGATATGACTTTTCCAGATAAAAATCCCTATCTAACTCAACTAGAGCAGGATTCAAAAAATGCTGAAACTGCAGAAGAACTTGAAATGGTTTGTTCCATTCTAGAATATGTAGATAGTGTACAAATGGAAGCTTTATTAAATGACAGCTCCCCAGAACTGGATAATGAAGCTAAGGCCCCTACTAAAGAAGATATTCTCGCTGCCCAGAACACCGAAAAAACTCCCCAGGAAATACTGGAAGAGTTGAAGGCAAAGTATGGCGGAGACGAGTCGTAGTAAAGACAAAAAGAGAGCAGTTGATTCGGCTCTCTTTTTTTTTAGATTAAGATCTTGATAGGCTTTTCGTTATTTACGGATCTATAAAGCTTTGGTGAGTATTTCTTAGAGTTTTTTTTAATTTCTTTAGAAGGTGGCTTTTCTTTTACACTTCGTTTAGCAACTTCTTTTACTTCCTTTTTTTGCTTTGTTTCAAACTCATGATCATGTAAAGAAATATAAGAATGAACGTCTTCCTGAGTTACTAAAGTATAAAAAGGCTGACCTTTTTTTGCTTCATCCTCTCTTCCTAACTCTTCTATTTTTTGCAGCCCTTCTACTGGCTTTATTTTTTCAATTATAGAAGCAGTGTAGCCCAGTTTTTTATTAGGCGCATGACCTAGTATAACACAAGGATGATCATCTCCTATTAATTGAATCTCCCCATTCAGAACTTCTGCATTGTATTCAAACCTACGAAACACAACTTCATAGGTTGATGTATGTTTAAAATAAGGCATTAGTAAAAACCGTCTCCACCTTTTTTATCAGGTTTACCAAAGTTATCCCCGTAAATGTAAGCTGGTATGGGATCCTTGCCGGCAATATCTGACCATTGAGATTTGGCCATCCCTTTCTGCAATCCTGCTTTAACGCGGTTACTTGTAATAGAAGTAAACCAATCTGGATTATCTACGTTTAGAGTATCAATTGATTTAAAGTAAGGCTTGTATTCAATTTTTTCTAAGCCTTGCCTCTCCCTTTTTTCATTTAAATCTTCCAGCTGTGATATAGAAGTTCTATCACCTCTATAATAGGTTGAGTCAGAAGGTGAATTAGTAACCTCTGCATTATCTGATATACCCCGTATAACCGTTTCAATCGTTTTCTTGTTAAACCCGGGGCCGTAGATTGAGCTAATCTCATCAACAATATACTTCTGTGCTGATAAGTGATCTTTTAAACTTCCCAACTCTTGCGGCTGGATAACCCCATCGCTGAGTTTTTCACCTTTTTCTACGTTAGCACCAATCTTTACAACTGGCTTTCGGCCGGGCTCTATTTTCAATTCTCGATTATTTACGTTAATATCCCAACCACCAATACTATTTTTTTCAAGCTTAGTTATCTTGCCTCTAACCGGAGCCAGTGTAGCTTTACCACTTAAAGTTTGTGGTACTTTTAACAACTGCTCTAGTCTTGGGAATGAGGCGGCCTGGTCTCCTTTTTTTACAGCCCCACCGGTATGGAAAGTAGAAAGTGTAAGCTGGGTAGATCTTTCAGTTACGGCCTCGGAGTCAAGTACACCAACATTAGTACCTATATCGGGCATCTCGCCATTAGGCAATGATCCATAACATTTCTGGCACACGCCTTGTACACTTTTACAAGTTAAGGCGCTTCTTACATCTACCTCTTCAATTTTCTTGGCCTTCAATTTATTTAAAATTTCAGAATCAATTAAATCATTTCGTTTACCAACTTCTGGAATAGTCGAAAGAAGTGTTCTGCCCATAAGACCATTATCGGTTATATCCAGCGGTATACCTTTTTTAGTATTACAGTCTTCCTCAGTAATAAGAAGTCTTCGGGTAACCGTTAACAAAGAGTTTGTCAAGGCCCCGGACTGTTGAGTATTCACTGACTTATCCACAATACCTTTACGTACCCCGGGAAGAGTGTTGATATAGTCAAACATACCAAGGCCCTCACTATAAGATTTTAATACCGGGATAGGCACCGCGTTACCCTTAGTATCAGCTACAACACCTGGAGCAGTAAGTACCTGCCTAACGTTGCCGGCCTTAGAAGCGCTAAGAGCTCCTGTGTCAATCAGGTCAAGCATTCTGTTTTTGCCTCAAAGTGCTTTATTCTGTGCTGCCTCTATATCTTCAACCAAAGCGCTCCAAGCCTCAGTTTTTTTCTCAGGATCTTTTATTTTGTTGATTCTTTTCTCATTCTTTTTAATTAGCTCATCTCGGTACGTACGATCAATAACCATATCTTTAATAGAAACGGTTCCGCCATAGCGGTAAGCGTAGTTTGCACCAATATCTTTAAAATGATTTATAACATTTTTAAAAGTTTCGCTATCCTCTTCTTTAGCAAGTTTTTCTAAAAATTTGGATAAATCTTTTCCTTTAAAAGTTCGTGAGTAGTCTTGGTATTTTTTAGGAAGAACTTTATTTATCTCCCATTGACCTAGAGTCATCTTTTTACCATTCAAAGTAAACACATCACGCATACCGAGACCATCTTCTCTTGCCTGGGTAATACTTGTATATTTCTTATTTGTTTGTTTTCCAAACTCACTTAGCTTGCTAAGTCCAAACACATATTCATGGCTAACTCCCGGAACCAGGGAGTCATCGCCGTGCTTAAATAGTATTTTAGAAGGAAACATATGCTTGGCCTCATTCTCACCCTCACGAGTCACAGGTACCTGGACGGACATTGTGTCTTGGACAGTAATTAAATTACTTGTCATAAATATCCATGGCCCCGGAACCGTGATATCCCAGGCAGTAGTTTCTTCTATAGGCTCAATAGACTTTACTTTTTCCCAATATAAGTTATAGTTAAAAACATAATCTTTTTTCCATGATTTAAACAAATCGTTTTTAGGTCTGTAGTTTTCACATATTTTTTTTGCGGTGTCTCTTAAAATATAACCCGTTTTTTTAGACCGACTTAGAATACTATATATGGAGGCATGCTTATGCCTATCAACATATTTCCCCAAAAATTTTGCTAATTCTAAAGGAATGGGGACTATATCTCTACTATCTCGGCTCACCGTAGCTTCTTCAAGTGTTATTTTATTGGCCTTATGCTGCAAATCAATATTACCTCGAATTTTTATTAGATCGACCATCGAGATAGAAATATGATACACTGTATTACCATTACGCTCGTATGTATTTATACCAGTACGAACTCCCACAGCTGCAAAAAGCTGCTGAATTTGATAATGCAGCTCTTCTGAAATCGTTGCATAGTTTGCTTGATACTGTGGGTTTTTCTTTGCCTTGGCTTTTACTTTTGTAACCGACCCATCAGTGTCAATTAGCCCCGAGATAAGACCATATATGTATTCTGGGCCACATGTTAAGAAATCATCAGGTAATTTTTTATTAGCCGCTCCGTGGCCTATATTTTTACGTAAATACTCAGCCCATTCTTTATCTGACCAAGTTGTTTTAGTCGATGTACAATCATGCTCATCAAAATCATGTGGGGTAGTTAGAGAGTAACCCTTTTTTTCTAAAAAAGACCCAACTTTCTCTACTACTCCGGGCTCATTATTAGCGAGCATAATTTGATTTTTGTTCTTCTTAAATGACTTTGTTTTTTCTCCATTAAGCCAACCATCGCCCACCATAGCGCCCACAAAGTATCCCTCAGCTTTTGTTTTAGTCTTCCCACTATAAATATTTTTAAACCCAGCTGGAATAGGGGTTAACATCCCTTTAGCTTCCTCTGGTTTTATTTTATCTAATTTATTTTCTTTGAAATTATAACAAATTAAAGAGTGATCTCCCGAAGCTTTTACATTTTTCCCGCTTTGAAGTTTAACATCAAACATTTCTAAATTTTCGTGAACTGACCAAGCGGTCACGGACATAGGCTGTATTACTCCTTCATTTAGTGCAAAAACTTTAATAAACTCCGGTACCTTATATTCTTTTATATTTTCTTTTTCTTTTATTAATTCACCTGTATGAGGAAAATCTTTTATATGAATATTTTTTACTAAGTTTCCATTTAAAATAAATACTCTATCATTGTATATCATTCGTTTTAACCTTTCATTTAAGTTAATATTACTCTCAGAAAGATAAGAACTGAATTCGTTGAAATCAACACTTATTTTTAAATACTTTAATAAATCTTTACCCCCCGCCTTTTCAAAATCGTAAGTTACTGTTATTCATGCACTTACACAATCTCCATCAAAATCGGCGTTGAAACCGCCAACTACTAGTGGATTTAAGCGAATCTCTTTACCATCTGTAAGTTGGGGTCTAAAGGCTTGAACACTGTGCTTATGGAGGGCCGGCGCTCTATTTATAAGAACAGGTTTTTGGCCCATTACTTCCAGTAAGGCTGATTTAGCTTGTGGGGTAAAGTCCCGCGTTTCTTTTAAGGAGTTGGCCGCAGTGTAACCACGCTCTTTTAATTTTCTGACAATAAAAGGGTGGTATACATTTCTTGCGATAGTTTCTGGTATGCCAACATCATCTAAACCTAATGTAGGCTCAGGGGTAATTGTACTCCGGCCGCTAAGGTCTTGACGTTTGGCCCAGGCTTTTCCAAAGATCATTCCTCGTTTTTTATCACCCAGGTCTTTTAAAGCTCCCTTATACTTTTGTTTGCCATAAGTAATAGGATCTACAAAACCCTCCAAAGCTTTTACACTATGATAAAGTTTATTACTAAAATCAATTTCCTCTTCTTCAGTTAAAAGATCTTCGTCTAATGCTTCCTTTAACCCCTTGGCCTGTAAACCAACATCACGGTAGTGCTTGTTTATATCAGCTACCTGTAAATCTCCAGTAGGTAATGGAAGCACTGGGCGGAAAGCCGGAGGAATTACCAGAACCTTTTCCATACCGTATGCGTCTTGTGGATTCATACCTTCTTTGTGAAGACCATCCAATGTTCTAACTTTTAAATTTAATTTATTTACTTTAGTTGCTGGCGCATTCTTGAGTTCCTCTTTAGCTTTCTCAAGCTCGTCTTTTACATTCATTTCCCCAAGAGTCTCAAGAATAGCTTTAGGCCCTTTTTTAGAATTAAATTCTTTTTTACCTTTCATTATCTGATCATAATCTTTGTTAGTCAGATTCAAGATACTCTTAATAGCTGTCTCTGCCATTGGATTTGGAATCTCAGCGGGCAAAGAAATGTGAGAATATTTTTCACCAGTAGCCCCACCCGTAATATCGAGATCAAAAAGTCCACCTTTTCTGGAAGTCAAGTTTTTACCAATAAGCATAGCGCCAGGATCTGTTAGTTCTCCGGATGATAGCTTATCTACACTTTGCTTGGTCAGAGGCATAAGCTGAATTTTATTCCCATCTTTTTTGGTATCAACACCCGCAGCTCTCATGTAACCCAACATTTTTTCAAACATAAAATTACTATTAGGCTTGCCCGGTGGTAACCCTAATTGTAAGTTCCGGAAGTACTCTTCATTTTTTCTGCCCTTTATAGCTGTGGCCTCTCTTAAAAGATTTTTAGACCCATGGGCCAAGTAAGAATAAGTATCGAGTTGTCCCATCATCTGAGCACCTTTACCTGAAGGCTGCTCATCAATATCATAACCTCCAAGAGAATGAAAGTTTTGTTTCTTTTTAACAAGGTGGCGCAATTTAATATACTGCCGGTTCCCTACAAAGATTGGATTCTCTAAAGGTTTGCCTGTACGGCCGTCAGTTAAAGTTTCGTCAGGCTTTATTCCTTCTTTTTCTAACTGCTCCAAAACTTCCTTGGCTATATCATCATTTTCGTCCTTAAAATTATGAACTCTGACAGGTTCACCTTTTTTCAAGGCCAATTTACCAGCGGCCGTGTCCATCATTTGGCCAAGATTCATCCGTCCCTGAACACCCTGTGGATTTACCATAATATCAAGAGGAGTTCCGTCAGGTCTATGCGGGGCTTGATCATCTGGAATAATTTTACCAATAATATGTTTATCACCATAACGACCGGCCAACTTATCGCCTTCCTTGAAAGGATGAACACTTTTAATATAGATGTCAATATTACGTCCACTTTTTCTAACGTCAACAACTTTGCCCGGATCGGTTTCATCCCAGGTTGTTAAGTTTTTAGCATAAGGGCTGTATATCGCTTTATTTAGTTTTTTAAAAGAAATGTCCAGATCATCCAAATCTTTTTTAGTAAGAAAGGCAGCTACAACTTCACCCTCATTAAAAACTTCTCCTATCTTAGGAAGTCCATCATTATTTAATTTTTTAGAGTTATCTCTATCAACTTCTCCTGGATACTGAGCTTTAAATTTCTTTAAATTAAACTCACTCAACTTAGGATTGAAATAAACATTTATCCGATCTATAGTAGTATGGCTTAATTTTTTGGCAGCTGATTCTGTAAGTACTGCGCCATCTTCAAAAGAATTACCTTTATAAGAAACATAGCCTACACTTAAATTTTTACCAATGGCCAGTCTACCTTTGTCATTAGTGTAATTACTTTTAGCTAAAATAGTGTTGGGACCAATCTTGTCACCCTCTTTAACAACAGGCGTGGTATTCATGAACCCATCCTGGTTTAAAGGGAATTGATTATACAATCCAACTTTGTAATCTTCACCGTCATCTCCGGAGATTTCAATATAATCCTCAGAGATTTTTTTAACTTTACCGCCGACTTTCTTTTTACCGCTTTCCTGCTCAAGAGTTGGTAGTATAAATGATCCTACAATATCTTCATATGCAACTTTGCCGGGCTTTTGATCAGATATGGTTAAAGGCGTGTCAGGGTTGTCAAGTGGTAAGGCTTGAGTTAACATACGCCCGGCCGTACTTCCTCGGTTACCCTGAGTATTTTCAAGATAAGGAACTAAATTAGAATTAAAATCAAACAAACTCCCGGGCTCAGAGAAATAAAAGTCAACTTCTTTTTTATTTACAATAGCTGGTTTGTGATTTTTCAAAACTTTTATTTTATCACCAATAGGCACAACCTTACCATTTTTTCTTTTGAACTGGTCAGGGAACCCAACAACTGAATTATATGTGTCCATCGGAGTTTTAAATTCTCGTTTACCGGACTTTGCCATATAAACTGGTGTAGCTAAGTCATTACCTATCTTAGCTGCTTGGCTTGTAAGTCCAATAGATACTCCTACTTTTAATGATTCAGGTGTGCTAAGACTATCTAGAAATCCAATTTGGGAGGGGTGAACGTCTCGAGTCTCCATGGTAATAGAGTGCATATTTTGGATACCACCCTCTCCCATAGAAGTTGTTTTACGAGCATTTGTAAGCATTGCCACGGGATTAGTTTGTGGCGGAGTGCTACTAAGATCCCCCTTAGTGAAAAAGTCTCGTACAGGCTTAGTAAAAATGTTACTAGGAACTACATCCCTAACTTGCTCTCTGTTACGCAAGGCATTCTCTAATTTTTTCTGTATAGTTGGGGTATGAGCCTTAAAGTATTCCTCTACCAAGTCATTGGGAGCATAAATATTCTTAAATATCAGCGAATCACGTTCATCAGGTTTTTCTTCACCTTTATTAATTTTTAAAAGTTTTACAGACGAGTCAAGAAGTGCATTTGGGGTTACTACCTCATGAGATTTCCCAAGAGTTATTTTTGTAACTTCGCCATTCATTCTAGTGCCTTTGAAATATTCTACCAGGCCGTCTGAAACCTCTCCTAAAGATTTAGGTACTCGGTTTGAAACAAGTTTAGTATAAAGGTCTCTTAGTTCGCTTTCTTCGGTTCGATTAAAACCATTTTTATTAGTTTGAAAAAGCTCATCTCCCCAAGCTTTTCTCATTTCTGAGTCAAACATACCTAAATTAGTTAGAAGGGTATAAAGTCTATATTTACGTGTACTATTGCTTAGGCTAAGCTGAAAAATTTCTTTTTGTGGGTTAAGCTGTATAGATAAGTTAGACCCCTTCTCCAAGTTAAATTCGCTTTCGAGCTGCCCGTTTCTCTTGACTCTTGAGTAAACCCCACTCTTTCGTCGAAGCTGGTTGGATACCTGGTATTCATTGCCACCAATAATAAGGCTAAGACGGTTAGTAATTTTGGGGATAGCGCCTACTTTTGCGCCTTCTCTTTTCGATATAATTTTGCCAGACTCTTTATCCTGTATATAAATATCGGCAGTTACAGGAACTTCTCAGCTTTTACGGTTCAGCTTTGTTTCTCGCTGTTGTGGGAAATCAGTGTCACTTAAAGTGTCGTCAATATTGATATTTTCTACTTTTAAAACCTTACCATCTCGCTCAATTGGGAATATTGACGTTATACTTTTCTTGAGAGATTCTTGTAAATCTTTATTTTGTATTTTATAATCGAATAAATTTTGCATTAGGGTCTTCTAAATTTTTGAGATTGTTAATCCCTTAAATATAAATTTAATAGTTAAAAAAGTCAATTAAAATAGGTATAAGAATAATGTGGAAAACATTAACTTAAAAAAAAGTAGATGGGCGAGCGAGTCGATATCTTTGATATCGGCGGAGACGACTAACAGTTGTTGACTCGTCCCCACGCATCTAGTATTGGTAGGCTCGTGTAGGGCAATACTATCAATACTAGAAGAATTGAAGTTCTCGAACTGAGGCTTCTTTTTTATGTTAGAATTATAGAATTTAAATTTAATAGCATGTTAGACGTAGCTTGTACCATTATACATTTAGTGGGATATTTTATGGACAACAAGCAAACGCAAGACGACAATGACAACTATAATTCATAACAGACAATATTAAAACCCTAATTTTTTTAATTAGAAATAACAACACTCCAGAAGAAATATTAACAATAGATTAATAATGGAAACAAACAACATCAAAGAAATCGTTACAAAGTTAAATTCAGTAGAAGACGAACTAGCCATGTTTCACGTGGAGAGGGATTTTGAGATCCGGGGCCACCTTTTGGCTGTAATTTCAAATATGAATCTTTTACTATTTGGCCCTCCCGGTGTAGGTAAAACTATGTTGGCCAAAGATTTATCTAAACACATAAAGTCCGGACAATTTTTTAGCTGGTTGATTTCCCAGTTTACTGTCCCCGACGAACTAGCCGGAGCCCCCTCACTAAAATCCCTTGAACAAGATAAGTTTGAGAGAAAAACCGAGGGCAAACTTCCAGAAGCCCACATTGCTTTTTTAGATGAAATTTTCAAAGGCAATAGCGGCGTACTAAACTTCTTACTACCAACCCTTAATGAGAGAGTGTTTCATAATGATGGTAAGGAAGTTCCTATTCCACTGCTCACACTTATTGCAGCTTCTAACGAGTTGCCCGAAGAAGGAGATAATCTGGAAGCAGTTCTAGACAGGTTTGTTTTAAAATTTCATGTAAAATCTATACATGAGAAGCCTAACTGGATCCGGATGATGAACAATTTCCTAGAGATGGGACAGCATACACCTAAAACTTTTCTTACAATTGATGAGCTAAAAGTTGCTCAAACTGAAGTTAAAAAAGTACAAGTACCGCTGGGTATTCAAAAACTAGTACTTGAGATTAAAGATGAAATTTCAAAAGATTCTATTGTAGTTTCCCCCCGGGTTGTTAATCAAAGCTTGAGGGTAGTACAAGCAGAAGCCATGTTGAATGGTAGGTCAGTCGTTAATGAAGACGACTTAGAAGTTCTTAGACATACTTTTTGGTCTGAACCAGAGCATGAGAAGATTATCTATTCAAAGATTCTGGCAAAAATTTCTCCGGACAAACAAGCACTGGAAAACTTGTATGCAGAAGCACAAGATCTTTACGAAGAGTACAAAGCTATTGAGAATAAAGGTGATGATGAAGTAGCAACGTTTATTAACCTTGTTCAAAGTTTAGGACATATAAAAGAGAAGTTTGATGTAATCAGATCAAACATTAAAGAAAAAGGAAAGACCACCGGCCTTGCAGATAAGTATCTAAGCTCTATCACAAAATATATAAACGAAATTCTTCGTGACGGCGTAAACATGGGAGTTTAAATGAGATATCTTGGAAACAAAATTAAAAAATCCATTTCGGATGATCTAAAATTTAGTGAATATTCAATTTTTGTATCTCAGGTTGAAAAAGATGATTTCTTAGAAGACACGCTTAAAAAGAGCCCTAGGCTCATGAAAGTAATTGAAGAGGAAGAAGAGGAGTACCCCGAAGTATATGAACTAGCTTTGGATATTTATAACTCCTTATATAAATATAATCCCCTATTGTTAAAAGAAGAAATTATAAAATTTAAATATATTTTAAATTATGGGGCTATAAAGCAGTTATTACAAAATCCTAAGTATAAAGAAATTAGGAGTATAACCCGTGTTGATGAGATGTCTTCATTGATTGGAACAGAGATGTTCCTAAAAGAAGTAATGGTAACAATCCGAGACCTTCAAGAGAAATATAAAGAGAAATTAAAAGCTTATGAAGAGGCCAAGAAAAAGGCCAAGGAAGAGTATGATAAGAAAAAGGAGGAAAGTGGGGAAAAGGATAACTTTACTCTAGAAGAAGCTAAAAAGAAGTTAGAAGAGTCAAAGAAAGATCTCCGCAAGCTTTATAAAAACAAGCAAAAAAGACAGCTAAAGAAAGCTATAAATGATCTTCAAACAGAAGTTAATGGCGTACAAGACACTATTGGCAACTGGGGTTTGGGTAATGATCAAAGTTACCAGCAAATGCCGTATGAAGAAAAAATGCAAATGCTCAACGATTTAAACAATAATAAAAAGTTGAAAAAGATAGCTTTATTGGCCGGGAAATTTATGGAAATTTTTCTGGAAGGTAAAAAAGCTAAAACTAAGAAAACTCGGTCCCACATTGAAGACGTCACAATGGGAGACGATGTTCCAAGGGTTTTATGCTCAGAGCTTATGAAGCTTAGACACCCAACCTTACGAAAACAGTTTATCAAAACTTACTCTGAAAAAAGACTATTACAGCATGAGTACGGAGGAAAAGTTCGTAAAGGTAAGGGCCCGATTGTGTCTTTGGTTGATTGCTCAGGTAGTATGTCCGGTGAAAATGAGGTTTTTGCAAAAGCAATATGCTTAGCGTTATTGAACGTTGCAAGACGACAAAAGCGCAGCTTTATGGTTGTTCACTTTGATAGTGGCGCAGCAGCAGAAAATCTTAAATCTAATAAGTTTTCCCGCAAAAATCCTTACAATATAAAAGAGGTCATTGATATGGCTTCCTATTTTGGAGGGGGTGGAACTGAGTTTGAGCCCCCTTTAGAGCGAGGCCAACAAGAAATCAATAAGGAAAAAGAATTCTCAAAAGCTGATCTAATTATGATTACTGATGGAAATTCTGCAATATCTGATAGATTCTTAAAAGACTTTTTAGACTGGAAGCATAAGAAAAATGTTAATATTTTTTCAATATTAGTAGATAAGGGATGGGCTTCTACAGCCACCCTTAATGAGTTTTCAGACAAAGTTGAAACAATAGATAATATTGATTCAAAAGGAAATCACGTAGCCAGAAGCTTGTTTTCAACGCTCTGGTAATTTTTACAAAGAAGGTAGTTAACACTATGAATTAAGGGAGGGCAGACAGCTCTCCCCCTATTCTAATAAAAGCGGTTCGCTTTTATAGAGAAGTAAATAAGAAACAAAATATTAGTTTTATTTTTTAGGGATCTCTTAAAAACTAAAATTATTAAGTACCTAACAAATTTATGAATACTAAATTAAACTTAATACTAAATGAAGACCACCTAAAAGAAGTAATAGCAGCCGGCCCCCAATCATATTATCTTTGTTATAAGATTAAAAAATCTAGCGGAGGGAGTCGGCTTATTAGTGCGCCACAGGGCGCTCTTAAAAGCCTACAGGAGGAGATTTTACATAAAATATTATACCTGAAAGATCCCCATGAGTGTTCTATTGGGTTTACCCCAGGCTCATCAATTACTGATGGAGCAGATGCTCACTTGGGGGCCAAGGCTATATTAAATATTGACTTAAAAGATTTTTTTCATTCTATAAAATATCCAGATGTTCAAAAAGTCATGTCCAGTGTATTGTCGCATTTGTCAATGAATATACAAACTGAGAATATAGAGTTTAAGGACGCTAGGTTGCTAACAAACTTAACAATATATAAGTATCGGCTACCGCAAGGAGCACCAACATCGCCCTATCTGAGTAACCTGGTAGCCTATCATATGGATGATAATTTAAATGACTTTGCAAAAAAGAATAATTTAACTTATACACGTTATGCTGATGATATGTCTTTTTCACACAAAACAGGTGATATTGATATGCTCCCAATTTATAAACAAATTGTGCCCATTGTTACTAAGTATAACTTTAAGATAAACAATAAGAAAACAAGAATACTGAGAGATCATCAACGGATGACTGTTACTGGAATTGTAATAAATGAGAAGAAAGGAGTTCCAAAATGGAAATGGAAAAACTTTAGAGCTGAATTACACAATCTAATTAAATCCGGCGAAACAATATCAGAAGAAAAACATCAAAAATTATTAGGATATGCACAATGGTTAAATCAATTAAATGCAAAAAAAGCCGAACCTTATTTGAAGCAGGTTGGAAACATTCCTTACAGGAAATCCTAAAGCAGAGACAAAAAAACATATATCTACAAGAATCCAGAGTAATATTACCCTTTGGGTATCATAAGGCTGAAGCAAATGATACCCCGTTCTTCTTTAAAATTGAGATGGACATAGATAAATATAGCGATACTCTTGATGAGCTCTTTGGAACTGATTTTACGGGTTATGGCGATCTAGATGAAAAAGATAGTCAAAATTTTAAAGACACTATTTTTGAGCATAGTAATAATACTATTCCCATGGTAGGGTTTGTAAAAAATATGTCTAGAGATCGCACAATGATGGGTATACGTCAGACGTTTGTAGGAACGATAAATGAGATCACAAAAATTGATTTCAACGCAGGCTTTCAATACAAGTGGGATAAACGCAAAAAGTTAGTATCCATTACATACTACCTAGGCTCCACAGCTCCAAAGGTGGTAGAAAAATCAGCAATAAAATTATTAAGGGAATGCCAGGCCTTCTTTACTATTTATACAGAAGAGGGGAAAAATTTATTAAATAATATGGTATAAGAATAGTGAGGATAACCTTATCCTCAATTTTTAATTCAATTTAGTTTGGTAAGATTATGAAGAAAAAGCAAATCTTTACCGAGAATTCTAAAACGATATTGTCTGTAGATTTTGACCGGCGCACTACGTGCCCCCAATTCTGCGACTACTGTTATGTAGACAATATGGAAAATATTTATCCAGCATACCTGGATAAGATTAAAAGAAATAATTCTCGAGTAAAAGACAACGCTGAAAACTTTGCCAGACAACTGAACACAGAATACAGAAAACACAGAAAGTCAAAGTCCAAAAAAATGAAACGTTTGGACAAAATGCCAGTACGGATTTATGGTAGCGGAGATTACATCAAAGACCATTATAACTTTCTCAGTAATTTAAGCTTCAAATTTTATATTATCTCAAAATCCTTAACAATGAAAGATTTTTCAGATGACTTAAATTTATTAAGACAACTCCCTAATTTAACTAGGATTGTTTTATCCTTCGACAATGAAAACATTAAACATTATTCCAATGTTAAGGAATTATACAAAACAGATGGAATACAATTTGCTTTTACTGGGACCAGCGAAGATTGGATACTACAAACCGAGTTTAATGAAAGGAAATTTGGAATATTTTTTAATATAGGAAAAAAGAAAGTAGATATTGAAGCTAACAAAAATATCCGTGAGTCCTGTCCGGCCCTGAGTAAGAAGATTTCCCACGCAAAAGCTTGCAGTAAATGCAACAAATGCTGGCGAAGCTCTAAAACTAAAGGCGAAGACTGGAACTTATTTTAATAGCAAAATAAGATACACCAAAGCCGAATCGGCTTTGTAGAGTTCATACGATAATCCCTTTGGCTCCGAAGTCACACCTTGCTTTTCGACAAAAAAAAGAACTTCGCGCAGTGTGACTTGACTATTAGGACTGTATTGCAAACCTTAAAGTATTAAATATACGGATCTATAAGTACAATAAGTTCTACCCTTTCAAAAAAAAACTCTAGGTAAGGAGGAATGAAAATTTTAAAGCTTGGACCATGTGGTTCATGAGCTTGCGCTCTAGACCAATTGTCATCCTTTAAAATTAAAATACACCTTCCCCGCGATATTTTTTGTGACAAACATAGAGAGAAGACTAGGTCTCGGGGATAATCCTTAAAGTATTAAACCTAGAACCTAAAAAAAAATATATATTTTTATATAGTTACCAAAAAAAAGTCCCAAACGGTGGTTAAACACAATAATAGGGTAGCCTTGTAACGCTTCGTTACAGTGGGGTAACTCGATAAGATTTATATCTGAATCTGTTCTGGCAGATAAGATATTGCCTAAGTAAGTCAAGATCTTATCGGTCTGCGACCGGGAAGTTCAGAACCGAAGTATATAAGAATATGGGTAGACAGCACCTTATTAAAGCTGCGGAGGAGGATTGGATTAATGGCGGTGGAGATAAATAAGTCTCACAAAATAAATTTATGTTTTATTATTAGAGAGTAATAAATGGTAATTAGCAGCGATTCGCTGTTAAAGCTTTAGTGTTTACTAACAATGCTGGCCGAAGTCTTGCGACTTCATTTTGCTTCACAAAAATACCAGCATCATTAGCAAACGGAGATGACAGTACTATAGGGTCTGCTATTCACTGCACTGGACTTGCGCCGGGATCCGATGAGTTTGATGGACGACTCACCTTGCCCATTTTCGAATTCTTCATCTTGGAGTCCTGAGCGGGGTGTTAACCGCAAGACCTGGTTGCTCAATTGAGTATACGCGAGACTTGCAGCCTACACCGGTGGACGCAGTTTAGCTGAAGTCAGATTTTTGAAGGTTGTCGAACAGAATACTGAAAGAATTAATATTAAGTAGAATAGTTCTGGCTTATTTTGGTCGACATACCTTTAATAGACAATCATCTCTTGATATTGTGAGGCTTAATCGCCAAAAAATAGAGAGTTGATACCTCTCTATTTTTTTAGATTAAGATTTTTTTGGCTGACTTCATTTAACGGTGAGCATGGAGCGGCCCAACTTATCGAGCGTGGGCCCGTATTCTTCTATAATTTGTGCTGAATCGCTGTTCATTAGCTCCTCGTATTCTTCACGATTCTTGTCGCTATTAAGATTGAAAACCTTAATTTTCAGTTCTCGGTCTACATCTTCTTCGCCACTAATAAGTAAATTTATAAATTCCATATTAATTGACATATTTCAATATTAGTTGACTTTTTCTGCTTCGGGATCTTCTTCTATTCTCTCCCATTTTTCATTATCCTCGGCGAGCTTAATTTGTTCTCCCTCATAGGGAATCCTTTTAATCTCACCGCTCTCTTTATTTTGGTATACTTCATATGTTGCGTATTTTTCCATGATATTAAGGTCTAGGTTCTCCGCGAGTATTCGCTTTAGTTTTTTCTTTTTTTCTAGGCTTTGATTTATTACTTTCTCGTTCGCCCGGAGTCTTTTTATTAGGAGGATTCTTATCTACATCGGGATTACCAGGCTTGCCACCTTGCTCGGCCCCGCTACCTGGGATGATACCACTATTTCTAAACATTTCCACAGCTTCCATCACAAGCGCATAAGTTGTTGGGCTTTTCTTAGATAATTTATCCATTTGAAGCAGTTGCTGCTCAGGTGGAAGATACATCATCTGCATCGCCATAGCTTGAATTAAGTCTAAGAAATTCTCTGGTATTTCGCCCCTCTCCTCTTGTATTTCATTTTGCAGGTGCTCCATTCGAACTCTTAAGTGCTCTCGTTGAGCTTCAAGCTGGGCCCTTATGTTGTACTTCTCAATAATAACTCGAGACTCGCCCTCAGCTTTTGCCGTGGCTTTTTGAGTTTTGACTTGTTGCTCTCTCATCCCGTCAACGCTTTGGTTAAGTTCTTTCAGTACTTCCTCATAATCCCAGCCAAAAGCATCCAATAATTTAGGATCACTAAGTTTACCCATTTCTGAAAGCTGGAGTAATAGCTGCTTAGAAGCATTATCATCAGTCATCTTAAATTTCTTAAATTTAAGTTTAACTTTAGGGTAATTTAAGTGATGGTGAATGGCCGGCACAACAAAGAAATTTAAAAATTCCATAAGCTGATTCCGGTATGTTAAAAACATGTTCTCTACAATACGCAGAGATATTGAGGATCCAGTCCATGAGGCCCCACCTTTGATAAATTCAATAGGCACACCTTGAGAGTTAATAACAGTTTCTTCAATAAATTTCATTTCCGGAGTAGTCATTAAACCTCTTGCATTACCACCAAGCTCTTGATAAGCTATTGGGATAGGGAATACAGCAATATAATTAGGATCTTTTCTCCATTTTTTAATTGTGCTTTCCATTTGGCCCGTCCACTTAGGTAAGTTCATCTGAGTAAGCGGATCTAATGTAGCAGTATTTGCAGGCGACACGGCCTTTTTAGGGACGATGTGTTCATTAGCAATAGCTTCATTTCCTTTCTTTAAAATTTGCAGGTAATAGATTTGTCGTATAGCAGACAAAATAGTTGGCTTTCCCCAACCCATATCTGATTCACTAAGCCCCGGCTTCTTGAAATGGTAGAAGTTTTTATTGTCAAACTCAACCTGTCTACCCTCCCGTACAGCTTCCAAAAAGATAAGGGGAGTATTTTCAATAACAAACTTATCCCCCATCATTATCTGCTTACGTAGTAGATTAGGTATCTGGTAATAATAACGACTCTCACCACTAATAGGGTGGTATTTAATTTCTATATTCTCTGGATTCCACCTAACGAGCTTGAAAGCCTCAATAGTATTGATAGGCTCATCCTCTACTTCCATTTCTCTTTCCATCCCGTCTATAGTGGCATAGAATTTATATTTTTTGTACTTCCACTTTAGTTTACTATCATTTAAAGCATACCTAGTTCCAGTCTGCGGATCTCTTAAGTACCTTTTGAATTTTAAAAACCTGCTTATAAAACAGTTACCATAGGTGTTATAGTCGAGGCCAATCTCAATTAATTTGGTTGTAATCTTTAATTTCTCATGGAGAATTTTATCATATTTATTTCGAGTCTCTGTCTTTGTATCTTCATCATATAAAATATCTGTAAGAGGGTATTCCGTTATTTTTCTAACAACATTACTTAGGAATGGATCTGTATGAAAAAATGAGTGACAGTATTTAAACAGACTCTTAATATTGCTGGGTATATAATTTTTACTTAAATCAAAAAATGGGTTGGGATACTTTGTAGTATTCCATGAAAAGTCATCCGCCATTTTATTTTGTGTATATGGATCTACTGGCATTTATTTATCCTTCTAATTTAAAATTTTCAACATAGTGTAGAATTTTAGCAAGCTTGATGGCTTGATTTTCAATAATATCCTCGTCGGATTCTATTAAAGTTTCCTTTTCTTTAAAAAGCTTTTGAACTTTTATTAAATTTTCTTTTTTGTTATTTTCATAGAAAGGAGGCAAAAAGATAATACCGGCCTGTTCATGTATAAATTGAATATACTTTTTAATCTCGTGGCTAAGGTCAAAATCCTCCCCTGTTATTTCTTTCATTTTCATTAAGCCATACCAAATATGCTCGGGAAGGACTCCCTCTAGCTCGTCTACGTTTGGCTCAATATTATTTAAGACATGGATAACATTCTCAAAAACATAAAAATCTTGGAAAGGTGCGTCTGTATTCTCAATAAGCTTATTAGTCATATCTTTTAATACAGTTAAGGAGGGAGTTTCCTCCCCCCTAAATTTACGAACGGTTTCAGGCTCAATATACTCGAGTTTTTTATAAATATTTTCTATCTCTTTATTCGTCATCCTCGTCCTCTTCTAATAAGGCTTCCTCATAACATCCCGCTGCAACGGCAGTCAGAGGCTCGTCAACTTGTCTAATTTCGCTAATCTCTAGAGGAAAATCTTTGGAAGTAAATTGCTCTTCAAATAACTCTACAAAGCCTTCTGGCATGCTTGTCCCGCCGCCTACAACTATAGGCACTGCGTTAGGAAATGTTGGCATCTCATCGCTGCTCTCAAATTGGTTGGCAACATTGGCCAAGGCATACCTAATTAAAGCTGCGTAATAGGTTTTAATTGCATTGTGTTCTCGTGAGTTTGCTTGTGCATTAGGCGCTATTGAGTAGTCACCTTTTTCTTTTATTTGCTGAGCTTTAGCTTTGCTAATTCCGCAGTCAGTGGCTACTTGTTGGTCAATCCAATCTCCGCTCTTTGAAACAGCAAAGTGTAGCGCACTCATTCCCATGTACATGATGGCAATATTTAGCATACCAGCTCCAAAACTCATAGCAATTCCTGTATATTGGTCTTCAGCTAATCCGGTCATACCTAAAGCTACCGCTTCATTAATACTTCGGGCTCTAAAACCATAAAATTCTATAATTTGTTTTAGAATATCCTCATGATAGTCTACTTGCCGGTCTACATCAATTGGTGTTCCGGGAACACAATAAACAACTTGACTACCAGGAGAAGCTTCTCCCCCAATCAATAAACCTACAATATGCTTTAAAATGGGTAGGGCGTCTTTTTCAGTAGGGTTTAACAGGCCATCTTTCATGGGACGGCGCAGTTCTTTACCTGTGAATATATTCGCATAATTAAATGCGTCCTGTCCAATAATATGCAGAGTATCATTTAATTCTACATAGGGGACTTTCATTCTTTTTAATTGTTTTTTAGTGGTGATTTCTTTTTCGATTGATAAAAAGGCATTTCGTTGAATAGTGGTACCACTACCATCTACACTTACAAAGTTACCCGTTCCGCAATCTAAACCAATAAGGCTTTTTCGTGATATATTATCCATTGAATGAATCTGTTATTTCTAGGTTCTTCCAACTGTTAACAGGTTTACTGCCTTCAATTGGTATTTCTTTAGTAGTTTTCTGTTTTCTGTTTTCTGTTTTGCTAGTTGTATTGGTTGTAGTCGAAACATTACTACCCATTTCGGGCAGCGAAACATTAACATCAATATTTAGTACTTGAGGTTTCTCTGTCTTCTTATCTACAAAGTAAACCCATACTAATATAGCTACTAATAATAAAATGATTAAAAATTCCACAAACCTTAAATTAACTTCTGTATTTCTTTTTTAATAGGGCGGGGAAGAGAATTATATACGTCCAGACCATCTTCTGAAATTAAGTCACTAACAGCTTCTGTGCCAACGATAGTTGATAGCTGGCCCCGGTCAATACTTCTTATTTGTTCAAGGCTAATACCTGATGCTGTTTTTTCAATCTGTCCTTTAAAAACACAAAGGGCAGGATTTGAAATACCTCGGCCCCAATGCTTGTCCAGTCCGTAAGTTTTATCAACTCTTTCTAAGAGTGTAGCAACTTTTGAAGGTCCGTGATTTTCAGCAGTCTTTAAAAGGTCTTGGTATGTCTTATGTTCGCCCTCTTCCAAGTATTTTTCTCTGGTACGCAGGTGAAGACCTAACTCACTGTTGAAGCTGTTGATGTCCAGACTAGCAAATTTCTCAATGTTAGATCCGGAAATGTCAACACCAAATTTTTCAGATGCTTTAGAAACATTTTTTGCATATTCAATAGCGTCTGACGGGTCAAACTCGTGAGCATACTTATTAAAGTAGTCAATAGATTGGCCGGCGTCCGCAGCAGAATTAAGAGGATATCTTTTTTCTGACGGGAGGGCATAGTCAATAATTTCTTGTGATGCTAGTTTTTCAGTAAACTGATATTCATCAACATCCTCCAAAGAAATTTTATTGTCAATATACGAAGCCTGCGCTTCAATTGAATTTATGTTCTCCGGAATATTCAAGCCGTACTCACTAGCTGCAATTTTTAAATTGTGGCCGGCAACCTTTACAAGCTCCTCGGGTAGTTTGTCCCAGGAATCTTCAAGGAAGGCTATATTAAGTTCGGTAAGTTCTTTTGTATATTTAGCATATTTTTTAATTGAGCCTTGCATAGGGTTGTCAATAACCAAAGCAAAGTCTGAGTCGGGTCGCTCAATTTGTTCGTCATAGTCCGGCACACTAGCAGTTTTTGCTTCCTCAGAAAGAGGAGCAATAACAGATGAAATTTTTTCTAAATTGCCTGCCAAAATGTTGTCAAGTATATCGTAATTATAAGAAGCTAATTTTTTCATTTTATTAATTTTGTTAAATTTCTTTTAGGATATCTAAATATACATTACTAATAACTAAAAGTCAAAACAGAAAAGGCCCCTTAATTGAGGGGCCTTTCATAGCACGCGAGATAGGATTCGAACCCATGGGGAAGGGTTGGAAGCTTCCCAACGATTTTGAAGATCGCCGCATTTGACCGCTCTGCCACTCGCGTATAAAAAAGAAAGGGACTCAGCCCCTTTCTTGGTAATATTTAATTCACCTCCTTTAGTCTTCTTTAATTATTGGATCTAGTATCATGATTTGTCCTACCGAGAATTTCTTATTCAGGACTTCAAGGTCGTCCATCGTGAGTAGGATATTAAATGAAATATCGATTTCATCTTGTCCAAGCTCTAACAGCTCTTGATTATATTTTTTAGGATCGGTTAGCATAATTTTGCCTTCTACCTCATTCCCCTCATCGTCTTTTGGTGGGATGTAATTTCCATCCTTATCTTTTTCAGCATACTGCTCGACCAATTCACCTCGAGCTTTCTCAAAGTCTTGGTGGTGAGTGCTAAGCTTTTTTAGAATTTTACCAATTCTATAGCTAGTTTTTACATTCATCTCTTCTTCGGCTAGGTTGCCAAGAAATGTGAACATATTAGCTATTTCAAAATTTGTTAGTTTCATAATTTACTTTTTACTTTTTACTTTAGTTGTTTAAACAATTAATTGAGTAGAAATATAAAAAATATTTTTACTAAAACAAAGAAATTTTAGGAAAACTTAACTTTGTTTTATAATTAATAAAATAAAGGTCATTATTCAAATCATAAGAGAGGGAAAGGTGAGCACCGCCTCGTGTATTAAGCCCAATAGAGGGACCTATGTAAAGATTATCCAGGGCGGGTGAAGCGCCTAGCAAGATTCCCGCATTTAATGTAAACAGAGGCAAGCGCTCCTGTTTAACATAATTATTAGTGACCGTAATAACCTTAGTGTCAATTTGCCGGGTAGACGCAATTTCTCTTTTATAAAAATATTTAACCCTAGAGGATTCCAGTGTGCCCAGTACTTCACTATAAACGGTCCCAGATATGTAGTTATCACTAAAAAATGTTTTATAGCTGCGTGAATCTGGGTTACTACTTGGAGAACTCCCAGTTATAATAACACTGTCAATTTTTGTAACATATAATGTATCAGCCCTAAATATTTCTATGGTATCAATACGGCCCGGTATAAATTCCTCAGTAACGTCTGTAGAATCTTTTTGTAAATCTTTTAAATCAGGTATTTGAAAATATTGAACATAGCCCATTCACACAGATAAAATAGCAACTAAACCCAACAATAATAATTTAATTATATTATCCATTTTTAATCCTTGTCTTGTTCGTTTTCTAATAAAACTCGGGTATATTGAGTATTAAAAATAACTTCAATACGCCCAGCAGCATCACTATAAATATGTTGAATTTCATTCAGATTATCTTTGTTCCGTCTATAAACTGAAGGAGACATAAAAGCTGTGAACATTCCTATTGTAGTTTTTTCTCCATTAATCCGAATTGGCTCTGCATACATATACTCAAAATTATTTTCTTCCAGGAAGTAATAAACTTCTTCCATTTCATTCCGTAGGCTATCTGTTCTAACTACAACAAACGGGCCATCAGCACTCCATACTCTGTCAGCCCACCGTATATAAAGATTCAAAGGTACATCTTGATAACGCATAGCCAGCCGAGCAGAACCGCGCTTTACGCTCTCATCAAGTAGCGACATTTTCCGGAATGGAAAAGGTCCAATCTTTACTGTATTGTGGTAACCCCAAACTGATACTTGGCTAGAGTTAGTTAACGTCCTTGATTCAACAATTATTTCACGCATTAGTAAATCGTTTTGTAGTGTGGTAAGCCCAAACTCTTCTAAGAATATTTCTCTAGAGCTTTGAATAGTTTCCTCAATAAGAAAATCAAGACTACTTATTGCCCGGTATACGTACAGGGAGCCTAAGACTATAACTGAGGTTAGTAATAGAATAGCTACATGACTTCATGTGAGCTCTTTTAGTTCAGATAAAAATTTAAACACTTCTTATACAATAGGTTAATTGAAAAAAAAATTGATACTTTAATCTATTATAAATAAGCGAGTTAATCAATTTTTTACTATAAAATAAATTGATCGTATGCTAATTTCATATTGGCTCTGAATGCTGAATAAGAATTATCATCGCACCCCGTCCATGTATTTTCTGAAGTAGCTCGTTGCCAAAACAGAATTCCATGTACATCGGCTTGATTAGCAATCCACTCCCCATACCATAGGGGAGAATCATCGGTGGATCAGGCGTAGGAGTTACATTAAGCTAACTAGCATAAATATATAAAGATCTTTCTACATCTACATAGCTTGGATTTTCATAATGAATGTCATCCCGATACCCATAAAAGATATATTTATTACCCAAAAATTCTATTTCACCCCCTAAGGCACTTAATTGTCCAACTTCACTACATGTAGGACAAGTAGGCTCATCAACGCCCGTATTTAGGCTATAACCACCCGTTGTCCATGGGGCATCATAGCCAAGTCTTTTATGTATAGCTGTGGGGACAATAGGATCTTCTGAAATTTTTGTAAAATTTATACCATCGTCTGATTGAAATTCAATAGGGTATGTGGGGCCTGTTATACGGGTTACCCCTACCTCACCTCTATAGTCTTGTATAACTCTATCAGCTTCTCGCCAAAAAACTTTTATAAAACCGCGATACTTATTTATATTAGTATCCCAAAAGACGTTTGGGGAGTAGAAATCTGGTTTGAGATTCTGTGAGTAATCCCAGTAATCCATTGGGTCCATAATGATTTGACCTTGATTACTTCAGTTAGATGTTCAGTCATCATTGGAATGGTAAGAAACACCCCTGCGATCAATTTCAGGGTTTTGGTCGGAGGGCCAACCGCCGTTGGCACTAGTACCCCTTATTCGGCCATAAGCTACATATTTACTTTTTTCAGGATCTCAGAAAAAGGAAAAAATTGTGTCTGTTTTTCAATTAAAAGCTACTCCTAGGTCTGTTCAGGTTATACCATCAGAGCTTGAGTAAATATGCATATCCCCTCCGCTAGGTCCAAAGCCTTTCCAGCCATTGTGATAAAATACCCGTAACCTACTTGTTCCGGTGGATGGTAGATTAAGTCTAACCGGGTCTGCTCAATTCACCATATCTGAAGTTTGAGTAAACCACCCTTCCTCAGTTGTTCTATTCTGATAGTACCCCCGTAGTATATTATTTTGAACTACTACCCCAGATCACACCGTACTATTAAAGTTGGGCATATAAGCAGTGTCCCCGACTTCCGCGGTAATAAGTTTTGTAAGGTTAGTATTAATCTGGTTAGGTGAAATTTGCCCTCCTATTGTAACCGAAGATCCAGTAGTTTCATAATATGGCTGTGAAGTAGTCTCACCATTAGCATTAACTATTTTAAGCTGGAACTTGTGGGAAGTTCCGGTATTTAAACCTGTAATAGATATAGTGCCGTCTTTGTTAGCTGGTATACTATTTCACGTAGCCATTGTTTATTTATTTAGCTTGGGAATTTGAGTTGCCTTTTTTATTGTCGTTAGGAAGAGCTTCGCCTCGATCATCTTTTGTGCTTTTAGGCTTTTCATTCCATTTTATGTAAAGAAAGTAAACAAAAGCACCAAAAAAGTTCCAATTATAAATTCCATAATATTTATTATTTTAAGTTGATATTAGGTTTTAATATACAATAGTTCTTTTAAAAAATCCAGGCTATTTAATAACAAAGACCATTAGGTACAAGTAACGGAAATGATGCCGCTGTAAACTCAATCAGATGTGTCTCCACTTGTAATCTCAGTGCGTATGCGCATTCTTACATTAGTATACCCTGACTGAGTTCCACAAACGTTTATATTATTTAAACTAGTAGAAGAAGAAGAAGCATTATTAAAAAATGACCACCCAGTATAATTATACTGAATCTCAATTCTATACCCGTCATGGGAGCCAGAGGGGTGACTCCAGCTTAATGACGCATTTTCTGAATATGTACTTTGTAATAAAACCCCTGTTGGTGGGTTGACAGGTGTTGTAAAATATTCTAGATCAGGTAATAAACTCACCGAGGAAGTACCCAATTTTCCCTTGGCCTCAATTCTATAATCTGTCCCCCCCTCTAAATTTGATACAGTAACAACACCCGTTTTATTTCCGGGGCTAATAGAATCTTGATTACCCTCTTGTATTGTTGTAAATCCTTTTTTTACAGCCCAGAATATTTTTGCAGTTTGGTGGTCTGTATTCAATACCCTAAAACTTGCTTGATCTGAACTTACTGATACATCAGTAATTGTTGGAGTATCAGCTCGTCGAGAAACCTCTGAAGTTCTGACTTGGAAAGTATTTTGATTGTTATTTGAAATAATTACATAATATCTGCTACCATCATCAAGCGAATTGCTTGACCCGTTAGCTTGGGTAAATACATGTGAGGGGTCGGGGCTTCCATTGTTGTTTAAATTATAAATAGTTAAATCATCCAGGGGATAGCTTAAAGATTTAACAAGACCTATTGTATACGTGCCACCCGCAATTCCACCGGAAATATTCTCGACCTCAACCTTACCCGAATCAGATGGAGTAGAAATAGAAGCTGTAATAGGTTGTATAGCCTGTAATGTAGTTGCATCAGACTCAGCCGTTACACTTAAACTTGTATCATCGCTATAAGCGACACTTAAAATAACTTCATAATTTGTGTCATCATCTAGACCTGTAACGCTTTTTGTTGTAGTCGACTGGTTATTATCATCATTACCACTCGCAAGAGTACTCCAACTGCCCCCAGCTTCCCTATACTTTAAGCTCCAATCCATATCAAATCCCCCTGAAAAGGAATATGATATAACAAAAGAGCTTGAAGTTATACTACCTATGCTTGCATTAGCTTGTGGTAAGGAGACCGAATGTGTAGTATTCACTACATCTTCGGCAGAAGAGTACGTAGTATTTAATCTAGCTTTTGCCCTAATTTGTAAACTTTTATTGGATGGAACGTCGGCCCAAAAGCGTGTTTGTGATCCTGGGCTTATTGAAGTTCACCCCCCCTCATCTACTTTTTCATCAGGGCTTTCACTCAGGTTCCATACTTCCCAATAAATTTCAGCAGTTGAGGAGTCTTGATTTTTTACATAAAAACTCATTTGTCCGGGGTAGTCACCAATTGTACGTATGTCAGGTATGGTGGCTGTAGGTAGATCATCTGTAGTGTTACTTATGGCATTTGCAGAAGAAGCTATCCTCCCATCGGGGCCCTGGGCTGATACATTTGTCAACCAATAAGTAGTGTCATGTTGCAGACCTGTTGCGGAAACTGTAGTTGATTGGTTGAGTGACATGTTGTCAATTGATCCCCAATCCTCTAATGTGCCCGTAGTTGATCCCCTCCTAATTTCCCAATAAATGTCAGCTCCGACGGGCTCTTTATTTTGAATAGAGAAGTATACTGCACTAATAGTATTATTCCCAGAACTAACAATTGGTACCTCAGTTGTTTCTCTATCAGTTGTTCGACCTAAAGTGGAAAGCTCCGAATCTATATAACCACTTATTGTAGTTACTGCCCTAAGAGTATAAGAGGTATTTTGAGAAAGTCCCGTAACATCCACATCTGACCAACTATCTGAGCCGACATTATATCGTGTCCCTGAGGCAACTTGATTACCGGTAGAACTACCCTCACGTAAAGACCACTCTATATTAGCGGTTAAGCTCTCTCGGTTCTTAACTGCAAAATCTATTGAATTGATAGTGTAGCTGTCTACCCGAATATCAGGATAAGCTAATTGTATCTGGGTGGTTTTTAGTGTAGGGGTAGTGCTGGCTGCTGCTGATTGTGCGTACCCACTTATTGTTGCTCTTACGTCAGTTAAATAATAATTTGTATTATGACTAACATTAGTAGTTGTAACATTTACCCAATTTGTACCGGTGCTACTACTGCTTACGCTACCGGAGCCTATTATAGACCCTGTATTTGAGTTTACTCTTATATTATAATGTATTGTAGCACTATCTCGAATATCATTGTTTCTAACCTCAAAAGTAACATAACTAGACCCCGCACCTACCGTATCTACTGATGGGATGTCAGTCACATATTGGTCTGTTTTTCGTGTTTCACTCCGCACATGTGAAAAGTTAGAATCATCAGTGTATTCAACAGATAACCTAAATTCATATAAAGTGTTATGCACTAAGCCTGATGCTGTCTGAACTCCAGTACTTGTTGCAGTGGCCAAGGCGCCACTTGAAGCTATCTGTGTATATGCAGACCCCGAACCTAATACTCGACGATCCAATTCCCATGTCATAGCATAACCACCAGAAAATGTGCCCGCTACACCAATAGAGTTAGTCCCTACACCTGAGAACGATAAATTACTAGCAACTGGGTCAACAACAGAGAGAGACGTGACATTTGACTCCGCCCAACCAGAATTTCCTGAAGCAGTTGAATACCTTACTTCGGCCGTATAGTCAGAGTTCGGGTTTAAACTTAAGCTTTGTTTAGAACTCCCAGTTTTTATAATATCCCCGGATTCAACTGGTGTACCCCCGGAATCCAGTATTCTGTAATCCATGTTATTAATTGACGAGCTAATACCTGTGGCTGATGCTGTTCAAGCATAATCAGGATTAGAAATATGAGTAATTAAAATATCCATTTTAGGGGGCAAGGTATCTGTCATACTAGCAGTTACCGACGCAGGAGCTGGATAAGAAATTGCCGTATCACTTCAATGGTTATTATCATCTGGGTTTGATAGATCATAAGTTGAAGTAGGGCCCGGGTGTGCTCTAACTTGCATTTGAAGCGGGTAAATTTCATTTTGATTTGTTGTTATACTTATAGATGGCTCAGTAAACGTATTGGTCGGGCTTTCCGTAGCACTATAGTCACTTGCTAAGTTAACAAAACCCCCTGGCTTTTGAGCAGTCCTAAATTTTCAAGGAGTGGTCCAATCAGTACTAGTCCACACCATTTGTGCAGTGTTGCCACTTATTAATTCAAGATTTACTGGGGTGGGCGCTTCTGGGAATGGTAAGGGCGAAGTTGTAATTGTAAGAGTATTAGAAGATTTAGGGTTATTTACATTATATTTATTCCAGTACTTTAGTGTTAGGCTATAAGTTTTCTTTGCACTTAATCCATATGTCAGCTGAAAACTCTCGACGACCTCTTGTATAGTGGTTGTACTTTGTGTTGTTTGTGTAGGGGTATAATAAGTAGTAGTCCCACCATCTGGGGAAACCTCAACTTCATACTGTCCAGGAACCTCAGGGGCTCCCCCGGTAAGTATAAAAGCTAGTGAAATGGTAATGCTACTTGTGGTCGTAGAAACTTCACTTATAGTTCCATTTAATATAGGCTGGCCTGTTCCTTCAAATTCTACTAAGCTGGCAGATGTCGTATCAACTGGTTCAAAAATGTACTGATACATATCAAGCAGACTTTTTTCACCTGAAGGGGTCACAGCTCCCTTAGTATCAGCAGAAAACTCAGCGTAAACGTTTTGTCGTGAAACAGGACTACTAATTGCCATTTAATTTATCTTCTAATTCTTTAATACGTTTGTTTTGCTTTTTAATAAGGGTGTGTAATTCAGTTACTCCTGCAGCTGCAACTGAAGCAACACTTAAAGCTGAGACATTTAGTATTTCCCCAAACTCGGGATCAGTTTGCTTGCCAATCAAGTCTTTGTCATTGGCTTCCAATTCTTGGGCAATAATACCCCATTGAGGGAGATCAGAATCACGCTTAGTAAAATTATAAACTTGTACCCCATCTAAAAGCTGAAGAGGGCTTCCGACTTTATGTATGGTTTTTACACGCTTATCAGATGGGGACTTATGATCACTTGCATATGATATACCGTCAAGCCCTACATAAAATTTAACGGTATCTGCCGCATCCTGAATTTCAAACATAGGATTAGTAGCTGGGGCATCTGGATTAGTACTAGTTTTAAACACAAGTGGGCTAGTGCTTGCATCAAAGGCCCATTTACCGCCAGCTGCTGGTAGCTGATCGTATGAGATATTCCCACTTAGCTCAGCTAAGGTTGTGGGAATAGTTCCATCAAAGGCAATAGTAACAAAATCGCTGAATCCAATATCATCTGCACCAGCACTTCACGTTATGCTTATATTATCCCCAGCTCTTAAATCAATAACCCCATCAGGAAATACAGCAGGTCTAGCAGTAGTTTCATCAACCATCACTGTAATTTTCATAGCATCATCAACATAGCTAGTAGTTGCATAAGTTGAAAGCTGGGTAGACAGCCAATTAGTATCAACAGCTAATCTTTCATTGCCTGAAGTTCCTGAGGCTGCTAATCCATTTCCTGTGCTAACTAGCTTAGTAGATGCTACTCCGTAATCAAATCCAAAATTAAAGGTTTGTATCTCTGCCTGATTTAATGTAAAATTAGAAGGGATTACATTTCCTAAATTATCTTTAGAAACAATATTAATTGGATTTGTTTCTAATTCAGTCT